>WNFM01332682.1_pt2 | contig 21083 bp, 17 predicted proteins | sample 5400271 | NCBI WGS metagenome assembly WNFM01 (sample SAMN13153352, study PRJNA577476) | soil metagenome | isolation source: 60 cm saprolite on Douglas fir-dominated hillslope | place: USA:California | collected 2013-09-17
CGTCCGGGTCAACTTTCCCCGCTCCTATGTCGACGTCAACCGCGAGCCCTACGAGCTCGATCCCCGCATGTTCTCAGGGCGCCTGCCGAGTTTTGCCAACACGCGCTCGATGCGGGTGGCGGGCGGGCTCGGCACCATTCCGAGGGTGGTCGGCGACGGCCAGGAGATCTATCGCGAGCGGCTCTCGGTCGACGACGCGCTGGCGCGGATCGAGGCGCTCTACAAGCCCTATCACCGCGCACTGCGCCGGCTGATCAACAAGGCGCATCAGGCGTTCGGAACGGTGGTCATGGTGGATTGCCATTCGATGCCCTCGATCGGCGTGTCGCGGGACGAGCCGCGACGGCCGGACGTGGTGATCGGCGACCGCTACGGCACCAGTTGCGCAGCGCTATTGCCTGATATGGTCGAGGAGACGATGAGCCGGCTCGGCTATTCAGTCGGGCGTAACAAGCCTTATGCCGGCGGCTTCATTACTGAGCATTACGGCAACCCCGCGAGCGGATTGCATACAATCCAGCTCGAACTTAATCGCGCGATATACATGGATGAGCGACGGCGCGAACGCGGCCCAAGATTCGCGCAGGTGATCGCGGACTTCGCGGCACTCGCCGACGCGCTCGCCGCCGTTCCGCTCGGCGACCTCGGTCCATTCCAGGCGGCCGCGGAGTAAATCTCTCGCCGTCATTTCGGGATGACAGCGAGAAGACGCGCACGACATCAGACGAAAGAATTATGTCTCCAAGAAAAAAGGGCCGCTTGAATAAACAAGCGGCCCAAGTCTAGGGAGGAAACGCCCAAGGAGGGCAGCGATAACGCGAAAGCGCTACCGCACCGCAACAATATGCGACCGCGCTGCACAAAACGCAAGAGCTTTTGAATTATTTCCCCTGCAAAAAATCAGAGAGTCCCCGGATAAGGCAAAAAAGTCACAAACTGGAACTTTCTATCATGATTTCAATAAGTTAGAGGCCACGCCGTCAGCCAGGACACTCGCCGCCGGGCCGGTCACGTCAAATTCTCGATTTCGTGATCGTCGCTGTCATCAAAAATTTCACCGCTGCGCGGCGTGATTCGCGAGACGAAAAATAACCCGCGCGAAAGCCGGATCAGCGTCCGTTGCCCGTGCGCGATTTGCAGGATTGGGCTAGGCAAGAGCCAAGAAAATTCTCGCCCGCTCCGTAGCTCAGGGAATAGCCGTGACGGTCATCGATTTCACAGCCTTCATCGGCCGCCTCGCAACTGCCTCCGGCGAAACCATCCTGCCGTTCTTCCGGACCTCGCTCTCGATCGACAATAAAAGCATTGGCCAGGATTTCGATCCGGTGACCGAAGCCGACCGTGCGGCGGAAGCGGTGATGCGGCGCCTGATCAAGGGCAGTTTTCCCCAGCACGGCATTGTCGGCGAGGAATTCGGCAACGAGCGCGAAGACGACGGCACCAAATCCTTCATCGCGGGCTTTCCGACCTGGGGCACGCTGATCGCGCTGTTGCACAAGGGCACGCCGGTATTCGGGATGATGCACCAGCCCTTTATCGGCGAGCGCTTTTCCGGCGACAGCGGCTCGGCGCATTACCAGGGGCCGTCGGGCGAACGAAGGCTCGCGGTGCGGCGCTGCGCGTCGCTGCGAGAGGCGACGTCGTTCACGACAAGTCCGCTTCTGATGAATGCCGCCGATCGCGCCGCTTTCGGCCGCATCGAAGCCGCGGTGCGGCTGACGCGCTATGGCGGCGATTGCTATTCCTATTGCATGCTGGCGGCCGGACATCTCGACCTTGTGGTCGAGACCGAACTGAAGGCTTACGATATCGCAGCCTTAATCCCGATCATCACCGGCGCCGGAGGCATCGTCACGACGTGGGAAGGCAAGCCCGCGCAGGGCGGCGGCCGCATCATCGCAGCCGGCGATCCGCGCGTGCATGAAGCGGCGATCAAGCTGCTGAACGGTTAGGCCGCACGCGATGGACGCGCTGCTGATCGTCGACATGCAAGTTGGGATGCTCAATGGTGAACCCAAGCATGACTTGCACGGCGTGATAACGCGCATCAATCAGCTCGCTAGCAAGGTCCTGCTGTCGCCGGCATGGGCCGCGGCGGAGGATTTTCCCGGCAAATCGATCCGGCTGATCGTGCCGTTTCCAGCCGGCGGCCCGAACGATATTATCGCGCGCGTGGTCGGCCAGCGCATGTCGGAACTGGCAAAACAACCGGTGGTGATCGAAAATCGCGGCGGACAAGGCGGTGTGCTCGGAACCGACGCGGTCGCGAAAGCCGCGCCCGACGGTTACACCATCGCGATTTCAAGCGCCGGCGCGCTCGCGATCAGCCCCAGCATGGAGAAGGTCGCCTACGATACGCGCAAGGATTTGCAAGCCATCACGCTGGTTGCCACCGTGCCGGAGATGCTGGTGGTTGCAACCAACGTACCAGTCAAGGACATGAGCGAACTGATTGCGCTCGCCAAGGCGCAGCCCGGAAAACTCAACTTTGCCTCAACCGGTCCCGGCAGCCTGACGCAGCTCGCCGGTGAATTGTTCAAGCTCAAGGCCGGAATCGACATCGTCCACGTGCCCTATCGCGGGGCTGCGCCGGCCGTGAACGATTTGCTCGGCCAGCAGGTGCAGATGGCGTTTCTCGATCTGCCGGCGCTGTTGCCGCAGATCAAGGCCGGCAAGCTGCGCGCGATTGCGATCGGCTCGCCGCAGCGCGCGCCGACCGCGATGGAAGTACCGACCACAGCGGAAGCCGGCATGCCCGGTCTTTTGGCCGAAAACTGGTACGGCATGGTCGCGCCCGCCGGCACGCCTCCCGCGATCGTCGCCGCGCTGAACAAGATCGCGACCGAAGCAATGCGCGACCCGGCGGTGAAGGAGAAGCTTGCGAGCCAGGGCGCGGAGTTGATCGGCGATACGCCGGAGCATTTTCGTGGTTTCATCGACGCCGAAACCGAAAAATGGGCGAAGGTGATAAAGGACGCCGGCGTTCCGACGGAGAAGTGAGCGGTTGCGTGTAGCCCGGATGGAGCGAAGCGAAATCCGGGGCGGTGTTCCCGGATTTCGCGGAGCCTGTCATCGGGCGGCGCTTCGCGCCGACCGTTGGCTACATCCGGGCTACGACATCGCAGGAGTGTCAAGACGTGGATGCCCGGGACAAGCCCGGGCATGACGACGGGCGTTAATGCGCGGCCTTGCGCAGGTGCTCGACCAGTTGCTTGGCCGGCCGCGGCAGCGTCTTGAAGCTGCGGGCGCAGATCGCGAGCCGCCGGTTGGCCCAGCCGTCGCGGATCCTGACCATCGCGATCGGCATCGATCGGGCGCAGCGCCTGGCTGCGGCTTCCGGCACCACCGCGATGCCGACATTCGCCGCCACCATCTGGCAGATCGCGTCGAAATCCCGCAAGCGTGCGCGGAACCGCAGGCGCACGCCGAGCCGGGCGGCGTGTTTTGAAATATGCACCTGCAACGCGGTCGCGTTGGTCAATCCGACGAAGTCGCGGTCTGTCACGTCAGCAAAATCGATTCCGCGGCGGCCGGCGAACGGCCCGTGCCGCGGCGTCACCAGTGTCAGGCGGTCCTCGCTGAACAGAAACCGTTCGATGGTCTCCGGCAATGCATGTTCGGCGGCAAAGCCGAGATCGGCCGCGCCGGTCGCGATCGCAGTGGCAATGTCGGCGCTTTCGCGTTCCTCGACATCGACGCTGAAATCGGGATGTTCGCGCAAAAATGCCGCCAACGCCTTCGGCAAATGCTCCGACAGGCCCGAGGTGTTGGCGAGCAGATGCACGCTGGCCTTGATCCCGCTGGCATAGGCCGAAAGATCGCCGCGCATCGCTTCCACATTGTGGAGGACGATGCGGGCGTGATCGAGCAGGCTTTCGCCGGCTGCCGTCAATTCGACGCCGCGGCGGCCGCGCTTTAGCAGCGCAACGCCAAGTGCTTCCTCCAGCCCCTTGATCCGCTCGCTCGCGGAAGCGAGCGCCAGATGGACGCGAACCGCGCCGGCCGTGATGCTGCGCGCATCGGCGACCGCGACGAACAGTTGGAGATCGACAAGATCGAAACGCATGGCGGTTTCTCCGAAACCGTCTTTGCGAGCGTAAGCGAAGCAATCCATTGCGCAACAAAGGAAGTGTGGATTGCTTCGTCGCTGCGCTCCTCGCAATGACGGTAAAATAAGCCTTCGTCATTAGCGAAGGCTATCTCCGTAACCTCCAGATTGTGCCGATAACGCCGATCGGTCAATGTCTCCGGCATGTTCGATCCGTTCATCATCCTGATCGCCGCGGTGTTCTTGCTTGCCGGTTTCATCAAGGGCGTGCTCGGGCTTGGCCTGCCGACGGTGGCGATGGGCCTGCTCGCGGTCACCATGCAGCCCTCGCGGGCGCTGGCGATCGTCATCGTGCCGGCGGTCATCACCAACATCTGGCAGACCTTTGGGGGCCCCTATTTGCGCGACATCATCCGGCGATTGTGGCCGCTGATGCTGGGCACGGTGGTCGGCATCTGGTTGAACGCGGGCATGCTGACCGGCCCCTCGGCGCGCTACGGCTCGATCGTGCTCGGCGCGTTGCTGGTGATCTATGCGATCGTGGGCTTGAACAAATTCAGCTTCACGGTCGCCCGCCGCGATGAAAAATGGATCGGCGGCATCGTCGGCGTCACGACCGGGCTGGTTTCCGCCGCAACCGGCGTGCAGGTCATCCCCTCGATGCCGTTCATGCAGGCGATCGGATTGGAAAAGGACGAGCTGGTGCAGGCGCTCGGGGTGTTCTTCACGGTCGCGACGCTGGCGCTCGCCTTCAATCTCACCAGCGCCGGCCTGGTGGGTGCAGCAACCGCGCTGCCCGGCGCGGTCGCGATGGCGGCCTCCTTTGCCGGCATGTTCATCGGCCAAGCGGTGCGCTCGCGGATGCAGCCGGACGTCTTCCGCCGCTGGTTCCTGATCGGGATGATTTGTCTCGGGCTGTATCTGGCGGGAGCCGCGGTTTTCAAGATCCTGGCCTCCTAAGAGCTGTCATCATCCGCGAAGGCGGGCGATCCAGTAAACGCTGGCGTCAGTGATTCAATCGAGAGGCCGCGGCGTACTGGATGCCCCGCCTTCGCGGGGCATGACGGCTGGGCTCACTTAAATAGCGGCGTGCCCGGGACGAACGCATCGAACGCCGCCCAGAACTGGGCGCGGTAACGGTCCTGCTCCTGCAGGATCTCGTGCTTGGAGCCGGCGATGACGAGATGCGAGCCGGCGCGCAAATGATAGGCGAATTCCTCGATCGCCGGCGTCGACACAACCATGTCGTTAGACGCAGCCAGCATCAGGATCGGCTGGCGGATTTGCGAGGGATAATCGGACGCACGAAAACCGTGCATCGCCCGAAACGCGGTATCGGCCCAGGCCACCGTCGGCGAGCCGAGGCCGAGCGTCGGATCCTCCTCGAGGATCGCGACATTGCGGGCATAGCGGACGGGATCGCTGGTCAAGGGATTGTTGACGAACGAGCTCGCGCCGGTCAGCGCATCGCCGCCGCCGGGAATGTAGCGGCCGCCCTGGCCGGCGAGCCGCAGCAGGCGCAGAAACGCGCGCGGCAGAAACGAGGTGCTGCGCCCTGGAAGATCGATCATCGGCGCCGACAGCACCATGCGGTCGAACCAGCGTTTTCCGCCATGCGCGACCCGCAGCAGCACCGCGCCGCCCATTGAATGCGCCAGCGCGAAATGCGGCGGCGGGCAATCCGGCAGCACCACCTGCTGCACGAAGGTTTCGAGATCCACTTCATAATCGGAGAAATCGCGGACATAGCCCTTGCGCGGGTCGCGCAGGCGCCGCGACGAATGGCCTTGCCCGCGCCAGTCGACCATCGCCACCGCAAAACCGCGATCGCGCAGGTCGCGCACGGTCTCGAAATATTTTTCGATCTGCTCGCTGCGGCCGGTGAAGACGCAGACCGTGCCCTTGCGGTTGACCGGCGGCGCCCAGCGCGCAAACCGCAATTCGGCGCCGTCGGGCGTCTTGATGGTGCCAGAGACGACGTCTTCGGGAACGGGATTGGCGGGAATCGAGACGAGCGTCATGGGCAGCGGACCGGATAGGTGAAAAGTGCTGAAAATCAAGGGTGGGTCAAGGGTCGGGGAAGGGTCGGCGAAGCGTCGGCAGGGCGTCGAAGCGTCAAAAACGGGCGTCGTTCCCGCCCTCTTGAACGCCGTCTCACCCCTCCCATATCACTTTCGTGCAGGCCGCTACCAGCGTTTCGGGCCACCGAACCACTGGGGCTGCACAATGACAAAAGCCCGGCCCGATGGCGGGCGGGTTCACTTAAACAGTCGCTCAATGGAGGACTACAATATGCGTTACGATCTCACCCCGTTTTATCGTTCCACCGTCGGTTTCGACCGCTTCTTCTCGCTGCTCGACCAGGCCGCCGCCGAGGCCAGCCCCGGCTACCCGCCCTACAACATCGAGCGCACCGGCGAGAACACCTACCGCATCAGCGTTGCGGTTTCCGGCTTCTCGCAGGGCGAGCTTTCGATCGTCGCGAAGGAAAATACGCTGACGATCAAGGGCGAAAAATCAGCCAATGAAAACGGCAAGGACAAAGCCGAGGTGCTGTATCGCGGCATCGCGGCGCGCGCCTTCGAGCGTGTGTTCCAGCTTGCCGATTTCGTGGTGGTGAAAAACGCCTCGCTCGAGCACGGCCTGCTCCACGTCGATCTCGTCCGCGAGATCCCAGAGGCCAAGAAGCCCCGCAACATTCCGATCGCCACCAGCGCGCAGGCGCAAGTGGTCGACGGCTCGGCCGCAAAGGCCGCCGCGTAACGCGGTTGTCTTGCGGAAATAGCTGAATTCGAAAACGCCCCGGCAAACCGGGGCGTTTTTTGTTTTTCCGCCGTCATTCTCCGATGTGCAATTGCACATCGTAGATGCGCCATCCGAACTCGGGTTTACCCGAGTTCGGCAGATATCAATGTCCAGATCGGCAGCAGCCGACTTGGTTGGCGCAGGCCCGGAATCCATACTCCCGATCGTGGTTATGGATTCCGGGCTCGCTCCGCTTCGCGCCCCGGAATGACTGCGTGGGACTCACAGTGCTGTGATGCTCAGTAACGTTGCGACCCCCTTGCCGAAGACAATTGTGAAGCGAGATGCTTTGCAGAAAGTTTTGGTCATGGAGTTGGTTCGATGAAAATAGCCCGATTGGTTTTTGCATTCGCCGTCACCGCGCTCACGGCAACGCTCGGCGCGTTCGAGGCGCAGGCGCAGACGGCGCCGCCTGTCGAGGCGCGCAATGTCGTGCTGGTGCATGGGGCGTGGGCGGACGGCTCCAGTTGGGCCGAGGTCATCCCGCTGCTTCAGGCCGCCGGGTTGAAAGTCACCGCGGTGCAAAATCCGCTGACGTCGCTGGAAGATTCCGTCGCCGCGACACGCCGCGCCTTGGCGCTTCAGGACGGTCCGACCGTGCTGGTCGCCCATTCCTGGGGCGGCACCGTCATCAGCGAGACCGGGATCGACCCGAAGGTCACAGCACTATGTTGCCGCGCGAGCCCCCGACGCTGGAGAAGATTTTGTTGCTCTCTCCGGAAAATTTCCGACCGGAGCGGTGCGCGCCGGCATCCAGGAGCACGATGGTTTTACAAGATTGTCCGAGGAGTCCTTCCTCAAATATTTTGCTAATGGCGTCGAGCCCAGAAAGGCCGAGGTGCTTTATGCGGTGCAGGAACCTACCGCCCCGACTCTGTTCGGCGGGCGTACCACAGTGGCAGCCTGGCGCTCCAAGCCGTCATGGTACGCGGTGTCGAAACTCGATCAGACCATCAATCCTGATCTGGAACGCTTTCTGGCAAAACGCATGAATGCGACCACGGTGGAGGTGGACGCGGGCCATCTGTCGCTGGTGTCTCATCCCCAGGAGATCGCCGATCTGATTTTGGCGGCCGCCGGGCGGAAGAAGTAGCCAAGCTCCTGAACCGTCGTCATTCCCCGATGTGCAATTGCACATCGTGGATGCGCCTTCGGTCGGCAATTGCCGACCTGAGGCGCAGGCCCGGAATCCATACTCCCGATCGTGGTTATGGATTCCGGGCTCACCGCGCGGCGCCCCGGAATGACGGTGCAGCTTATTAACCGCTGCTCTTGCGGTGCCCTACTCCAGCCCCTGCGCCTTCGGCATCTCCTGCGTCGGCTGGATCTGCGGCGCGGCGGGTTTCGCTTCGACGACCGGCGGTGCGGCGGCTGGCGGGGCGGGTTGCACGTCAGCCGGTTTTGCCTGCACCGCTGCCGATTGCTGCGGCGACGGAGCAACCGGCTGCGCCGCCAGCGGCTTTACCTCGAGCGGCTTTACCTCGCCGGCCCGCGGCGGTGGCGGTTTCGGCACCGGCACCACGGGCGTGCGGCTTGCGACATGAGGGATGGAAGCCGGCGGCCGCAGCCCCCGGACCGGGCTGATCGGCGGCGGTCCTACCGGGCCATAGGTCACCGTCGAATCCTCGTCGGCATTGTCGCCCATCCGGTACGCCGGCATGAAGCGGATGATCCGCCCAGAGCGGGCATCGACCACCAGCCGCCCATCGTCGCCGCCGCGGTCGATCACCGAAATGACGTAGACCAAGCCGCGCTGCCGCGGAGCTCCGAGCGGCGAAAACCCGTTCTCGCGGACCACCGCGTAGACCTCCTCGGGCGGCAGCAACATCGGTCCACCGTAGCGCGGCATGGGTCCGCCGTAGCGCGGTCCGGGCGCCTCCGGCGGCATCGCCGCATAGGGACCCTCGAAGTCGGACACGGGTGCGTACCGCGACCCGCCGTTTTGATATGGCGCCAAGTCTCGTGGAACCACGCCTTGCGCGCTTGCGGTCGCGGCCGTGAGAACCAACCCGGCCGACACCACCCATCCCGAGAACCGCTTCATTGCTCTTCGCTCCTGTAACGCCCCACGCCCAGAGCGTTTTTCGCTCTTTCTCGCAGGCGCAAACTTCCTTGCTGATTCCGGCGGACCTTGGGCCGGATCGCGGCGCGGCTGCCTCAAATCCGGGCGAAATGGCGCCGTCATCACTGCGGCGGATCGGGCACGTGGGCGGCGACTTTCAGGCGCTTGTGTGATAGAAAAAAATTTGGCATGGTCGGAGTTAGGACAGCATCGCTGTCTCAATTTGCAGTGCAAACCCGGCACAGGGATTGCAACGCAAATTGCGAATACCGGCGCCGAGGCGCTAAGAAGAGATGGCAGGCAAGGCCGTCCGTCAGGGACGTTGGACGCCCAGGCCTGAATTTTCGAAATTGCGGCTCGCGGAGGACGAGCGGTGGCCCGGTGGGTTCCGCAGACGCCCAAGGTGCGCCGACCAAGACGGTGAGGCCCTAGCCTTATTGAGAGGAAATAAAATGAGCGGGTCGGAGTTCGAGCGCGAAAACATCATGCGAGATGCGCTGTCGGCGGCCCCGGCTTTGAGACCGGCGGAAGTTGCGCGCGAGCACGATTGGCGGCCGCCCGCCGAGGGTCTCTACGATCCCTCGCTGGAAAAAGATTCCTGCGGCGTCGGCTTCATCGCCAATATCAAAGGCAAGAAGTCGCGTCAGATCGTCTCCGACGCGCTCAACATTCTCTGCAACCTCGAGCATCGCGGCGCGGTCGGTGCCGATCCGCGCGCCGGCGACGGCGCCGGCATCCTGGTGCAAATCCCGCACGCCTTCTTCGAGCGCAAAGCCGCCGAAATCGGCTTCCAACTGCCAAAACCCGGCGACTACGCGGTCGGCGCGCTGTTCATGCCGAAGGAGACGGCGTGGCGCAAGGTCATCAAGAGCATCATCGCCGACCAGATCAAGGACGAAGGCTTGCTGCTGCTCGGCTGGCGCGACGTGCCGGTCGACAATTCCTCGCTTGGCGAAACCGTCAAGCCGACCGAACCCGCCCATATGCAGGTGTTCATCGGCCGCGGCACGCATATCAAGAACGAGGACGAGTTCGAACGCAGGCTCTACATCCTGCGCAAGTCGATTTCACAGGCGATCTATCAGCGCCGCGACCGCGGGCTGGCCGGCTATTATCCGGTCTCGCTGTCGTGCCGCACCGTGGTCTACAAGGGCATGTTCTTAGCCGACCAGCTCGGCAAATATTATCCTGATTTGAGCGAGCCCGATTTCGCGAGCGCATTGGCGCTGGTGCATCAGCGTTTCTCGACCAACACCTTCCCGGCCTGGTCGCTGGCGCATCCGTACCGGATGATCGCGCATAATGGCGAGATCAACACGCTGCGCGGCAACGTCAACTGGATGGCGGCGCGCCAGGCCTCGGTGCATTCGCAGCTCTACGGCAAGGACATCTCCAGGCTGTGGCCGATCTCCTATGAAGGCCAGTCCGACACCGCCTGTTTCGACAACGGCCTCGAATTCCTGGTGCAGGGCGGCTACTCGCTGCCGCACGCCGTGATGATGATGATTCCTGAAGCCTGGGCGGGCAATCCCCTGATGGATGAGCAGCGCCGCTCGTTCTACGAATATCATGCCGCGATCATGGAGCCGTGGGACGGCCCGGCCGCGATCGCATTCACCGACGGGCGTCAAATCGGCGCCACGCTCGACCGCAACGGGTTGCGGCCGGCGCGCTATCTCGTGACCTCTGACGACCGCATCGTGATGGCCTCTGAGATGGGCGTCCTAAAAATCCCCGAGGAGCACATCGTCACCAAGTGGCGGCTGCAGCCCGGCAAGATGCTATTGGTCGACCTCGAACAGGGCCGGCTCATTCCGGACGACGAGATCAAGGCACAGCTCGCGAAGAACCATCCCTATCGCGAATGGCTTGACGCCACCCAGATCGTGCTCGAGGAATTGCCCGACGCGCCGACCAAGGGCATGCGCTCCAACCTGCCGCTGTTGGATCGGCAGCAGGCGTTCGGCTACACCCAGGAAGACATCACCATCCTGATGACGCCGATGGCCTCGACGGGTGAAGAAGCCAATGGCTCGATGGGCAACGACACGCCGATCTCGGCGCTGTCGGACAAGCCGAAGCAATTGTTCACCTACTTCAAGCAGAACTTTGCCCAGGTCACCAATCCGCCGATCGATCCGATCCGCGAAGAGCTGGTCATGAGCCTGGTCTCGATCATCGGGCCGCGGCCGAACCTGTTCGACCTGCAGGGCATGGCCGGCACCACCAAGCGGCTCGAAGTGCGCCAGCCGATCCTGACCGACGCTGACCTCGAAAAGATCCGCTCGATCTCGGAGATCGCCGACACCCATTTCAAGTCGCGCACGCTCGACACCACCTTCCACGCCGGTTTTGGCGCGGCCGGGCTCGAACAAGTGCTCGACGAACTTTGCGCACGCGCCGAAGCCGCGGTGCGTGAGGGCGTCAACATCATCATCCTGTCCGACCGCATGGCGGGCTCGGACCGGATTCCGATCCCCTCGCTGCTCGCCTGCGCCGCCGTGCATCATCACCTGATCCGCACGGGACTACGCACCTCGGTCGGGCTGGTCGTCGAATCCGGCGAGCCGCGCGAGGTGCATCATTTCGCGTGCCTCGCGGGCTACGGCGCCGAGGCGATCAATCCTTATCTCGCTTTCGAGACCATCATCGCGATGAAGGATCGCCTGCCGTCGGCGCTCGACGATTATGAAATCGTCAAGCGCTACATCAAGTCGATCGGCAAGGGCCTGCTGAAGGTGATGTCCAAGATGGGCATCTCGACCTATCAATCCTATTGCGGCGCGCAGATTTTTGACGCCGTCGGATTGAAGGCGGATTTCGTCTCGAAATATTTCGCCGGCACCCACACCCGCATCGAGGGCGTGGGCCTAGCCGAGATCGCGGAAGAAACCGTGCGCCGCCACGCCGACGCGTTCGGCGAAGCGCCGGTGTACAAGACCGCGCTCGATGTCGGCGGCGAATATGCCTACCGCACCCGCGGCGAGGATCACGCCTGGACCGCTGAATCAGTCTCGACGCTGCAGCATGCCGTGCGCGGCAATTCGCTGGAGCGCTACAGGGCGTTCGCAAAGATCCTCAACGAGCAGTCCGAGCGGCTGTTGACGCTGCGCGGCCTGTTCAGGATGAAGACCGCAGAGGACGAGAAACGCAGACCCGTTCCGCTCGACCAGGTCGAGCCGGCCAAGGAAATCGTCAAACGCTTTGCCACCGGCGCGATGTCGTTCGGCTCGATCTCGCGCGAGGCGCACACGACCTTGGCGATCGCGATGAATCGCATCGGCGGCAAGTCCAACACCGGCGAAGGCGGCGAAGAGAGCGACCGTTTCAAGCCGATGCCGAACGGCGATTCGATGCGCTCGGCGATCAAGCAGGTCGCCTCGGGCCGCTTCGGCGTCACGACCGAATATCTCGTCAACGCCGACACGATGCAGATCAAGATGGCGCAGGGCGCAAAGCCCGGCGAAGGCGGACAATTGCCCGGCCACAAGGTCGACGCCGTGATCGCACGGGTGCGGCATTCGACGCCGGGCGTCGGTCTCATTTCGCCGCCGCCGCACCACGACATCTATTCGATCGAGGATCTGGCGCAGCTGATCTACGATTTGAAGAACGTCAACCCGGACGGCCTGGTGTCGGTCAAACTCGTCTCCGAAATCGGTGTCGGCACGGTTGCCGCCGGTGTCGCGAAAGCGCGCGCCGACCACGTTACCATCGCAGGTTTTGAAGGCGGAACGGGTGCGTCGCCCCTCACCTCGATCAAGCACGCTGGCTCGCCCTGGGAAATTGGGCTAGCCGAAACCCACCAGACGCTGGTGCGCGAACGGCTGCGCAGCCGCATCATTGTCCAGGTCGACGGCGGTTTCCGCACCGGACGCGACGTCGTCATCGGCGCATTGTTGGGCGCCGATGAGTTCGGTTTTGCCACCGCGCCGTTGATTGCGGCCGGCTGCATCATGATGCGCAAGTGCCACCTCAACACCTGTCCGGTGGGGGTCGCGACCCAGGATCCGGTGCTGCGCAAGCGTTTTACCGGCCAGCCCGAGCACGTGATCAACTACTTCTTCTTCGTCGCCGAGGAAGTCCGCGAGATCATGGCCCAGCTCGGCTACCGCACCTTCAACGAGATGATCGGCCAGACCCAGATGCTCGACCAGTCTTCCCTGGTGGCGCACTGGAAAGCCAAGGGGCTCGATTTCTCAAAGCTGTTCGTCCGCCAGAAGGAACTGCCGGGCCAGAAGATCTATCATTCGCAGAGCCAGAACCATCATCTGGAAGCCGTGCTCGACCGCCGGCTGATCGAAAAGTCGCAAGCCTCCCTCGACCGCGGCGCGCCGGTCAAGATCGACATGGAGATCAACAACACCGACCGCAGCGCCGGCGCCATGCTGTCGGGCGCACTCGCAAAAATCTACGGCCATGCCGGCCTGCCGCACGACACCATCCAGGTGAATTTCAAGGGTACTGCGGGTCAGGCGTTCGGCGCGTGGCTGGCGCGCGGCGTCACCTTCGATCTCGAAGGTGAAGGCAACGATTATGTCGGCAAGGGCCTTTCGGGCGGCCGCATCATCGTCAAGCCGCCGCGCAATTCGGGCATCGTGCCGGAGAATTCCATTATCGTCGGCAACACCGTGATGTACGGCGCGATCGAGGGTGAGTGCTATTTCCGCGGCATCGCCGGCGAACGCTTTGCGGTGCGCAATTCCGGCGCCGTGGCTGTCGTCGAGGGCGCCGGCGATCATTGCTGCGAATACATGACCGGCGGCATCGTGGTCGTGCTCGGCAAGACCGGGCGCAATTTTGCCGCCGGCATGTCGGGCGGGGTGGCTTATGTGCTGGACGAGGCGGGCGACTTCGACAAGCTCTGCAACATGGCGATGGTCGAGCTCGAACCGGTGTTGTCGGAAGAGATGGTCAACGAGAACGCCTATCACGCCAGCGGCGATCTCGAAGCCCATGGCCGGGTCGACGTGTTCGCCAATCTCCTGGAGTCCGATATCGAGCGGCTACACATCCTGATCACGCGCCACGCCAAATTGACGGGGTCGAAGCGCGCCGCCGATATTCTGGCGGACTGGAAGACTTGGTTGCCGAAATTCCGCAAGGTGATGCCGGTGGAATACCGCCGCGCGCTGAAGGAAATGAAGGCCAACGCCGACGCCGAGCCGAAAATCGCGATCGGGGCGTAGACAACAAGGAATTCTCAACCGTCATCGCGAGCGCTGCGAAGCAATCCATCCATCGGTTTAATGCGGCTACCAATGGATTGCTTCGTCGCTTACGCTCCTCGCAATGACGGGAAGGGCTGTAGACACGGAAGGTTCAGGGGCTTTAGGTTTAATGGGCAAGATTACAGGTTTTCTGGAGATCGAGCGGCACGACCGCAAATACGAGCCGGTCGCCGAGCGGGTGAAGAGCTATCGCGAATTCGTCGTTCCCCTGAGCGAGAAGGACACCCGCGACCAGGCCGCGCGGGCGCCGGGCACGCCGGGCTGCCCGGTCAACAACCAGATTCCGGATTTCAACGATCTGGTCTACCAGAACAACTGGGAAGAAGCCTCGCGCAATCTGCACTCGACCAATAATTTTCCGGAGTTCACCGGCCGCATCTGCCCGGCGCCGTGCGAGGCCTCCTGCACGCTCAACATCGACGACAATCCCGTCACCATCAAGACCATCGAATGCGCGATCGTCGACCGCGCTTGGGACAATGGCTGGATCAAGCCGGAAATCCCGACGCAAAAGACCGGCAAGAAGGTCGCGGTGATCGGTTCGGGGCCGGCGGGCTTGGCTTGTGCGCAACAGCTCGCGCGCGTCGGCCATGACGTGCATTTGTTCGAGCGCTGGGCCAAGGCCGGCGGATTGCTTCGCTACGGCATTCCCGATTTCAAGATGGAGAAGCACGTCATCGACCGCCGCGTGGCGCAGATGGAAGCCGAGGGCGTGACGTTCCACTACGGCAGCCATGTCGGCGGCACCTCGCAAGGAACAGGTCAAGCCGCGATCGATCCGCGCGAGATGCTCAACGAATATGACGCGCTGGCGCTGACCGGTGGCGCGGAAGCCGCGCGCGACCTCTTGATCCCCGGCCGCGATCTCGAAGGCATTCATTTCGCGATGGATTTTTTGCCGCAGCAAAACCGCCGCGTTTCCGAGGAGCCGCTCGGCGGCACCCCGGATATTCTGGCCGGCGGCAAGCATGTGGTGGTGATCGGCGGCGGCGACACCGGATCGGACTGCATCGGCACTTCGTTCAGGCAGGGCGCGCTGTCGGTGACGCAGCTCGAAATCATGCCGGCGCCGCCCGAGCGGGAGGACAAGGGCGTGACCTGGCCGAACTGGCCCTTGAAGATGCGGACCTCCTCGAGCCAGGCCGAAGGCGCCAAGCGCGAATATGCGGTGCTGACACAGAAGTTTTCAGGCGTCGACAGCAAAGTGACAAAACTGCATTGCGTGCAGGTCGACGACAAGTTCAAGCCGATCGCGGGAAGTGAATTCGAGCTCGATGCGCAACTGGTGCTGCTGGCGATGGGATTCGTGCATCCGGTGCATGAGGGCCTGTTGAAAATGCTCGGTGTCGATCTCGACCAGCGCGGCAACGTCCGCGCCAACACCGCGGACTATCAGACCTCACGGCCCAACGTATTCTCCGCCGGCGACATGCGCCGCGGCCAGTCGCTCGTGGTCTGGGCGATCCGCGAGGGCCGGCTGTGCGCCCGGGCGATCGATCAGTTTTTGATGGGGACGACGAACCTGCCGCGGTGAAGCCCATCGCGTCAGCGAGCATGGCGCGGCGTCCGCAGCCGTCATCGCCCGGCTTGACCGGGCGACCCAGTATTCCAGAGCACTAGCGATTGATCCGTGAAGCCGCGGCGTACTGGATACCCCGCCTTCGCGGGGTATGACGGAAAACCCTAATTCTGCAGCCTCACCCCGAGCATCACAACCGTCGACGCCGAACTCGAGCCCACGACGTTGGAGTCCAGAATATCCCGCCGCAGCGTGCCCTTTAGCCACAAGTCGCGGGTCATCTTGTAGATCAGATCGCCCTCGATCGAGTAGGTCTTGTCGCTGCGATTGTCGCCCTGGTAGTCGAGCGTGCCGTAGGTGAATCTGCCGATACCCGTGAGCCAGCGGCGGAAGTCGTGATCGACCTCGAAGGTGTAGGTGTGCACCAATACGCCCGAGGTGCCGGGCAGCGTGGTTTCGGCGATCTGGGTGTCGGCATAGAATTTTGCCGTGGTCAGCGGCGACGCGTTCCAGATCAGCGAGGCCGAGGTGAGCAGGCCCTGCAGCCGGTCGAGCCTGGGGTCGACATAATTGCGCGCGGCATAGCCGATCGAGATTTCGCCGATCAGAAGCCTTGAGAATTCGAAGGACGTGCCGGCCTTGGCATAGCCGCCGGAAGAGTCGCGCTGAAAGCCGTTGCGGTCGAAGGCGAGATCGTGGACGCGGGTGTCGCCCTCGATCTCGCCGAACGGTTTTACGCCGGGAAACAGATCGTAGCTGACGCGGCCGACGCCGCCATATTGGTTGAAATCGCGGTCGTCATTGGAGGACATAGTGCCGTCGGTGAGTTTTGACTGCTGGTAGGAAGTGCGGTCGACGGTGCCGCCGGCGGAAATCTGCAGGCGATTGAAATTCTGGTCGAAACCAAAAGTGCCGCCGAAGGTGGTGTAGATCGGATAGCGCGCGAGCCCGGCCTGGATGTTCGGGCTGCCGGGATTGTCGGTAGCAACCAATAGGCGCGTCTGCGCGGTCAGCCGCAGATCGTGGCTGACATCGAGGCGGCCGTCGACATGGCCGATGAAATTGGGACGGTCGACGTCGGTCGGTGCCGACGAAACCGCGCCGTCAATGGTCTGCGGCAGTTGATTGCCGTAGCCCGTGAACGATCCCCGCAAATCGGCAACCACGGCGTGGCGCTCCCAGTCGGAGACCGCGAGAAATTCCGGCGCGACGACATAGAGCGGCGATCCGTGCGGCTCAGAGAGGCGACCGGGATTGGTGTCGTAGCCGCCGGAGAGCTCGACCGCCGACTTGACGAGAAAGCCGCCGACGTAATCGCCGACCGCGCCGAATGGATCGTCATCGATTTTCAGCCGCAGCCGCGGCGGCTGGCCGACCACGGTGCCGGCCATCGCCGGCGGAAGCGGCGACTTGTTGGCGGTCTCGGAGGGCGGGACCGCCAATCGCACGCGCCCGGTCGAAACCACAGGCCCGGCCGGGGTCACCGGCGCAGGCGTGCCGGGACCGGGCGGCGGTTTCGGTTTTACCTGGCCCGGATAAAACTTTGGCTTCTTGCGCGTGCGGTTGAGCGAGTCGAAGCCGGAGCCGGAGGCGCCGCTGGCGGCAGGCAGGCCGTAAGTCGGGATCTGGCCGATCCGGGACGGCGCAGGCGGAGAGACATCCTTATCGCGAAGCTTTGGGTCGTTGGCGGGATCGGTGGGATCGGCGATGTTATCGCCCGTCTTGTCGCCGATCTTGCGCAGCGGCGAATTCTGCGCCGTTAAAAAGCCGTCGCGCACCGGACGAAACAGGTCGGGGGTGATGGTCTGGGCCTGGGCTGACGGTCTGGCCAAGGCGATCAGCGCGAGGCATGGCAAAGCAGCGCGTAAGGCGATCACGCGCCAGCGGCGGCCCCTTGCTGGACCCTCCATCACGATCAAAATACCCCAACGAATTCATACGCTTGCCGACCGGGTTCCACGCACGCGCGAACGCGCCCGGAAAACGTCGTTAATGGAGTTAAAACAATTATGGTTAATGAGCCGTTGAGAGCCGCCGCGCGCGTCGCATCGCAAAATCGGCCGTGCTAAAAGAGCGGCGCGGGGCACCACATACGATGCTCCTCCCCCTCTGGAACGAGACATGCCCAAGTCGAAACCGCTGATGGCTAAATCATCCGGGACAGACGCGAACGACGCCGTTCAATCGGCCCTGCGCACGCTTGAAGCGGGGGTCAACGGTGTCAGCGCGATCGCAACGGCGCTAGAGGGTCCGCTCGGGCCAGCTTTTGCCGAAGCGGGCGAGATCATCCGGCCGGCCAAGGGCCGCGTCATCGTCACCGGGCTCGGCAAATCGGGCCATGTGGCGCGCAAGATCGCAGCGACCCTGGCCTCGACCGGCACCCCCGCCTTCTTCGTGCATGCCGCTGAGGCGAGCCACGGCGATCTCGGCATGATCACGCCTGATGACGTCATCATCGCGTTGTCGTGGTCCGGCGAGCAGCCGGAAATGAAGAATCTCGTCAATTATTCGAAGCGCTTTGCGATCCCGATGATCGCGGTGACGTCGAACGCGGCCTCGCCGCTCGGCGAAGCCGCGCAGATCGTGCTCGAATTGCCCAGGGCGCGCGAAGCCTGTCCGCACAATCTGGCGCCGACCACCTCGTCGCTGATGCAGGCCGCGATCGGCGACGCGCTCGCGATCGCGCTGCTCGAAGGCCGCGGATTTACCGCGCTGGAATTCGCCAATTTCCATCCCGGTGGCAAGTTAGGGGCGATGCTGAAATTCGTCCGCGACATCATGCATACCGGCGACGCTATTCCCGTAAAGCCGCTGGGTGCGAAAATGTCGGACGCGCTGGTGGAAATGTCGTCGAAGGGATTCGGCTGCGTCTGCATCGTGGACGATAGCGGCGAAATCGCCGGCATCATCACCGACGGCGATTTGCGCCGTCACATGCGGCCCGATCTGATGACGGCCCTGGTCGACGACGTCATGACGAAAAATCCGCGCACCATCGCACCGGGCATGCTCGCCAGCGAAATCATGCGGGAGAGCGTCACGGCCTCGAAGCCCGCGGTGATGGTGCTGATTGTCGCCGAGGGCAACAAGCCGGTCGGCATCGTCCACGTCCACGACGTGTTGCGGGCGGGCGTCGCGTAACACGCTTCACCCTCCGCCGTCATTGCGAGCAAAGCGAAGCAATCCATGGCGCCGCAAAGAAAGGGTGGATTGCTTCGTCGCTACGCTCCTCGCAATGACGGTTGTTTCGGAAACCGCGCCGCCTTTTCCTCCAGCGGCAAATCCAGCCCGTTCGCGAGATACGACACGGTGCGATAGAAGCCGCAGAGCAGGATGATCTCGAAAATCTTCGCGTCGTCGTAATGCGCGGACATCGCCTTGAACTCTGCGTCATCAAGCGTGGCACGGGCATGCAGCGCATCGACGGCGGCGATCAGCGCCTGTTCGGCGGCCGGCCAGCACGGCGCGTCGGCTTTATCAAGCACCGTCGCGCGGACCTGCTCGTCGCTCAGATGCGCGGCGGCGGCAAATGTCGCGATGTGCACGCCCCATTCATATTCGCATCCCGTCAGTGCGCAGGTGCGGTCGATGACGATCTCGCGTTCGCGCAATGACAGCGGGCCGCGGTCGAGCAGGCTGCCGGCGCGGAATTTCTCCCAGGCGCGCGGATTGCTGGCCATGACACGAAACAACATCAGCGGCGGGGCACCGCGCATGATGCGGTCGAATTGCTCGCCAATTTCCGTTGCATAAGGCGGCTCAAGTGGCGCGATGCGTGACATGGCGGGCTCCCGTGCTACACTAAACGTAGCGCATGCTACATTATCTGTAGCGCGCCGCCAAGGAGACTCTGATGCCGAAACAGGCCGCAGCCCCGAAAAAACGCGCCGTACGTGGCTCACGGTCGGGCCGGCCGATCATGGCGCTGCTCGATCTGTTGGGGCGGCGCTGGACTTTGCGGATCGTCTGGGAACTTCGCGAGCAGCCTTTGACTTCTCGCGCGCTGCGTGCCGCCTGTGATGAAGCATCCCCGACCGTGCTGCAGGCGCGGCTGTCCGAGCTGCGCGAGGCCGGTTTTATCGAACTGTTGCCGGCAAGCGGCTATCGCCTCACGGAGTTGGGACAGGATTTGCTGGAAACCTCCCTGCCGCTGTATCGCTTTGCCGAGCGCTGGAGCAAACATTGATTTAGGCCACGGCCACCGTCAGGCTGGCGCCGTCGGCCTGCACGACCTTGACCCGGCTGCCGGCGGGGGTGTCGGGGCCAGCGACGCGCCAGATCGTGTCGTCGATCCGCACCGTGCCGGAGCCATCGATGATCGGCTTTTCCAATGTGAAGACACGGCCGACCAGGGCGTCGGCGCGCTTGTTGAGGAACGGATTGCTCTGGCTGACGGCGGTGTTGCTGCGCGCGACGCGCCGCCACAGCGGCACCGCGGCGGCGGCAAAAATCGCAAACATCAGGATCTGCATTTGCCAGGATGGGTTGATCACGAACGACAATAACCCGACGAGCAAGGCCGCGAGCCCGAGCCAGAACAGAAACACCCCGGGCGCGATCAGCTCCAGCGCCATCAACACGACGCCGAAGATCAGCCAGTTCCAGGTGCCCAGCGTTGAAAACATCTCGGTCATGGGGTGACCCTCAACTATCTCGTTTGTCGATCTCGAGGATGCGGCGCAAGTGCGCTCCCTCTCCCTATGGGAGAGGTAACGCAGTTCGCTTGCTCGGATTCGATCTTCATCGACCAGCCTCTAGCCCGGTGGCGGCACCGGCGGAACGGCGCCGGCATTCGGTACCGAGGCGCGGCGCGCGGCGGCTTGCGCCGATGCCGCGCTTTCGCCGAAGGTTGCCTTGGCGATCTCGCCGATGCCGGCGAGCGATCCCAAAATGCTCATCGCCTCAATCGGCAGCATGATGATCTTCTGGTTCGGCGAATCGGCAAGCTGCCCGAACGCCTTGATGTATTTATCGGCGATGAAATAGTTCAGCGCGGCAACATCGCCCTGGGCGATGGCCTGGCTGACCATCTGCGTCGCCTTGGCCTCGGCTTCCGCGGAGCGCTCGCGCGCCTCGGCGTCGCGGAAGGCGGCCTCGCGGCGGCCCTCGGCCTGCAGGATCTGGCCTTGTTTGGCACCTTCGGCGCGCAGGATCTCCGATTGCCGCTGGCCCTCGGCTTGCAGGATGTCGGCGCGCTTGACGCGCTCGGCCTTCATCTGGCGCCCCATCGCCTCCACGAGGTCGGCGGGCGGCACGATATCCTTGATCTCGATGCGGTTGACCTTCAAGCCCCACGGCGACACCGCGGCATCGACCACCCGCAGCAGGCGCTCGTTGATCTCGTCGCGATGCGACAGCACCTGGTCGAGATCCATCGCGCCCATCACCGAGCGGATGTTGGTCATGGTCAGCACGATG
>WNFM01084236.1_pt1 | contig 21070 bp, 19 predicted proteins | sample 5400271 | NCBI WGS metagenome assembly WNFM01 (sample SAMN13153352, study PRJNA577476) | soil metagenome | isolation source: 60 cm saprolite on Douglas fir-dominated hillslope | place: USA:California | collected 2013-09-17
CGGCGAAATGGGCGCGATCGCCGGACGGCACCCGGACCGGTTCGTCCGGGTGTTTCCATCCGGGACGTTCGCGATCTACAAGATATTGAGGTGATGGGTTGCGCGGCATCCGTGTCCTGGTCGTCCAGCCGTCCCTGCAGCCGCCCGGCGGCGGGAATGCCGTGGCGGCGTGGATGATCCAGGCGCTCGCCGGCCGCTACGACGTGTCGGTGCTGTCGTGGAAGCCGGTCGACCTCGAGGCGGTGAACGCATACTACGGCACGAGCATCCGTTCCGACCAGATCCGGCGGCTCGACATGCCACGGCTCGTCCGGCGTCCCATCGAGGCGATGACGATCGGGGCCGTGCTGCTGAAGGCGTCGTTGCTGTTTCGTCGCGCCAAGCGGATCGCGCCGGACTACGACGTCGTGGTCTGCGGCCACAACGAGACCGATTTCGGACCGCGCTGCATCCAGTACATCCACTACCCGTCGCGTCTCCGTCCGCGCCCGGCGACCGACATCAAGTGGTTTCACCGGCGTCCGCTGCTCGTCGCGTACTACCGCGCGGCGGAGCGCCTGGCGGGGTTCCGGGGCGACCGCGTCAGCGAGGCCATCACGATTGCCAATTCCACGTGGACGGCCGGCCTCATGACGACGCTCTACGGCCCGTCGATGCGGCCCCGCGTCGTGCATCCACCGGTCACGGCCGAGATCCGGGACGTGTCCTGGGATCGGCGCGAGAACGGCTTCGTGTGCGTCGGCCGCATCGCGCCCGAGAAAGAGCTCGAGCGGGTCGTCGACATCGTCGGCCGGGTACGCGAGCAGATGCCGGCGGCCCACATTCACATCGCCGGCAGCCGCGGGCCGGGCTGGTACACACGCCGTATCGAACGACTCGCCGCCGACCATGCGGCCTGGGTACATCTGCACGCCGATGTCAGCCGTGAGGCGCTGTTCCGGTTGATCTCCACCCATCGATACGGGATCCACGGCATGCGCGAGGAGCACTTCGGGATCGGTCCGGCGGAGCTGCTGGCCGGCGGCTGCATCGTGTTCGTGCCCGACGGCGGCGGACAGGTCGACATCGTCGGCGAGGAACCGAGACTCCGGTATTCCACGGTGGATGAGGCCGTGCGGAACATCGCCGCCGTGATGGCCGATCCGTCCGGGCAGGCCGCGCTCGACGCGTACCTGCACGCGCGCCGCGATCTGTTCAGCACCGGCCGGTTCATGACGGCGATTCAGGCGCTGGTCGAGGAAGTCCGGCACCGCCCATAGTCGTCGAACACGGCGACGACGCTGACGGCGAGCGCGAGCACCCAGACAAACGCGTGCTCGGAGACGAGCCGGAGGAGCGCCGTGTTGATGTGCCAGGCGAGGTCGACATTGGTCAGCATGAACAGACTCGTAATCCAGGCGGTGTGCACTGCGGCCACGGCCCAGAGCCAGCTCAGGATCGGCCGCGTCCATCGCGCTCGCCACGCGCCGAGGGAGGCGACAATCGCCGACAGGAAGACCAGCGAGTAGGTCGGCGTGACATCCGCGAAGCCGCGCGCGATCTCCGGCAGCCGCCGGACGCCGTCGACGAGCCGCCGCGCGGACACCTCTTCGAAGACGAGTCCCTGGGCGTGCGTGAGGTCGATGCCCGCCAGCCTCGCGATGATCGGCCAGAGCAGGGCGAGTCCGGCATACAGCGCGATCGCGCCTCCGGACACGGCCGCTCGCAGGGCCCTCCAGCCGCGCGTCGCCGCGAACGTGACGATCCACGAAGCGATCATCACCGCTCCCAGGAACCCTCCTTCAAGCTTGATCATGCCGAGGCTGCCCGCGAAGAAGAACCCGAGCGCCACTTGTCCGCGTCGGGGAGGCTCGCTGCCGGTCAGCAGCGCGCGGCCCAGCAAGATGGCCGCGATGCCGGCGACCGCGCAGACGAGCGGATCCTGGTATCCCGATGTCGCTGCCTCGAAATCGAACGTCGCGACCGCGATGAGAAACAGCACAACGACCGCGGGCCGGCGCCAGGCGCGGCCGCGGTGCTCGAAAAGAAGCGGCAGGCTCGACACCCAGGCTACGCACACGGCCGGGAACACCAGGCGCGCGATCGGCTCGTTGCCGACACCGGTCAGCGTCAGCATCAGTGCCCAGGCCGATGGTCCGACGTCGGGATACGCGGGCAGCGCAAAGTCAGACAGCGGGCGCCACTGCATCAGCCCGCGCGCCCGCGCGTACCAGAGCGCCACCGCATCCCACTGGTCGACCGGCAGCCAGATGGTCTCGAGCGCCATGCAGAGCGCGAAGACGGTGACGAGGGCCGTCCACAGCCGCGGCAGGGGTCCGGTCCGGGCGCCCGACCACCGTCCGCCGGCGAGCCCTCCCATCGCCGCAATCACCGGGATCGCCGCGTACGCGGCGGCCTGCGGCACCCGCGCGGCGTGCAGCAGCGCAAACGCCAGGCTGACGACGAGGAATCCGAAGACCCACGCGATGCCGGCGTTCGCGACAGGCCGCACGGCACGGCCGGCCAGCGCCGGAATCACGGCCAGCGCGGCAAGGCCCGCGAGGATGCGCATTACGGCGAGCGCCTCAGGTCGGCCATCCACTCTGCCCAGGGTCCGGGGCCCCGCTCGATCTCGCGCAGCAGATCGGCGGTGACCGCGGTGAGGCAGCCGCCCTCTTCCTGCACGACGACGAGGCCGCGGCCGTCTATTGGAACGACGGCAAGGTCCACGGACGACACGCTCGCAGCGCCCGCGACCTCCAGAGCGAAGTCGATGGCCCCGCGCTTGATCGAAAATCGCTCGAGCGGCGCATCGAGCCGTACCACGCCTTCCCGCGCACCCGCCGGGACGACGAGCGTCCACCGGCCGAGGACTCTCGCGCGATTGGGCGTTTCAAAGAGCGTCAACTCGAGCGTTCGCGCAGCGTCCGCCGTGCCCGCGAGGCTCACCCGCAGCCCGGTCAGGAGGTCGATGTCGATGTTGCTGGTGCGGATCTTCCACGCGCCCGCGCGCGCCGTGTCGGCGGCCGCCGGCCACATCCGCTCGCGCGTGTCGCGCCAGTCCAGGGTGATGCCGATGAAGACGCGAGGGTCCAGCCGCGGGCGGTCCTCCGGGAGCAGCAGGCCCGCGTAGCGCTCGGTGTCGCCATAGTGGATCCTGGGAAGGGCGTCCGCTTCCGGGAACTTCCGCAGCACGCGGCGGACGTAACCATACCCGCGGCGATCGCAGTACCCATAGCCGTCGAGCCGTCGCTGCTCGAAGTCATCCGTCCAGAGCGCTTTGCCCGCCGCCACGAGCTCGCGCGCCAGGCGTGTGGCGCGGACCACGAGCACGGGCGCGAGGAGAATGCCCGCGAGCGCGAACGTCGCGATTCTCACTCCCGCCCTCATGGCAGGCCCCCGGTGGTGAGCTTCTTCAGCGCGCGGCCGATGGTCCCCATGCGCCAGCGCCATGGCCCCTTGGTTACCGCGCGCGTGAACGCGCCCGACTCCGATCCGTTGTCGATGAGCGCGGGAACCGACCAGCAGGTCGAGAGCGATCGGCGCCGGATCACCGCGTCGACGGCGAGATCGACAGGCAGGACGAGCGGGGCGCCGTCGAGGTCGGCGAGCACGTCGCGGCACCAGTCGGGCGTCACGACGTAGCCGCTCATGCTCCGCGCGCGATCGACCGCCGCGAACCGCGGATTGTCCGGCATCGGCGCCGCTTCAAGGCCGCACGAGGCCCCGAAGAACACCGCCTGCGCGCCCGGCGGCAAGGCCGACAGGGACTCGTCGAACGTCCGCGCGAACCCCGGCGGAAAGATCGGATCATCCTCGAGCACCAGCGCCAGGGGAGTGGCGCCGGCCGCGATCCGCTTCCAGGCCTCGAGGTGCTTGAGGTAAACGCCGGCCTGCGCCCGGCTCAGCCGCGGGCTCACGCGTCGCGCGACATAGGACAGCGCCGTGGCCTCCGGCGCGTCAATCCACGCGGCCGCCCATCCGAGCGCGGCGAGGGCGCCTTCGAGGGCCACGCGCCGCTCGACGAGCGCCCGGCTGTGCACGACGTAGACCGGGAGCGGCTGGGACACGATCAGCCCGCGCGCCGGAGCCAGAGCCGCTTCAGCGCGCTGCCCCGGGTCCGCGCGAAGTAATAGAGATCGACGCGCAGCTGCCTCGCCCGCACGTCCAGCGAGCGCGGGCGGCGTCCGAAGTCCTCGAGCTTCCGCCTCTCATATGTGCGCCATCCGTGCCACCACGCGCGGTTGCTGTTCTGCCGTGCGTAGGTGGCGTCCGCATCGGCGAGCGCGACGAACATGTGGCGGTGGGGGAACACCAGGTGGCGCGCGTCCACCAGGACCCCATCGCGCGTCGCCACCTCCGTGAGGTCGTCGTCCGCCCACATCGAGAGGTAGGCGGGGTGGTAGATGTACCCGAGGCGCCGATAGAGCGCCGCCGTCACGATCGGGATCGTGAGAATGCGGGCATTCACGCCGTCGTCCACGAGGACGGCCGCCAGCTCGCGTCCACCGATCGCGTCGCCGATCGCCTGGTCCCAGGCCGGCGGGCACCCGAAATCGTCCGACATCGCGATCATCACCTCGCCGGCGGCGGCCCTCGCGCCCCGGTTGAGGGCTTCGACCATCGATCGGTTGGGATGGACCTCGAGCCGGCTGCCACGCCGCGCCGCGAGGTCGCGGTATCCCGGCAGATCGGGATCGTCGGCGTCAACGCTGAGGATGTGCTCCAGGTCGTGCCCGCCGCTTGCCTGCGATCGCCACTCGGCGATGGCGGCCTCGGCGCGCGCGAGGCGCGAGCGTGACGGGTGGATGAGGCTGAACTTCATGGTCCGAGCACCTGGCGCTTGACGGCGCGCGCGACCTTCCGGAGGCGCCGCTCGAGCGTGGTGGGACCAGAGATGAGCGGCCGATCGCGCTCGTCGAACGGCTGTCCGACGAACTCGCGCCAGCGGCGCGGGGTGGGAAACGGCCGGCCCGCGAAGTATTCGTCGTGCTCGAGCCAGCGCGGCCGAAGGCGCGGCGCGATCACGGCGGCCAGGAACTCCTGATCGATCTGCCAGTGGTCGCCCCGGGGGTACGCCTGAATCGCTGGCCCGATCGCCGGCAGCACGCCCCGGCGCACGCCCCACAGCCCGCCGAGCATGGGCGCGTCGTGCTGCGGATGATCGCGCATCACGTGGGCGTCGGCGCCCGACGCCAGCCACGCGTCTACGGCGGCGCCCTCCCGCGCGTTCAGGCGCGAGTCCGTGTCGCGAACGACGATCGCGTCCGCGTCCGGATCGGCGGCCGCCTCGAAGCGCCAGAACATCGACGTCCAGTCACCCGGCGCGGGGCGCCGCACGATCTGCACGTGCGGGAACCCGGCGAGGCGATCGAGCGCGGAACCGGGTACCGACGCGCCGCAATAGAACCGGCACGTCCAGCCGGCGTACACCGACGGCGCGAGCTCGGCGTTCCGGATCGCGCCCTGCACGTACTTCGGCGCGTCTCCCCAGAGGGAAAAGCTCACGAGCTTCACGCGCCCCGCTCCCCGAGCGCGTCCACGACGCGCCAGTACACGTTCGTCAGGCGCACGGGAAAGAGCGGCCGCGCCCATTCGCGCGCCGAGTGCGGATGCCGCAGGATCTTCGCGGCCGCGCGTACCCCGGCGGGCCAGCGGGCCGGCTGGCTCGGCGCCCCGGTGTCGCCGCCCGCGGCGATCCGCTCGCGCATGGCCACCGGGTGCGTTCCCGCGAACGCGCGCACGGCCATCCGCGGTCCGAAAATCTCGTCGGGCGATACGTGGAACGGGCCGCTCGCGCCGTAGACGCGGCGAAAATTGTGAATGCGCGCGACCTGCCGTTCGGGAGGGTTGCACCATCCGTAGTGAAAGACGCGCGCGCGCGTCCGCGCCTTCAGCAGTCCCCGCGTCCGGCCGTGGCGGCGTCGAAGAAATCCGGCGGCATCGCCCGCCGAGATGATCCCGATGCCCGGCTTGACCGCGCGCACCGCGCGGGGGTAGAAATTCGCCCAGTCGTCCGACACCAGGCCGTAAGACTTCCAGAAATGGAGGTACTCGAACACCAGTCCCTCGGTGCTGCGCCGGAGGTGGTCCCGCATCGAGCCGCGCACGAGATCGACGTCGTCTTCGTGCAGCACTTCGTCCGCCTGCAGGTAGATGGCCCAGTCGCCGCGGCACCGGTCGAGCGCGAGGTTGGTCTGCTGCGACAGCACGTCGCCGCCGCCCCGTGGCGCCGGCCAGTCGGTGAGGAACGGCGTCACCCGCGCGTCACCGGCGCGGATCGCCTCGACGCGCTCCCATGTGTCGTCGTCTTTGTGCTCGCCGCGCCCGACCGCCACGACGAGCTCGTCGACGAGCGGCAACAGGGATCGGATAGACTCCTCGAACGGGTAGCCCAGCCGCGCCGCGTTCCGGACGATCGTGAACCCGCAGATCCTCATTTACGTCATCAACCTGCCGCGCTCAACCGCGCGCCGCCGCGAGACCGTCGCACGGCTGTCCGCCCTCGGCCTCGACGCGGAGATCGTGGCCGCCTGCGATCGGGCCGATCCCGTACCCGCGCGGCCGTCCGGCGCGCCCGGCCTGTCGGCTGCCGAAGCCGCGTGCCTGCGGAGCCACGCCGGCGTCCTCCAGCGCGTGGCCCGCGACAGTCCGCGCCTGGCGTGCATTCTGGAGGACGACTGCGATCTCGGCCGGCCGTTCGCTGACGTGCTCGGCGCGATCGTCCGCCAGGACGCGCTTCCGTGGGATGTCCTGCTGCTCGGACATCATTCGGCGCGCCACGGGCCCGGCGACGGGGCGGAAACCGGCTTTCGCGGAGCGCCGATCATAGCAGGGTACCGCGCGGCCCGGGTCGCGGAATACCCCATGGGCGCCTACGCGTACGTCGTCACGCCGCGCGGCGCGCGCGCGCTCGTGACCCATGCCGCGCCGCCGCGAATGCCCGCCGATTGGGTGACCGGCTATGTCGCGGCCACCGGCGCGCGTCTGTACGCCGTGACGCCGCCGTGCGTCCGGCCGCTGCCGTCCACGCTCGCACCGACCACGATTGACGATCGCCAGCCTCGATCCGGCCGTGTTGCCGCGCCCGCCGCCGCTGACCGCTCCCTGCGCACGCGCGCCGCACGCGTGCCGCTGTGGCTTCGAAAGCTCGGATTCCGCCCCGACTCCTACGTGCGGAGGTTCTGAGCGTTCCCGGCCGCGGACCGCACGGAACAAACAAGCCACGGACGGCACGGATTCCACGGATCAAAAAACTAGAGTACTCCGTGCCTTCCGTGGCGGATCCCGTTCAGTGCTGGTCCGTGGCTTTCGCCAGCGGCGGATCGGGCTCGTTCGGATTGCCCCAGGTCGAATCGGCGTGGTCCCAGAGGAACGTCCGGACGAGGTTTGGCACGCACGTCACGAGCAGGCCGCGCTTTTCCGCGGAGCCCGGCGCGTGGTTGACGATCCAGTAGTCCTCGAGCGACGCGTCCCACCGGCGCCGTGGCGCGCCGAGGTACTCGGTCGGGATCGGCAGCACGCCGCGCCAGTAATCCACGTGCGCGTGCAGGTGCACCGCCGGCGACGATCGCTTCAGTTTCACGCGCGTACCCCCAATCGTCGTGTCGCGCTCGGCCACGTGCTCGCCGGCGTCATAGCCCGTGAGGATCGGGCGTTCGTCGCGGTGCTCGACCGTCTTCAGCGCCGCCATCACGCCGGGATCCACGTCCACGTCGTCCTGGAAGTACGAGATCCATTCGACGGCGCGATCCGCCATCAGATACGCGAGGCCGGCGTTCAGCGACGCGCAGAGCCCACGATTGGCCGGGAACGCGAGGTAGTCGGCGCCGCATCCGGCCGCGATCGCGCGATTTGTTTCCCGCGCCGCATCAGCGGACCCGTCGTCCACGACGAGCACCGCGTGGCCGAGAGAGGCGAGCTGCGGCAGCGAGCGGGCCAGCGCCGCCGGCCGGTTGTACGTCGTGACGAGGATGGCGCGGTCGCGCGCGCCGGGAACGACGACGCGCGGAGCGGCGGCGGGCTTGGCCGTGCCGAGCAACCCGTCCAGCCGCGCCATCACCGACGCGCCGGCCGGCGACGAGACGGCCCCGCAGGCGAATAGCGCGAACCGCCGGTTCGCGTGAACACATCCGTACGACGATCTCAGCGCGGCGAGCAAGCCCGGATCGAGCGTGTTGACCTGATCCTGGCGGACAATGACGTACTGCACTGAGAGCGGGCCGGGGTACGCGCGATCGGGCGACAGCGTGATCTGCTGGCGCAGGTACGACGCGAGCTCGTCGGGCGCCAGGATCTGTTCGTGTCCCGGCGCGGACGGGAGACGCCTGAGGATGTCACGAACGAGCCAGGCGTCCTGGAGCGGTCCGATGAGCGTCGTCCGCCGAAGCGGCCTCAACGCCGCGCGCAGGCGCCACGCGAGGCCCGGGGCGTCGCTCATGTGCGGTGCGCCCGGCGTTTGCGCTCGCGGTCGGCGTGCCGCCGGACGAACATCGTCAGGATGTCGTCGATCGGCAGCGCGAATATCAGGATCAGTCCGCCGACCGCGAGCGCCGTCGCGCTCTTCTGCAGTCCGGTAATCGCGGTCACCGAGAGGACGAAGCCGGTGAGCAGGCTGCCGCTGCTGCCGAGCGGGAGGCCGGAGGCGCGTGTGTAGGGGAGGAATCCGGCGAGCGCCCCGACCAGCGCGGCGAGCATGACAGCCGTCGCCGTATCGCCCCGGACGACGACGATGGCGGTGCACGTGGCGCCGCCGGCGATCGCCAGCCAGGTCGCCAGCGCGTCCAGGTGGTCCAGTTCGTTGAAGGCGGCCGTGAGCGCGACGATCCACAGCACGGTTGCGGTGATCGCCAGCGGCCCGAGCGTCCACGTCGTGCCGGAGACGGTGACGTGGTCGATCCGGATACCACTCCCCGCGACCAGTGTCGCGGCGAGGGCCTGGACGAGGATCTTCCGGGCCGGCGAGACGGCCCGCAGGTCGTCCCGGACGCCGAGCGCAAAGACGACGAAGCCGGCAGCCACGATCTCCGGGAGCGGCACCTGCCGGAGCGGCAGTCGCAGCGCGTCCGGCCCCGCGGCGTAGACGGCGGCGAGGACGGCGATCCACGCCACGCCGATCCCGGCGCCGCCCAGCCGGGCGAGCGGCACGCGGCGGGCGGCGCTACGCACCACCGGCGTCAGCGCGGCAACGATCAGGGCGGCGGCCACGAAGACCGGCAGGAGGGTGACTACCATCGGCCTTGCATTACCGTCGCGCAGTGTTCGACCAGGAGCCGTGCGGCGTCGGCGTGTGCGAGCGACCTGGCGCCATCGGATGCGTTACGCCATGACCAGGGGTTCGCGGCGAGAAGGCGGAGCCATTGTGCCACGAACGCGCCGTCCCATCGGGCCTGCTCGACGAGCGGCCCCGCGCCGGCGAGGGTCCATCGTCTCGCGTTCGCCATTTGATGATTCGCGGCCGCGTCCTTGAGCGGCACCAGGAGCGCGGGCAGCCCGGCGAGCGCCAGCTCGGCGACGGTGTTGGCGCCCGACCGCGCGATGGCGACGTCCGCCCATCGATAGGCGTCCGCCATGTCATCGAGGAAAACCTCGGCGGTCTGCTGCCTGACCTCCACGCTGATGCCGGCCTGTCGCACGGCGGCCAGCACGGGCGGCATCACGGCCGTGAGGAACTCGACGCCGCGCGAGCCTGACGTCACGAGCACCCGCAACGCGCCGGCGGGCGGCGTGCGCGCCCCCGGGGCAAGCGCGCGGATCGTCCGGCGCATCGGAAGCCCGACTTCGAGTCCCCGCGAATCGGTCTCCGCGTGCGTAAGAAACAGGTCGTCGACGAACGGCCGGAGCAGGATGTTCGCGAGCCCCATTTCCACGTTCGCCTCGTGGATCGCGGTCCGGATGCCGATCGAGCGCGCCCCGAGCAGCACACCGCCCGACGCGAACCCGCCGAACCCGATGGCGAAGGTGATCTCATGGCGCGCGAGCAGGCCACGCGAGGCGCGAATCCCCGAGAACGTGCGGGTCAGCGCCAGGGCGACGCCGAGCAGCCCCGCGCGCCGCAGCGGCGCGCCCGGCACCCCGGTCAGCGTCTCCCCTTCGCGTGCTAGGATGCGAGCCGCTATCGAGTCGGCTGTTCCAAGAAACAGAATGCGTGCACTGGGATCGCGATCGCGGAATGCCTCGGCCACCGCGAGCGCCGGATGAGCATGTCCAGCGGTATCGCCGACGGCCAGGGCGACGCGGGGCGCCGGACCCGGCGCGCGGTTGTCATTGTGCAAGGTGACCTGGGACGCAGTCCACGCATGCAGTATCACGCGTACGCGCTGGCGGTCAACGGCGCGCGCGTCGATCTCGTCGGCTTTGCCGGCGCGGCGCTCCCATCGGCCATCCGCGATCACGGCTCCATCGCCGTGCACGGCGTCGCCGATGTGCCGCAGGTCGAGCCCGGGGCGTTCTTCGCCACGCGCGCGGCCGCGCGGGCGTTGCGCCAGGCCGGGCGGCTCGCCGGCACGCTCGCGCGGCTGCCCGCCGCGGATCTCGTGCTGGTGCAGACGCCCCCCGCCGTCCCGGCGGCGCTGCTCGCGTGGCTGCTCGCGCGCCGGCGCGGCGCCCGCTTCGTGCTCGACTGGCACAACCTCGGGTGGACGCTGTTCGCGTTGAAGTCCGGCCCGGCCGGCGTGGCCGTGCTCCGCGCGATCGAAACATGGGTCGGCCGCCGGGGCGACGCGCACCTCTGCGTGTCGCGCGCCATGCAGGCGCACCTCGCGTCGGCCCTCGGCGCCGAGGCGCGCGTCGTGTACGATCGCGCGCCGGAGTGGTTTGCGCGGCCCCCCGCCGAACGCCGCCGCGCGGTCCGCGCGCGCCTGTTCGCCCAGAGCGGGGTGACGGACGCGGACGGTGCGGCGCTCGTCGTCAGCCCGACCAGCTTCACGGCGGACGAGGACCTCGACCTGCTCATCGACGCCGCCGACGTGATCGAAGGGCAGCGCGCGGCGTTGCCGCGCGGGTTCCCGCGCCTCCTGGTCCTCGCAACCGGGGGCGGCCCGGGGCGCGCGGCGTTCGAGGCGCGCGCGGCCGCGCGGCCACGCGACGCGGTGGTGGTCGTCCGCACCGCGTGGGTCGAGGCGGACGACTATCCCGCGCTCCTCGCCTCGGCCGACGCGGGCGTGTGCGCGCACCGGTCCTCGTCCGGCCTCGACCTGCCGATGAAAGTGGCGGATATGTTCGGCGCGGGCCTTCCGGTGATCGCCCTCGCGTACCCCGCGCTCGCCGAACGCGTCCGCGACCGTGACTCCGGAATGGTGTTCGCCGACGCCGCGGGGCTCGCGCGCACGTGGAAAACCCTCTTCGCGCCCGCCGGGGCGCAGACACTCGCGGCCCTCCGACGCGCCTCGGCCGCCGCGGGACAGGATCAATGGCTCGACGGGTGGAAAACCGAAGCGGCGCCGGCGCTGATCTGACGCGGCGGGAGATCGCGGTCTATCTCGCGATCATCGTCCTGGGAGCGCTCGCCGTCCGCGTGGTGTTCTCGTACGGCCTCGTCGTCACGCCCTCCGGCGTGAACTTCCAGGACAACGACTCCTGGTACCACGCGCGCGCGGTCGAGCACCTCGTGGCGAACTGGCCGCACCGCGTACGTCACGATCCCTATGCGATCTACGGCGGGCAGACCGTCCCCCTGGCGCCGCTGCTCGACTTCGTCGTGGCGACCGCCGCGGTCGTCGCGGGTCTTGGCTCGCCCTCGTCGCACCTGGTCGACGTCGTCGCGGCGTGGGCCCCCGCGGTGCTGGGCGCGCTGATTCCCCTCCCGGTTTTCTTTGCGGGGCGGCGTCTCTTCGATCAACGGGCGGCGCTGTTGGGCGCCGCGTTCGTGGCCATCTTTCCCGGGCACCTGCTCGAGCGATCGCGCTTCGGCTACCTCGATCACCACGTCCTCGAAGCGCTGTTGAGCATGACGACGCTCTGGCTGGCCGTCCGCGCGCTGCAGCAGCGAACGCGTCGCGGCCAGGCCCTCGCCGCCGCGCTCGCCGGCCTCGCCCTCGGCGGCTACCTGCTGACCTGGACGACCGGTTCCTACATCGTCGGAATCCTGATCACGTGGACCGTGATCGACTATGCGTTCGCGGCTGTGCGCGGGCGAGGAAGCGAGGCGCCCGGCATCGTGCTGGGCGTCGCGGCCGCGACGGCGCTCGCGATCGTGGAGGTCCTGCAGAGCCACTCGATGTACCGGTTCGAGTTTCAGGTCGCATCCCTCGTCATCGGGATCGGGACCGCGCTGGCCCTCGAAGGGCTGCGCCGCGCCATCGCCGCCGCGCGCCGGCCCGAGTGGCTGCTGCCCGTCGCGGGAGCGACCCTGGCGATCGCGACGTTCCTCGTCGCCGAGCGGGTGTTTCCGGTGATCGGCGGCCTCCGCGGCGAGCTCGCGCGCGCCGTGCCCGACGCGTCGGCGTACACCGTCGTCGAGGCGATGCCCCTGTACTCGTACGTGACCGCTCCGTGGATGAAAGCTCACCCCTTCATGGTGCTCGGCACGGGCCTCCCGCTCGGGGTCGTTGGACTAGTCCTGCTCGTCATCGTCACGTACCGCGACCCGCGGCCGGAGCGGACGCTCGCGCTCGTCTGGACGCTGGTCGTGCTCGGTTCGTCGCTCCTTCGCAATCGATTCGCGTACTACCTGGTACCGATGCTCGCGCTGCTCGCGGGCTGGGTCTGCGCGATGGCGCTGGCACGGGCGAGCCGTCACGCGCGATTTCGCAACGTGGCGCTCGTCGCGATCGGCGCGGTCGCCTTCGCGCCGAACATCTGGCCGGCGCACAGCCAGGTGCAGGTGGACGTCGGCATGTTGACCGGATGGCAGCAGGCTACCGACTGGCTGCGCACGCAGACACCGGAGCCGTTCGGCGATCCGTCGTTCTATCTCGCGCGCTACACCTACGAGTCGTCCATACGGCTGCCCGAGTACTCGGTCATGGCGTGGTGGGATTACGGTTACTGGATTATGCGGCGCGGCCGCCGCGTGCCGATCGCCAATCCGACGCAGCTCGGCGCGTCAGTGGCCGCCGGGTTCCTGATCGAGACCGATCCCGCCGTGGCGGCAAAGACGCTCGAAGGTTGCCACTCGCGGTATGTCGTCGTGGATTATCAGTTGCCGCTCCGCCTGGTGGCGCCGCCGGCCTATGTGATGGGGAAGTTCGAGGATATCGCGGCATGGGCCGGGAAGCGCCCGTCCGACTTTTTCGAGGGCATGTACTTCCGCGACGAGCGCCGGCTGTTGCGCCCGGCGGTCGTGTTCTATCCGGCGTATTACCAGGCGATGGTGAATCGCCTTTACCAGTTCGGGGCGAGGGAGGTACGACCGACCTCTTCGACCGTGATCAGCTACGCCGATCGGACGGCGCCCGATGGCGGGAAATACCGGGAGATCACGGCGAAGCGGACGTTCAAGTCCTACCCGGAAGCCGACGCCTACTTACGGTCCCTCGGCCGGGGCCCGCATCGTCTCGTCGGGTTCCGGCCCGACGAATCACCGGTCCCTCTGGAGGACCTTCGGGACTATTCTCGCCAGTTCGCCTCCCCCGAGCCCGGACCCTGGCCGGGGTCGTCGACCGTCTACGTATTCCAATTTCGACAGTAACCGAAGTCTGAGGTGTGCGTGTCGTGGCTGAAAGAACGACCGCCGCCGCAAGCCGTCCGATTCGAGCCGACCTCCGACCTCCGACCCGACCTCACTTCTTTGCGAGGATTTTTTCCATGTCATCCATGACGCGGTTCATCTTCTGAAGTGTGAGCTGCAGGGGCTCGTTCGTCGTCATGTCGACGCCGGCGTCCTTGAGAAGGTCGATCGGGTACTTCGAGCCGCCCGCCGAGAGGAATGCGAGGTAGCGCCGGGTCGCGGCGGGATCGCCGGCGAGGACCTTCTCCGACAGCGCGGCCGAGGCGGTGAACGACGTGGCGTACTGGAAGACGTAGAAATCCAGGTAGAAGTGCGGGATGAATGCCCACTCGTGCGCGACGTAATCATCGACGAGGCAGACGCCTTTGTCGTGCCCGTAGTACTTGCGCGTGATCCCCAGGTACAGCGTGTCGAGCGCCTCGCCGGTGAGGGGCTCCCCCTTTTCCGCCATCTCGTGGATCCGGAGCTCGAATTCCGCGAACTGCGTCTGCCGGAAGACCGTGCCCTTGATGTTCTCGAGGTAATTACCGAGCAGCGACAGCCTCGTGTCCTCGTCCTTGATCGTCTTCAGCATGTGCTCGATCAGGAGCGCCTCGTTGAAGGTGGACGCGACCTCGGCGACAAAGGTCGGATAGCTCGCCAGGTGGAACGGCTGGGCCTTGTTCGACAGATAGCTCTGCATCGTGTGCCCGAGCTCGTGCGCCTCGGTGCTCATGTCCGTGTACTTGCCGTTGAAGTTGATCAGCATGTACGGATGGACGTCGTACGCCGCGCCGTTCGAATACGCGCCGGATTTCTTGCCCGTGTTCGGCAGCAGATCGATCCACCGCTCGTTGAAGGCTTTCCTGATCGCGGCAACGTAGTCCGGACCGAGCGGCGCCAGCGCCTCGAGGACGTTCTTCTGCGCCTCCTCGGGCGTGTAGCTCAGGTCGGCCGACCCCACGAGCGGGGCGTAAAGGTCGTAGTAGTGCAGGTCCGGGAGCTTCATCATCTTCTTCCGGAGCTGCAGATAGCGCTGGAAGGTCGGAAGCCCCTGGTTGATCCCGTCCACCAGGCGCGTGTAGACCGTGGGTGGAATGTTCGGGCCGTCGAGCGCCGCGTCGAGCGCGGTCTTGTAGTGGCGCGCGTTCGCGTAGAACTCGTTGGCCTGGACCTGGCCGTTCAGCGTCGATCCGAAGGTTCCTTTGTACTCGCCGAGCGCGTTGAAAAACGCGGTCATGACCTTTTGCCGGTCTCCGCGGTCCGGCACGCCGCGATACAGGCTGAAGGCCGACGAGTCCAGCTTGACCGCCTTCCCGTCGCCGAGCGTCACCGTCGGGTACGGAAAATCCGCGTTGGACAAGATGTTGTAGACCGACGACCCGGTGCCGGTCACGACCGAGGACGCGGCCAGCAACCGCTCTTCCGCGTCGCTCAGCGTGTGCGGCCGCCGCCGCTGAATGTCGTCGAGGTAGTGCGCGTAGGTCTTGAGCCGCGGCTCCTGCGCGACCCACGTGTCGAGCGTCGCCTTGTCGATCTTCAGGACCTCGGGCTCGATGAAGGCGATCTCCTCGCCGAACTTCGCGCCGATCTGCTGCATCTCCTGCTGCATGCCCTGGTACTTGCTGACGCGGGTGTCCTGGTCGGAGATGAGAGACGCGTAGAGGTACACCTTCTGCAGTTCCTTGCCGAGGCGGTTTGCGGTGTCGAGACAGTCCGCGAGCCGGGCCGGGGACGTGCCGAGCGTCCCCTTGAACGCCGCGATCGTCGAGAGCTGAGGGACCAGCGCGTCCTTCGCGGCGCGCCAGGCGTCATCCGACGGATAGAGGTCCGCGAGATTCCATTTGTACTTGTCGTCGACCTTCGCCCGGTCACGTTCCTGCGCCGTGGCGGACAGGCCGAGGCAGACGAGGACCAGAGCGGTGAGCCATGCGCGGGTGCGGATCATGATCCGCAGGATAGCTCAAGAAAGGGCGCTGACCTCGTCGATGATCAACTCGATCAGCTGTGCCGGATCCATGGCCCTGAGCGCGGCCGGGTCTTCGGCGCTCAACTCGTATCGCCGGATGATGTTGATCAAGTGCCAGCCGGCGAGGGCGGAGAGCCGTCCGCGGAGCTGATCCTCGCCCTGGCGATACACCGAGAAGGGATCGAGCACGCTGTCGACCACCGGCGGCGGCTGGGACGTCTGCGCCGGGCCGTCGAAATGCGGCGCCGGGATGGTCCGGGTGATGGGACGAGACGGCCCCTTCAGCGCGCGGTCCAGGGCGCCCTGCAAGTAGACGGGCGTCAGACCCGTGGCCCAGTACACCGTGTCCTGCCTGTTGGGCTGAGTGGTCTCACGCGACGAACGGATCGGATCGCCGCCGCCGAAAGGAACGAATTCGATCCATCCCTGCCACCCGCCAGCCGTCATCTCGGAGCCACAGGCCCGCGCAGTGTAGTTCGTTCCACTCTCTGACGTCACTGCGTCCGCGAATTCCAGCAGTACCTCCGCCACGCGTACGCCTCCGGGCGCCGATCATGCAAGACGCCAACCATTCCACCCGGGGTCAGACCTCGACTGGGGCGCCCCGCCGGGCGGACTCGTACAGGGCCCGGATCGTCTGGACGGTGCGGCGGGACTCGCTCAGGGGAATCCGCGGCGGACGGCCGTCGAGCGCGGCGGATTCCATGTCGGCGATCTCTCCCGCGAACGCCGGCTCCGGATCGAACGGCAGCGTCTCGGTGTCGTCGCCGATCGTGAGGAGCAGCCGGCTCATGTCGTCGGTCCTGAACGGACGCTTAATCCGCAGCGCCGCACCTGTCCCGACGACTTCCATCTCCGCGCGGAACGGGCCCATGAAGCCGGAGTCGAACTGCGCGATGCCGCCGTCGGCGAACCGCAGCATCCCGGCGAACTCGAGATCGACGCCGGACGCCGACGACCGCTGCCATCCGAACGCTTCGACGGGCGCCGCGTCCGCGAGGAAGCACGTATGGCTGACGGGGTAGCACCCGACGTCCCAGAGCGAGCCGCCGCCGAGCGACGGGTCGAGGCGCACGTCTCCCTCGCGCGTCAGCGGAAAGGTGAACGCGCCCTTGAATCCGCGGATCGCCCCGAGCCTCCCGCTGGTTACAATCGCCTGGGCCGCCCGGGTCAACGGATGGTGCCGGTACATGAACGCTTCGGTCGCGACCCGCGACGCGCGCGCGGCCGCCGCCTGGATTCGATCGACGTCTTCCACCGCAAGCGCGAGCGGCTTCTCGCACAGGACGTGTTTGCCGGCCTCGAGCGCCCGCACCGTCCACTCGGCGTGGAGGCTGTTGGGCAGGCTGATATAGACGACGTCGACGTCGGGATCGCCCAGGAGCGCCTCGTACGATCCGAGGACGCGCGGAATCTTCCATTCGGCGGCGTACGCCTGCGCGCGATCCCGCGTCCGGCTGGCGACCGTCGTCACCTCGCTCCGAGCCGAGGCGCGAATCGCGGGGATGATCAGGCGGTTGATGCGAGCGGTGCTGAGGAGGCCCCAGCGAAGGTGTGACATTCCAGGAAATTCCAAGGGCTACGTGACGGCGGCGAGGATCGCGTCCGCGAACTGCTTCGCGCCGATCGCGTTCGGGTGTCCCGTCGAGGCGCGGTAGCACTGTTCGCGCCGCAGGAAATCGTCCGTGCACCTGTCGCAGCTCGCGCGCCGGGCCATGGCCACCGGATCCTCCGGCGTCAGATCCGCCTTGATCCCGAACAGCCACGCGTTGGGCGCGAGCGCCGCGTTGTCATCGGTGAAGGCCGGCGCCGCGAAGGCGGCGCGCCCGGGCGCGGCCGCGTTCGCCGCGTCGACGGCCGTCCGCAGCGCGCTCGTGGAGGCCTCGTAGAAGAGCGCCGCATTCCCGACGATGCGATCGAAGATCAGGTTGTCGTCCAGGAAGCGCGTCAGCGGCGAGACCGGCATGCCGAGCGTCAGCATGAAATCGTCGACGAGCGGGAAGTGACTCGCGCGGCTCAGCACGGGATAGTAGGAGGTCACGACGATCCGCGCCACAGGAAAACGCGCGAGCGCGCGATCGATCAGCGTCGACATGTCCGTGCCGCAGAACCGCCGCGTCACGTCCGCCAGATCGTCCCGCTCGGTGAAAGGATTCAGGATGTAGCGGATGTCGATGTCGTTGATGCCGCCGTTCAGGATGACGAGATCGACGTCGGTGTCGGGCGCGGCGTCGCACTGCTGCAGGATCGTCGGGAAGGACGTCGGCACCTCGCCGTCGCACGTCGCGGCGGCGAAGCCGGCGTCGACGCCGATCACCGCGCCCGAGTGCGCCATCTGCAGGCAGCGCGTGGGACCCTTGTGCGCGGCGACCCCGTCGCGGACGAGCGCGTGCATCTTCTGCGGCTCGAGCAGGCCCTGGCCCCACGTGACCGAGTCGCCGAGGACGAGGATGTAGTAATCGTGCGGCATATCAGGCGGTCGTGACCGTGTAATAGAGGAATGGCTGTGTGGTCCCTTGCGCGAGCTCGTCGTGCAGCGCGAGATGATCCGTCATCGTCCCGCTCAGAAGCTCGCCCATGTGAATGAGGAAGCCCCTTACGTCCTGAAGGGAGTTCGCGAGGTCGAGATCGAAGTCGGCGTAGCCACCGCAGCCCGATCCGTCCGGCGGGATGCCGAGGACTGTCTGCAGACTCGGATCGCCGTCCGCGCGATAGCTGATCAGCGTGTAGTCGTCGACGCGTGCGGCGTCGCCGGCGACCGGCAAGGCGGCAAGAAGCTGTCTGTGGGCGGCGGCGTCGACCGGAGGACCCTCGCACTTCACGATGGCGTCCGGACCGGTGCACAGGGCGTCGAGGCGATCCTTCAGGCCGGGCCGCACACTCGCATAGATGCGATCGGGTTTCACTTCGAAGACGCTGTCCACCAGACCGATGAAAGGCGCACCCGCGGGTGGAAAACTGCGCAGCTTGGAGACGAGGTTCAGCGCGCACGCCTTGCGCATCGCGCGCGCGTCCGAGTTGAGCCACGCGCGAAAGGACTGCCCTTCGAGGCACCCCGGCACGTCGAGCAGACGATCGATCGCCGCGTCATGGCCGAGCGCGAGCTGCACGTGCCGCGGGTCGGGCACCACGACGACCGGAAGAAACGCGGCGGCATCCCGGCGAACCTGGAACGCCAGCTTGCCGGCGGGTGTCTTCGTGTCCTGAAGCCGGATGCGGAACCAGTAATCGCCGCTCGGGAACGCGTTGGGATCCACGCCGCTGAGACGCAGACCGCCGTTTTCCACCGAAGGATGAAACGGGAAAGGCGCGTCCGGCCCCCAACCCTGGATGCGGCGGACGTCCCTCATCTTTTGTTCGGTGATCGGATTGTCCGTCCCGAATTGCAGCCGAAGAACCCGGTCGTACGGATCCGGCTCTTGAAACCGGAGTCCCCGCGCGTCCGACGCGGAGATCAGCGGCCAATCCCCAGCGGCAGTCTTGAACTGGAGAAACACGCTCTCGTTCATTTGATTCGGACGATGCCGTCGCCCGCCTCCTGGAACAGTGTGAATACCCGCGGCTCGTGCCCGGGGACGATCAGCCGCGGATCGGACACGAGCGTGCGGATGCGATCCTGCGCCTTCAGGTTGCCCGCCGCGTCCAGCGTCTGCGCGATCGGCACGTGCTTCTCGAGGTTCTCGTACAGATAGATGTTGTCGGACGCAAAGACGACGATGCCGGCGTCGGTCGTCGCGCTGACGTACTGCGAGGCGAACGTGTGCTTGCCGCCCGTGTAGCACCGGAGGCCCGGGATGATTTCCTGGTCGTCCCCCTCCACGAACCGCAGCCGGCCTTCGGTGTTGATCTTGAGCAGGACCTGCATGTCGTCGGCGTCCACGCCGCCGTGCGCGCCGCGGGTGTGCCACGCCTCGCCCGTGTAGTAGCGGTATTCCTCCCGCTGGATCCAGATCGTCGCCTTCGGGAACAGATCCGCGCCGTCCACGTGATCCCAGTGCGCGTGCGAGATGATGATGTCGGTGATGGCGTCCGCCCTGACGCCGGCCGCCTCGACCGCGGCCGCCGGGGACCTGAGCTCGCGCGGCTTCCACCGATCGAGGAATTTCTGGCGGTAGAATCCGGAGTCGACGAGCACCTGCCGGCCGTTGGATCCCTTCAGCAGCCAGACCATCACGGGGATATCCAGGGTCCGGCCGCGCTCGGCGCCCGCCACGAGCTCGGCGACCGAAAACCCGGGTAGTATTCCGAAGCGGACCGCGTAGGCCTCGTACGTCACGGGACCCGCAGGGGACGTCTGGTGCGTCCCCAAGCCCATCAGTAGATACGCCAGCGCGATGACGAGCACTGATCGAATCATGGGCGGAGTATACGCCGGCCACGGTGTACGTCCGCGACACGCGCATCGAGCGCGTCGATGTCGACCCTCCCGCGCCTCGCGCCCCGGACCCCGCGCCTCGCGAGATCCACGACGTCGGCGATCTCGTCGTGATGCCAGGGATCGTCGACACGCACGTGCACGTGAACGAGCCCGGGCGCACGGAGTGGGAAGGCTTCGAGACGGCGACCAGGGCCGCCGCGGCCGGCGGCGTTACGACCATCGTGGACATGCCGCTCAACAGCGTGCCGCCGACCACCACGCTCTGGGCGCTCGACGCGAAGCAATACGCGGCGCGCAACGCGCACGTCGAGGTCGTCTTCTGGGGCGGGGTCGTCCCCGGCAACACCGGCGGTCTCGAGGCGCTCGCGGATGCCGGCGTGCCGGGCTTCAAGTGTTTCCTGTCCCCCTCGGGCGTGGACGAGTTCGAGTGCGTGGAAGAGGCCGACCTCCGGCAGGCGCTGCCCGTCCTCCAGCGCCTGCGGCGCCCGTTGCTCGCGCACGCCGAGTGGCCCGCCGCATTGAAACCGCTCCCGGCCACCAGCGATGCGCGCGCGTACGCCACCTGGCTCGCGTCGCGGCCTGCCGCCGCCGAGGTCGAGGCGATCGCGCTCCTGATTGCGCTCTGCCGCGAGTTTCGCGCGCCCATTCACATCGTGCACCTCGCGGCCGCCGACGCCGTGCCCATGCTCCGCGCCGCGCGCGCGGAAGGCCTGCCGATTACCGTCGAGACCTGCCCGCACTACCTGACGTTCTCGGCCGAGGACATCCCCGACGGCGCGACGCTCTTCAAGTGCGCGCCGCCGATCCGCGGCCGCGCCAACCGCGACGCGCTGTGGCAGGCGCTCGCCGACGGCGACATCGATCTGATCGCCACGGATCATTCCCCCTGCCCGCCGTCGATGAAGGCGGACGGCGATTTCGTCCGCGCGTGGGGAGGGATCGCGGCGCTCGAGCTCAGCCTGCCGGCGGTGTGGACGGGCGCCTCCGCGCGCGGCATGGCGCTCGAGCGCATGGCGCAATGGCTGTCGGCCGCGCCTGCGCGCCTCGCGTCCCTGGACGGGCGCAAGGGTTCGATCGCGGCCGGCAAGGACGCCGA
>WNFM01311978.1_pt1 | contig 21067 bp, 17 predicted proteins | sample 5400271 | NCBI WGS metagenome assembly WNFM01 (sample SAMN13153352, study PRJNA577476) | soil metagenome | isolation source: 60 cm saprolite on Douglas fir-dominated hillslope | place: USA:California | collected 2013-09-17
CTGGCCTCGATCTACTCCGTGCGGCCGCATCCCCAGGCGGCGGTGTCGACGCCGGTGACCTGGGACGAGATCGAGGAAGGCATCACGATCGAGCAGTTCACGCTGCGCAACGTGCCCGCCCGCCTCCGCGGAAAGGGCGACCTGTGGGCGCCCCTGCTGTCCGCCAAGGGGCGCTTCCGGCTCGAGAAGTACCTGTAGGACACGTCTAGGGGTTCGCGACCTCTTCGGAACGGAGCGCGTCCGGCACGCCGCGACCGGCAAGCACCTGGGTCACGGCCTCTCGCACCTGTCCGGGTCGGGGTGCCTCCGGGACCGCGAAGTTCGTCACCCACCCCGGCCGGCCGAGCTGAATGGTCAGGCGGCCGCGCGGGGCGCTCCATTCCCGGTAGAGGATCCGGCAGCTCAGCGGGCTTCCCTCCTTGCCTTGCACGAGCGCGGCCGCTCGGATCTCTGCCTCGATCCGTTCGGCCAGCTCGGGCTGGGTGAGGCGGAGCTGGTTTTCCGCGAAGCTGATGTCGGCCATGAGACCCCCTGAACGGCAGCGCAGGTCGCGCTTGCGGACATACATGCAAGATCCTCGCCTCGGCGCGCGTTCAGGCTTCGAGCTTGTAGCGCTGCGCCACGTGCTGGTAGAGCGGATCCCAGAACACGCGGTTCACGAGGATGACCAGCGCGACCATCGAGACGAGGCTGAGGGTCACGATCTGCAGGTCGCCGGTCACGTAGGTGGCGCGGTCCAGCATGGCCCCGATGCCGGCCACTTCGTAGCGCCGGCCGCCGGCCACCACGTACTCGGAGAAGATGATCGCGTTCCAGCCGCCCCCCCAGGCGGTCACGCACCCGGTGACCAGGCTGGGCAGGACGGCGGGCACGAAGACCCGCCTCAAGTAGTCGCGCCGCCGCAGGCCCAGCATGGCCGCGGCATCGTTCATCTCCTTCGGGATGCTGGCCGCTCCGGAGAGCACATTGAAAGCCACGTAGAAAAAAGTACCGGTCAGCACGAGCAGGATCGCTCCCACGTTCATCCCCAGCCGGAGCCGCAGCATCAGCACCGCGATGAGGGGGAAGAAGGCGGTGGCGGGGATGCTGCCCAGGATCTGCAGGAGGGAGAGCACGGTCTGCCGCACCCGGGCGCGGCGGAAGGTGAGGAACGCGAGGGGAATCGACAGCACGACGGCCAGGCCCACCCCGACGGTGACGCGCAGGAAGCTCAGCAGGAGCGTCCATGGGATCTGCCGGGCGAGCGGCCCCAGCGGCCTCTCGAATGCGAAATGGGCGGCCTTCCACCCCGCCACCCCGACGCCTACGGCGAAGGCGGCGGCGGCAAGCGCGGCCAGGAGGGTGGAGAACGGGCCGGGCAGGTCCAGGACGCGCCCCCAGGCCCGGAACGTCCACTGGGCGAACGGGGTCATCACGTCGCGCGCGAGCCAGTGCACGAGCCGGCTGCGGGCGAGGAGGCGGCCCATGCGGGGGATGCGCGGGTGGTCGCCCGTCTCCCCCATGTGGAAGCGCTCGGCCCAGGTCTCGAGCGGGCTCCAGATGAGCAGATGCATGCCGAACACGACGAGAATGAGGACGAGCAGGGCCAGCCCCATCCGGTCGTTGCGACCCTCCTCGATCGCCTGGGCGAGGTAGCTGCCGAGCCCGGGGAGGGTGTATCGCGCGGGGCCGGCGGCGATGATCTCGCTCGCCATGAGGAAGTACCACCCGTTCGACCAGGACAGGATCGAGTTGTAGAGGAGGTTCGGCGCGACGGCGGGGAGGATGAGGCGCGTCCAGATCATCGGCCCGCGCAGTCCGAACTGCCGCCCGGCCAGGACCAGCTCCTCGGGCAGGGTGATCAGCGTCTCGTACACGCTGAAGGCCAGGTTCCCGAACATCGAGGTGAACACGAGGACCACGGCCGCGGCCTCCACGCCCAGGGCCGACTCGCGGAAGATGCCGATGAAGACGGCGACCGCCGCGGGGAAGAAACCGAGGATGGGCACGGACTGCAGCACGTCGAGGGTGGGCAGGATGATGCGCCGCGCGAAGGGCGAACGCGCGGCCAGGCGGCCCACCGCGAGGGCGAGCGTGACCGCGAAGAAGTAGGCCAAGGCCAGGCGCGCCAGCGATCGCACGAGGTACAGGGGGATGAGGAACGGGCTCGGATCCAGCTCGGGGGCGTCGAACGGGCGCAGGTGCGAGCGGCCGAGCAGGATGATGATGACGAGGGCGCCGATGAACACGAGCAGCCCCACGTCGATGGGCAGCGAAGGGCGGGGGCGGCGCGGCGAAGGCGTAGAGGCGGACACGGGCAGACCGACGGGAATGATAGCGCCGCGGCCGGCGCGGGGCGTCAGCGCGTCAGGGGCGGGTAGGCGTCAGGGCCGGGTGCCGGAGTCGCAGATGTTCTCCGGGGCCTGGTTGCGATGGGCGAGCGCGAAGCGCCGGATCGCGTCGGGACTCACGCAGTCGCCTTCGAGGACGAAGTTCGCGGCGATCGCGGTGACCGGGCGCGGGAGCAGCGGATCGGGCGTGAGGAGCGCGCGCGGATGGCCGCACTGCGGATCGTTGGGTAGCGCGCGGAAGGTGTCGGTCAGGGCGGAGACGAGGGCGGGCGCGGCGTCAGGACGATAGACGAGGACGATCGCGCCGTGCTCGAGGTTGTGCACGTAGTAGGGCCGCGCTTGCGCCGTCGTGTAGGCCTGATACCTCAGCCAGACCGGGTAATGCGGGCCCGAGGCGGGCGGGTTGTGCTGGTAGTTGACGGTCGAGCCTTCCGCGATGTGGATCCATCCCTCGTTCGCGACCGCGGACTCGGTCATCGTGCATGAGCCGGTGTCCGTGGGCGGCGTCGATGGCGTGTTCGTGGATCCGGAGCCGCCGCATCCGGCCAGTGAAATCGTGAGGACCACCACCCACTTTCGCATCGCCCCCATTTAACACTGCTTTATTTTTCCGGCGAAACTCGCGATTTTGGTCCTTGCCCCGGCGCGCAACAGGGCACAATAGGGCGTCCCTGGACATCAAAGGAGGACCTTTTGGCAGACGATAACTATTCGTTCCCCAAGGCGGCTGCGCCGCGGACCAAGTCCGGCGTGCTGGACGCCGTCTCGAGCGCGACCGGCCTGCCGCGCAAGCACGTGGGCAAAGTGCTCGGCGCGCTGGCGGCGCTGGTCGCCGTGGACATGGCGAGGCACGGCGGCTTCACGCTGCCTGGGCTCGCTAAGATGAAGGTGGTGAAGAAGGCCGCCACCGCCCGCACGCAAGCTCGTGAAGATCCGGCCGCTCAAGGCGCTCAAAGACGCGGTGAAGTAGTTCCCCAGCGGCGAGCGCCTGTCGCGGACTCCCGGCGGCGCTCGTCGCCTGGTTCCTTGGGACCCGAGCCGACAGCTCAGGGTCCTATGGCGTCAGGAAACGGGCCGGATCCTTACCTCGGGGGGATGCTGGTGGTCGCCTCGGCCATGTGCACGCCGGGATCGTCCGCGGAGGTCGTCGCGCTGGAGGTCGGTGAGTTGCGCACGCGTTCGCGAATGCGGAATCCGTCGATACCAGCCGCGAGCAATCCGAACAGTAGCAACGAGATCCCGAAGTTCCTCAGCATGACGATCTCCCTTTCGTGGGCGTGGCCTTCCGGCCATCCCCAGGTTGTATTCTAGTCAAAACGGATATATTGTGGCTACCCGCCGGGCGAACTGTACGCGCGCCCGGTCACAGACGCAAGAGGTTTTTTCAGGTATTCGCTTCGGCGACTTGACGTAGGCGAAATCCGGCGTAGAGTGACGCCCATGCCCACCCTGCTAGACATCGCCGCCGACCTTGTCTCCATCGAGCCCGCCAGCCAGGCTACCCGCCTATTGGGCCGTCTGATGGAGCACACGCGTGCCACCGCCGGAGCCGTCCTCGTCCCCTCCGACCAGGACCTCCGTGTGTTCGTGAGCCGCCAAGCCAGCCTCGAACGCCTTTCCCAAGGACGCTCCGCCGTGGCCGCACAGCGCCTCGTTCTGCAACGAGGCGAGGTCGTCTCGGCAGACGGCATAACGCTCCTTCCTTTGACGCGAGACTCCGGCCTCATCGGGGTCGTCCTCCTGGAAGGAGCGCTGTCGTCGGTCGAAGGAATCGATCTCATCCTTACCGCCATTGTCGCCGCAGTCATGGTGGCCATGTCGCCGCGTCCGCTCGCGGGTGATCTCGATCAGTTCGTCGGCATCCGTTCCGACGAGCTCGAGCGTCATCGTCTCGTGGAGCTTCTCAAGCGCAACGAATGGAACCTGGCGCGCGTGGCGCGGGTCCTGGGCGTCACGCGTCGCACCGTCTACATGCGCCTCAAGAGATATGACATCGCACGCCAGAAGGTCCCGAAGACCGTGAAAGGGGTCCTCGTATGAGCGGCACCGAACTCCTCGTCAATCACGCGATGAAGCTGGCCCTCATCGCCATCCTGGCTGGACTCTTCGCCCGCAAACGGGCGCACCTGTGCTGGAGCTTCGTGGCGTACCTGGTCACGGCGCTCGTGTGCAGTTCGCTGATGAGCTTCTGGCCCGAGCAGTTCTACCGGCTCTGGTTCTATTCGTTGATGCAAGACCTCCTCCAGGCGATGAAGCTGGCCGTGGCCGCCGAACTCACGTACCGCACGTTCCGCGCGTTCCCCGGGGCGGCGGCGCGCGTGCGCGTCCTACTCGCCCCGGTCTTCTTCGTGCCCGTCCTCTTCGTGAGCAAAGTGCCGGCGGGCGCCAGCTACCAGGACCTCATCCAGATCTATCAGCCGCAGCTCCAGACGGCGGGCATCTGGATCATCACGGCCATCACTCTCCTCATCGCCTGGTATCGCGTGCCCGTGCACGCGATGCATCGCGCGATCCTGATCGGCTTCGCCGCCTACCTCTTGATTTTCACCACCCTGCTGAACGTCCTGCGTGACTACGGGTTCGAGAACCTGCGCAGCTTCATCGGCACGGCGGATGGATACGCCTACATCATTCTCCTGGGCTGGTGGGCTTACGCGGCCTGGGTCCCGGCGCGGCGTCCGGTCCTGTCCCTCGACGTGCTCAGGAGGCTGCAGCTCGAAACGGTATGAGCTGGCTGTGGCTTACCCCGCTCCTGGCCCTGGTCGTCACCTGGATCCTGGGGCGGTACAACGCGCGAGCCATTGAGCGCGACTGGGAGATGATGCTCACCGCCAAGGGGCGGGGAGCCATCGAGGCGCTTGAGCTGCAGGTTCTCTGCGATGGTGCCGCGGTCGAGAGTGCGCGTATCGGTGCGCTCACCGCACGTGAGCGTGCCGACTTCGCTCAGGCCACGCGGCTGGCCGGCCTCGCCTATCGCGCGGTCGAGGAGGCCACTCCCGACCGCCTGAAGCGGCTGCGCGCGATGGGCGTCTGCATCCGCATGGCGACGGCGATCCTGCCCGTGCCCACGCTCAAGCCGCGCAACTTCCGCCTCAGCCAGCTGAGCAGCCTGGCCGGGCTCTCCAAGTTCATCCACCACCTCCTCGTCAGCACGGGCGAGCGGTTCCTTCTGCGGCTGTACGTGCTGGGCCTGGGCTATCGCATCATCACGCGATCCCTGAGCGGGTCTTCGGCCAGCGTGAAGAACGACGTCGGAGACGTCTGGGCCTGGGACATCTTCGACCGCGCCACCGCCGACTGGTCGACCCTCGAGCGTGAGCATGTCGAGAGCTTCCGCGTGTTCGTCCTCTCCCTCACCGCGGAAAAGCGCTCCCTCGAATCTGGTTCGTAGCGTGTCCGTCGCGACACGCTTTCGTTCCGGAACGAAAATGCCACTATCCCTTGGGGCCCGGGTGCGTGCGTAGCCAAGCCGCCGCGTTGACCGCCTCGCGCTCGTAAAGCGGACGCGGCGCGCGCGCGACGAACTCCTCCAGGTACGGACGGGCCTCCTCGGCGCGGCCGCGCCGGGCCAGCGCGGACCCCATGCGCAGCAGCGCATCGACGTGGCCGGGATCCCGCTCCAGGGCCGCCCGCCAATGCGGGATGGCCTCCTCCTCCCGGCCTTCCTTGGCCGCGAGCAGGCCGAGCGAATGATGGGCCATGGCGAGACCGGGATCGAGCTTGAGCGCGTCCTCGAAGGCGGTGCGCGCGAGCGCGTCCTGTCCGGCGAGCAGGCGCACCGTGCCCAGCTCCACGCGCGCCATCGCGTTCGAAGGGTCCGCCTGGCGCGCGCGCTCCAACGCCGCGGCCGCGTCGGGAAGACGGCCCAGCCGCGCCAAGGCGACTCCCTGGGCCACGAGGACGTCCAGGCCGGGCTCCGACGCCGCGTACGGCTTGAGCAAGGCGACGGCCTCCGCGGCCCGCCCGGCATCCGTCAGGTACTGGCCGAGCACGGCGGCGTTGCCCGCGTCCTGGGGCGCGATCGCGATGAGGCGCCGGAGGGCTTCGATCGCGGCCGTCATGTCCCCGCGCTTGCGCTGGAGGATGGCCATCTGGAGCCAGGCCGCCGGCATGTCCGGCCGCTGGCGGACGATGTCGCGGCACAGGGCCAGCGCGGTGTCGAGGTCGCCCTCGCGATGCCGCGCCAGGACCTGCTCCATCAGCGTGTCGAGGCCAACGAGCCGCTTGGGGTCGTCCTCGGGCCCGTAGCGCTTGCGCAGAGGGGCCGCCGCCGAGGCCAGATAGCCGAGCGCGCGCAGCGCTTCCCGGGTCTCCCGATCTTCGGGTGCCCGGGCCTGGAAGGAATCCGCCGAGGGAAATCCGCGCAGGTCCGCCTGCAGGCGCTCGACACGGTCGGATCGCGACGCGACGAGGTTCCGCTGCTCGCCCGGATCGCCGCTGAGGTCGTACAGCTCGGGGAGCGGGAGCTCGACGTACTTCTCGGCCCCGCGCAGGATGCCCGTGAGAGGGGCCCAGCCGCGGTTGGCGGCGGCGGAGAGGGCCTCGAAGTACAAGGGAGCGGCCGGAGGCGGCGCGCCCAGCGCCTGGCTCAGGAGGCTGTGCCCGGGCAGATCCGGAGGTGGAGTGGACGCGATCGCGTCGAGGATCGTGGGCACGATGTCGTCGTGGCCCACCACCGCATCCACCACGGCCGGGGGGACGACGGACGGCGCGAAGACGAGGAGCGGGATGCGCAGGGTGGCCTCGTAGGCGAAGAGGCCGTGGGTGCGCTCGCCGTGCTCGCCCAGGCTCTCGCCATGGTCCCCCGTGAGCACGACCACGGTGTGCGGTGACGCGGTCTCGAGGAGCGGCCGCAGCACCGGCTCGAGGGCCTCATCCGCCGCCGCGACCTCCCCCACGTACGGCGTGCCCGCGTAGCGCGACGCGAAGGGCTCCCGCGGCAGGTAGGGCGCGTGCGGCTCGTAGAGGTGGATCCAGCAGAAGGTCGGGCGCCCGTCGCCCTGGGCCAGCCAGCGCTGGGCCGCGGCCACGGTGTCGGTGCCGTGGCGCTCGGGCAAGGCCAGGGGACCGGCCGGGCCGTCGAGCTGGTCGTCGTACACGTCGAAGCCGCGGTCGAGGCCGAAGCGCGAATCGAGCGTGAACGCGCTCACGAACGCGCCCGTGCGGTACCCCGCCGCTTTCAGCAGCGTGGCCAGGGTCGGCGTGTCGGCCGGGAAACGGAAACCCGCGTTGTCGCGCACGCCGTGCTGGAAGGGCAGGCGGCCAGACAGGATGTTGGCGTGGGAGGGCAGGGTGACGACGTTGTGCGCGTGCGCCTGGCGGAACACCACGCCGCGGCGGGCCAGGCGGTCGATGTTGGGCGTGGCCCCCGTGGTGGCGCCGTAGGCGCCGACGGCGTCGGCGCGCAAGGTGTCGATCGTGATGAGCAGGACGTCGAGCCCCTGCTTCCGCGTGACGGTGGTAGGAGGCCGGCGCGTGTGCAGCGAGGCCGCGGCGGCGAGGGAGGCGCCGCCGAGCAGGAGCGCGATGAGCACGGATGGACGCCGCCACCACGGCAAGGAAGGTTCGGCCGGCGGAGGCGGTGGAGGGGCGGCGGAAGATCGGCGACGGCGGGAGGCCATGAAGAAGAGACGGGCCCGGGGCACGTGCCCCGGGCCCGTTGGATTCTAGAACGACATCAGAACGTGAAGCGGGCGCTCACACGTGCGATGCGTGGCGCCAGGATCTCGTCCAGACGGTTGAACGCCGTGCCGCTGGCGCTCGGGTTGCGGTACAGCTCGGTGTTCGCGTTGAAGACGTTGAAGAGGTCCCCCGCGAGCGTGAGGCTCGCGCCGCCGAACCTGATGCTCTTGGCCACCCGCAGGTCGAGGTCCCAGAGGTTCTTCAATCGGATCTGGTCGGTCGTCGAGACGGCCAGCACGTTGAGAGTGCCGTCGAGAGGACCGGTATCGGCCTGGAGGTACACCGGCTTGGGATATCCCTGCCGCCCAAACAGAAGCCGGTACATGCCGTTGAGGTTGAGCTGCCACTTCGCGCTCGCGTAGTAGTTCTTGCCCGAGCCGGCGGAGAACTCCATGTGCTGTGCCCCGTCGATCTGCGGGTCCAGGTCCTGGTGCGTCGGGTTGACGACGGCGCCCGGCCCGACATGCTCCTTCCAGTCGTTGAGCGAGAACGCGGCCCGCGCCATCCAGCGGTTCGACATGCGCTTGACCAGGGCCAGCTCGAGGCCCTTGTAGGTGCGGCTGAAGTCCGGGCGATTCTCGAGCAGCAGGCCGCCGTCGACGCGGTCGATCACGCCGTCGTTGAGGATGTAGGGTGTGGCGGTAAAGCCGTTGCGGGTGATCGGCGCCCCCAGGTGGTAGTCGGCACTGGTCACGCCGACCCAGGAGTACCAGTAGTACCCGGAGAGGAGCTGCGTCGAGGTGAGGTCGGTCGACTTGCGCCACGTGTACGCGGCGCTGACGGCGAGGTTCGGAGCCAGCTCACGCTCGATCCCGCCCACCACCTCGGTGTCCTTGTTGGAATGGAAGTTCGCCGCGATCTGATTGGTGGACTGGGAGACGCCAGCCGGATCGTTGGGGTCGAGGCCCGCGAAACCGCGCAGGTGAGTGAGGTCGACCTCGCCGAGCTGGACCAGTCCGTCGCGGTTGGCGTCGGCCCAGTCGTATTCGAGGTAGGCGGTGCCCAGCGGGTTCCTCCAGTTGGCGTCCGGCGAGGAGATCTGGCCCGCATAGCGGGCGAGGGAGCCGCGCAGGAGCGTCTTGTGCGACTGGTCGAGCGCGTAGGTGAAGCCGAGCCGCGGCGAGAGATCGTTCCATTTGATGTTGGCGGCACCGCCGGCATAGTCCAGGCCGGGCAGACGGCTTCCCAGCAAGGTGCTGCCCGGAACGGAGCTGGGCGTGTCCCGGCCCGTCTGATGGTCGAAGCGGAGGCCGAGGTTCAGGGTCAGCCGGCCCTTGGTGTAGGTGTCGGCCAGGTAGGCGTCCACGAACTCGTTGCGCGCCTCCGAGTCCGAGCTGCGATAGAAGCGCGCGCGTGTCGAGCTCGGGTTGAATCGTTCCTGTGCGCCTCCCCCGGGATAGACGTTGGTGCTCGTGGAGTCCACGCGCCGCCAGCCGCCACCCAGCCGCAGCTCGTGGTTGCCGCCGAGGCCGGAGGCGAAGTACGTCGTCTCCGCGCTGGCCGAATACTGGGGCCTCAGGAAGAGGCGCTCGTTGGCGGTGCCTCGCGTCACGCCCTGGACGTTGTCCACGATGAAGACGCCGTCCAGGCCGCCCTGGGGCACGAGCCCGAAGCCGGTGTTGTAGTAGCCGCCCTTGAGGTTCAGGAAGAGCTTCGGACCGAAGATGTGGTTCCATTCCAGCTTGCTCAAGCCGTGGGGGCCGCTGGAGAAGGCGTCGGCCTGGTTCCACAGCGTCCCTTCGAGCTGCTGGAGGCCGGCGACAGCGCCCGCGCGTCCGGTCTTGCTCTTGTCCCCGAGGAACCAGAAGGCGCTCACCATGTCGGTGCTGGTGGCCTGCCAGTTGAGCTTGGCGCTGTAATTCTTGAGCAGGGTCTTGTCGAAGCTCTGGGTGAGCCGCTTGACCCGGATGTCGTTGCGACCATAGCTCCCGTAGAACCACAGCTTGTCCTTCACGATCGGCCCGCCCAGGTCGAAGCTGTAGTCGTTGATCTGCTGGGTATGGTCCGCCTTGTCGCTGCCCTTGAGCCGCGGGTCGCCGACGAGCTCCGTCGGCAGGTTCGACGACTGCAGCTTGTCATGGGTGAAGTTCTCGTTGGCGCTGCCGTGGAACTGGTTGGTGCCGCGTTTGGTCACGAGACCAATGCCCACGCCGCCCGTGGCCAGCCGGACATCGTTGCCGCCCGTCGAGAAGTTGACCTCGTCGAAAGTGTCGAACGTGAAGTAGGTCGGCGAGGCGCCAATGGCCGCCATGTCCGTGATCACGATCCCGTCCAGGCTCCAGACCGAGTCCTTGATGTCCGCACCCTTGCCGTAGAAATTGGACTGCTGGCCGCTCTCGCTGCCCGCGATGTTCACGCGGTCCACGAGGACGCCTGGCACCGTGCGCATCAACGCCCAGGGGTCGCGCGAAGACGGGATCTCCGACAGCTCCTCCTTGGAGATCGTGGTGGCGGTGCCGATGCGCTTGGTGTCCACGACGGGCACGTCACCGGTGACCGTCACCGTCTCCTCGACGGTGGCGACCTTGAGGGTAAAGCCGAGCTCCACGTTCTGGCCCGTCGACACCACCACCGAACGGTTGACGCCGGTGAAGCCGGTGAGGCTGACCTTCAGTTGCTGCGTTCCGTGGTCGATGTTCAGGAAGCGGAACTCCCCGTTCGTGCCGCTCGTCGTCGAGCGGGTGCCGAAGGCGCCGGTGAGGGTGGCGGTGGCGCCGGGCAGGACGGCGCCCGATTCGTCCCTCACCGTCCCGTAGATGTTCCCCGTGGCCGCGACCTGCGCGCGGGCGGCGGGCGCGAAGCCCACCGCCGCCAGCAGGACGAGCGCGAGGACACGTTGCGCTGTTCTCATCTCAGTGCTCCTCCTCAGACTTGTTTGGGTTTGGCCGGACCTTCCGCCAGCAGGCGGAGGACGGCGGCCTTGGGGGTGTCCAGCGGACGGACCGCACGCGCGGCGGGCCGCGCCGGAACGCGGAGGGTGGGGGCGACCAGACGCAACCCCCACTCGTACATGCCTCCGACGACGGGCTTGAGGCTCTCGCCCAGCAGGGTCAGGCCGTAGCCGGCCTTTCGGCTGTCGGGCGAGACGATCCTGCGCACGAGCCCTTGTCTCTCCATGTCCGCGAGCTCCCGGCGCAGGCGCTTCTTCGTCATGCCTGGCATCCGGCGCATGAGCTCGCAGAACGGGCGCGCGCCCCAGAAGAGCTGCCAGATGAGCAGCGGCTTCCAGCGGCCGTCGAGGACCCCCAGGGTCACCTCGAGCGGCGAGGGCGCAGTCGCAGTGTCCGCGGACGCGGCGGGCGCGAGGCCCGGGCGCGAGGCGGTGGAGCGGACGGCGGGCAGCGCTCCCTCGGATGTCGCCTCTACGGCGCGAGGGAACGGGTCTGAGAAGGAGGTCACGAGTCGGTCTCCTTGTCCGGAGCAAGGCGCCTCGGACGCCGCCCCGGTTCGCAGGTCGCGAGCAAGGTAGCGGGCGCGCGCCCGCCACACCATGGACGGACGATGAGGCGCCGGAGAGATGTGCCTGAGCAGCGAACGCCCGGCCCCGCATGGGGATGCGGGAGTCCGTGAGGGCCGCCGGAGTCGGCGATTCAGTGGCTTGAACCCAGAGCGGCCCGCAGCTCCGCGGCGGCGGTGAACGTCGGGCCGCGCAGGGACGCCAGCGTCCCCGGTCCCGCGGCGCTGCGCGCTCCCCGGTCGAAGGCAAGGCGCACGGCGGCCAGGGTCGCGCGGTCGATGCGCAGCACGGCGGCGGTGAGGGCATCGCGGTCGAGCCGGGCCGCCATCAGGCCGGCGTTGGAATGAGTCGTGATCCCGAGGGCGTGGACGATTTCATGGCTGGCGACGCGCGCGAGCGCGCGGGCGAACTCCATCTCCGCGCGTTTCCCCCAGCCGTGGCGCAGGCTCAGGTCGAGACCGAGAGCCCACGCGACCTGGTCCGGAAAGATCCAGACCGCCAGCGGTCCGTCCGCGGTCGCCCGCGTCGATCCCATCACGTGACGGTCACGGTTGGCCTCCGTCGAATAGGTCGGGACCGCGATCACGACCAGGGATTCCGGTCCGACCACCGCGCCGTAGGGCGCGGCCGTCCACGTCACCTGCGCCCCCGTCGTCGCCAGCAGCGTGCGCGACTCCGCGGCCAGGGCGGGGAAGGTTCCTCCCGCGAGGTCGGTGGGATCGACCCACACGAGGTCCAGGCGCGGCGCCTCCGCGGCCGCGCTGGCCGCGGAAGCGACGAGCGCGATCACGACGAAGAGGCTTGCGCGACTCTTGCATTCCCGCATGCCGTCCCCCTTTGTGGGGTGGCCCCCGACTTCGGTTTCCTTGTCGCTATGGGACGCTCCAGAAGCGAATAAGGTCCACGAGGAACAGCTTTGTTCTGGATGAGTGAGCGGAGACGCGATCGCGACCTTGCCCACCTTGCGTCCGTTGGTGGGATTCATGCGTCCGGAAATGGCACGTGGGGGACGGCGCCGACCGTCACTCAGGGACGCTCGCAGCGCGCGGCACCCTCGGTACTTGCGGGCTCAGAGGCGGCTCGTCGAATCCTCAGTGGCCACCCATGCGTTGCGCGGCATCCTAAGGGGGTGGAGTTCGAACTTTTGATGCTCGCCCACCGTCCTCTTCCTGCAATGGGCCCCTCGGGTCGCCCTTGACGACCGGTACGCAGCGCCCGCCGCGACTCCGCTTCGGGATCTACGAAATGGACGCGCGAACGGGAGAGGTGTGGCGCGAAGGCCTCCCCGTCCATCTCCCGCCCCAGCCGTTCAAGGTCTTATTCCTGCTGGCCAGCCGCGCGGGCGACGTGGTGACGCGCGAGGAGATCCGGGAAGAGCTGTGGGGTCACGACACGTTCGTCGACTTCGACGGCGGCCTGAACTTCTGCGTCAACCAGATCCGGAAGGCGCTGCGCGACAACGCGGAGTCGCCCCGGTTCATCCACACCCTCCCGCGTCGGGGCTATCGCTTCATCGCTTCCGTGGAGCCGGTCGCCGTCGCGCCCCTCGCGTCGAGTGAGGCCGCACCTGCGACGGCCCCCGCCGGCGCAAACGCCGACGCGGTCGGGGCCAGCGAGGCCGCGGCGGGCGAGACGGACGGCGAGGACGAGAGCGGTACGCCTCGCGCGCGCTCCGGTCATCTCTATGAGGTCATGCGCGATCCCGCTGAGGCGGAGCGGCGCTGGCGCCCGAGCGGCCTCTCGGGTTTCGTGCGGATGGCGACGAGCCCGGCCCCGGAGGCGGAGCCCGAGCACTCTCCCACCGCCGCGCCGCGGCCGGGACCCGTTTCGGCTCCCCTCGCTCTTCCCCTCCGGCCCGGGCGAGGACAGGGCACGCGGTGGGCCTGGGCCGGGCTGGCCATCGTCGTCGCGGCCGTGATCGCGGCCTTCGCGGTGGCGCGGACGGGGCGCAGCGAGCCCCTCTACGAGCGGCTGACCTTCCGGCGCGGCACGCTCTACGGCGCGCGCTTCGGGCCCGCGGGTGAGGTCACGTACAGCGCGGCCTGGGACGGCGGCGCGCGGCGCGCCTACGTCACCCATCCCGGAGACACGGTGCCGCGCGCGCTGGACCTGCCCGCGCGCACCATCGGCCTCAAGATCCTCACCACGGGCGAGGTGGTGGTCCTGCTGAGACGCGACACGGACGCGGTGCTGGCCCTGGCCCCGGCCGCGGGCGGGGCGCCGCGCGAGATCGTGGAGGGGATCTCGTGGGCGGACGTGAGCCCCGACGGCACCCGCATCGGCGTGATCCGCAGCGGCTCGGAGGACCGCGTGGATCTGCCCCCGGGGCACGAGATCGCACGCTCGTCCGCGAAGCTGAACTTCCTGCGCCTCTCGCCGGCCGGGGACCGTGTGGCCCTGCTCTCGCACCCCGTGCCCGGCGACGACCGCGGCGAGGTCGTCACCGTCGACGCCGCGGGGCAGCGCACCGTCCTCTCCCACGACTGGGCGAGCCTGGAGGGACTGGCCTGGAGTCCCGACGGGCGCGAGGTCTGGTTCACGGGCGCGAAGGTGGGCGCGGACTCCACCCTGAACGCGGTGAGCCTCTCCGGAGCGGAGCGCGTGGTGACGCGCGGCCCCGGGCGTCTCGTGCTCCACGACATCCGGAAGGACGGCGCCGTCCTGCTCGAGCGCGCCACGCGGCGCACCGAGCTGCGCGGCCGATTCGGTCCCGCCGCGGCCGAGCGGGACCTCAGCTGGCTGGACCTGTCGATGGTCACGGACCTCTCCGCGGACGGGCGAACGGTCGTCTTCAGCGAGAGCGGTGAGGGGGGCGGCGCCGGCTACGGCGTCTTCACGCGCGCGACGGACGGGACGCCGCCGGTGCGGCTGGGCGAAGGGCGCGCGATGACGATCTCCCCGGACGGCCAATGGGTGCTGACCATGCCCCTGTTCGGCCCGCCACGGATCGTGGCCTTGCCCACGGGGGCGGGCACGCCGCGCACGCTGGGTCTCGGCTTCACGCGCCACGCCTGGGCCGGCTGGTTCCCCGACAGCCGGCGGATCGTGTTCACGGCCGCGGAAGCCGGACAGCCGATGCGCGCCTTCGTCCAGGACCTGGACGGCGGGCCGGTCCGTCCGGTGACGGAAGAGGTCGGCCTGGGTCCGGCCTACGTGACGCCCGACTCACAGCGCCTTCTCGCGCGCACGCCGGGAGCGGCCGGGCGGTGGCAGCTGCATCCCATCGCCGGCGGCGCGCCTCAGCCTGCCCCCTTGAGCGCGCGGGACCGGCCGCTGGCCTTCACACCCGATGGCCGGGAGGTCTTCGTCACGCCGTGGTCCGAGACGGGACCCGTAGTCGTCGAGCGCGTGAGCCTGTCCACCGGCGAGAGGTCGCGCTGGACCGAGGTCCAGGTCGAGGACAAGGCGGGGGCCGGCCCCATGATGCCGATCGTCATCACCCCCGACGGCCAGTCCTACGCGTACAGCGTGCACCGCGTCCTCTCCGAGCTGTACCTCGTCCGCGGCCTGCGCTAGGAAGTCTGTATAGACTTCCGTCATGGGACTCCTTCGGCGGGCCCTTCTCGCCGGCTCGCAGAGCCGATGGCTGCGCGAGCGTGCGATGCGGCGCGCGTTCGTGCGGCGCGCCGTCTCCCGCTTCATGCCCGGAGAGGAGGCCTCCGACGCGCTGGCCGCGACGGGCGCGCTGCGCCGCGCCGGGATGGGCGCGGTGCTCACGCGCCTCGGCGAGAACGTCACCGACGACACGGAAGCGGACGCCGTGGTCGCTCACTACCTGGATCTGCTCGAGCGCGTGAAGGACGAGGGCGGCGCCATCGAGATCTCGGTGAAGCCCACGCAGCTCGGCCTCGACCTCGACGAGGAGCGCTGCGCCGCGCGCCTGCTCGCGCTGGTGGCCCGCGCGGAGGCGACCGGCAACTTCGTCTGGATCGACATGGAGCAGACCGCGTACACGGACGCCACGCTGCGTCTCGTTCGCCGCGCCTGCGCGCGGCACCGCCGGGTGGGCGTGTGCCTCCAGTCCTACCTGCGCCGCACCGCGGCCGACCTCGAGGCGCTGCGGCCCACCGGGGCCGGCATCCGGCTGGTCAAGGGCGCGTACAACGAGCCGCCCGATCGCGCGTTCCCGCGCAAGGCGGACGTGGACGCGAGCTACCTCGCGCTCGCGAAGAGCCTGCTCCAGGCCTCGGCCGCGGGATCTCCCGCCCGCAACGTGTTCGGGACGCACGACCGCGCGCTCATCGATGCGATCCTCGCGGAGGCGACGGTGCGCGGCCTTCCCAAAGCGGCGGCCGAGTTCCATCTCCTCTACGGGATCCAGCGCGCCGAGCAGGAACGCCTGGCCCGCGAGGGCTGGCCCGTGCGCGTGCTCATCAGCTACGGCGCGTACTGGTTCCCCTGGTACATGCGCCGCCTGGCCGAGCGTCCCGCGAACGTGCTCTTCGTCGCGCGCACCCTGTTCGCGCGCTGAGGTCCGCACGCCCTGAGGGCGGCCCGCGCCTCGTCCGGATGCGGGAGCGGACCGTCCCATATCCGGACAAGGAGGGCCGGGACTGGCTCGGCCTTTCCCGCCCAACTCACGTTGGCCGCTGCGTTTGCCGCCGGCACGGTGGTGGCACAGGGATTGAAGCTACCGCTGGTCGTGATGGGTACCGTGAATCGGGAGAAGGGCGGGGAGGAGAAGGCCAAGGCCGTACCGCACGGGCCGGACCTCGACGGTGTGCGCGTCCTGGTGGCGGACGACCAGCCCGACGTGCTCGAAGCGCTGCGCCTGCTGCTCAAGCCGCACGGCTGCCATGTGCGCGCGGTGTCGTCTCCCGCGGCCGTGGTCTCCGCCCTCGGCGAATCGCCGCACGCGTACGACCTGCTCCTGATGGACCTCAACTACGCCCGCGACACCACGTCCGGTGACGAAGGGCTCGAGCTGGTGGCGCGGGTCAAGGCCCTCGATCCGTACCTGCCGGTGGTGGTCATGACCGCGTGGTCGACGGTTCCGCTCGCCGTCGCCATCATGCGCGAGGGCGTGGGCGACTTCGTGCAGAAGCCGTGGGACAACGCGCGCCTGCTCGAGATCGTGCGCGCGCAGGTGGCCGCCGGCCGCCGGCGGCGTCGCGCCCAGCGTCTGGAGGCCGATGCTCGCGACGTCCAGAGCCGGCTCCTCGGCACACCGGCGCCGCGCGTGCCCGGCTACGACGTCGCCGTGGCCTTGCGCCTCGCGGAAGGGCTCGGCGGCGACTGCTATCACGTGGCCGCCTTGCCGGAGGGCCGCCTCGCCGTCGCCATCGCGGACGTGTGCGGCAAGGGCACCCCCGCCGCGCTCCTGATGGCCAGCGTCAAGGCCAGCCTCGAAGAGCTCGTCGCCGCCGATCTCGCGCCGCGCGCGCTCTGCGCGCGGCTGGCGCGCACTCTGGCCCCGCGCCTCGGACCCGATCGCTTCGTCTCGCTCGTGTACGCGGTCCTCGACCCCGCCCGCGGCACGCTCGCCTACGCCAACGCCGGACATCCCGCGCCGGTGCTGTCGCGGCCCGATGGCACGGTGCGGCGGCTCAAGCGTGGCGGGCCCGTCCTGGGCGTGGTGGCGGAGGCGGATTACGAGGAGGGCCTGCTGGCCCTGCACCGCGGCGACCGCCTCGTGCTCGTCACCGACGGCATCACGGAAGCCACCAGCCGCGCCGACGCGGAGCTGGGCGACGAGGGCCTGCTCGCCGGCCTGCGCGACACGCGCGCGGCGGCGGCGGCGGACACCGCTCCCCGCGTGCTGGAGCTCGCGCGTCACTTCGCGGAAGACGGCCTGGCCGACGACGCCACCGTCGTGGTGGTGGACGTTCTCGTATAATCCAGTCGTCTCCTGATTCCCCTTGCGCGCCGGCATGCGGTTCCCTTCCTCGTGGTCTGCTCTCGTCGTGCTCGCCGCCCTGGCGGGGCTCGCCCGCGCCGGGAGCGCCTCCTTCACGGGAGTGGTCGACCTCGCGGGCCGGCGCCTCGAAGCCCTGCCCCTCGGCCCGGGGCCGACGGTGCTGGTGTTCACGCGCACGGACTGCCCCATCTCGAACCGCTACGCGCCCGAGCTGCGCCGCCTGGGCGAGCGATTCGCCGGCCGCGGTGTCGCCTTCCGGCTCGTCTATGCCGACCCCACGGAGACGCCGGCGGCGATCCGCGAGCACATGCGCGCGTTCGGCCTGGGCGGAGACGCGCTCCGCGACCCGCAGCACGAGCTGGTGCGACTGGCGGGGGCGACGGTGACGCCGGAAGTCGCCGTGTTCGTCGCGCACCCGTCGGGGCCGCGGATGGTCTACCGCGGCCGCATCGACGATCGCGCCGTCGATTTCGGCCGCGCTCGCCCCGAGCCGCGGACCAGGGATCTCGCCGACGTGCTGGACGCGCTCACGGCGGGGCGCACCCTCACTCCCCGCACGACGATCGCGGTGGGGTGCGCCATCGCCGAGCTTCAGTGAGGGTGCCGGCGCGCGCGCGGCGCGCTTTCCTGGGGGCGGCCCTCCTCGGGTCCGGCCTGGCGCTGGTCGCCTGCGCTCCCGCGCGCACGGAAGACGTGGCGCCCGCGACGCCGGTGCCCGTCGCGGAGAGGGTCACCTTCAACCGGGACATCGCGCCCATCGTCTTCCGCAACTGCGCGCCCTGCCATCGACCGGGCGAGGCGGGACCCTTCAGCCTCCTCGGCTACGCCGACGTCCACAAGCGCGCGTCGCAGATCGCGCGCGTGACCAGGATCCGCTTCATGCCACCCTGGCCGCCGGAGGCGGGGTACGGCGACCTGGCCGGACCGCGCCGGCTCACCGACGAGCAGATCGCGCTCATCCAGCGCTGGGCGGCCGAAGGCGCGCCGGAGGGGCCGCCCGCCGCCGCTCCCGCGCCCCCCGCGTTCACGGCGGGATGGCAGCTCGGCCCGCCCGACCTCGTGATCGAGGTGCCGGAGTCCTACACGGTGCCCGCGGAAGGCACCGACGTCTTCCGCAACTTCGTGCTGCGCGCGCCCGTGCACGGCACGCGCTACGTGCGCGCCATGGAGCTGCGCCCGGGCGACAAGCGCGTGGTGCATCACGCGAACGTCCTGCTGGATCGGACCGGCTCCGCGCGCCGCCGCGACGCGAAGGATCCCGGGCCCGGCTTCGCGGGCATGGACGTGGAGCTCGAATCGGATGCCTTCGAGCCCGACAGCCATTTCCTGTTCTGGAAGCCCGGCACGGCCGCGGTCACCGAGCCCGAAGGCATGGCCTGGACGATCGACGAGCGCACCGACCTCGTCCTCAACCTGCACCTCCAGCCTTCGGGCAAGCCGGAAGTGATCCGCCCCCTCGTCGGCCTCTACTTCACGAAGACGGCGCCCACGCGGTTCCCCATGCTCCTCCAGCTCGAGCACGACGGGGCCATCGACATCCCGCCCGGAGCGCCGGACTTCGCGGTGACCGACGAGTACACGCTGCCCGTCGACGCCGAGGTCCTCGCCGTCTACCCGCACGCCCACTACGTCGGCAAGGACGTGCAGGGCTTCGCCACCCTGCCCGACGGCACGAAGAAATGGCTGATCTGGATCCGCGACTGGAACTTCGCCTGGCAGACCGTGTACCCGCTCGCCCATCCCCTCTTCCTGCCCCGCGGCTCCGTCCTCCACATGCGCATCGCCTACGACAACTCGGAAGGCAACGTCCGCAACCCGAGTCATCCGCCCCGGAGGGTGGTGACGGGCAACCGCTCGACCGACGAGATGGGCCATCTCTGGGTGCAGGTCCTGCCGCGCCAGCGCGACGACCGCTGGGCGCTGCAGGAGGCCCTCATGCGCCGGCGGCTCGAGAAGTATCCTGGCGACTTCGTCGCCCACGCGAACCTCGGCGCCGCCCTGGAGGCGCGCGGCCGCGCGGCGGAGGCCATCGCGGAATATCGGCAGGCCTTGCTTGCCCGCCCGGAGAGCGCGGCCGTGCGCAACAACCTGGGAGCGGCCCTGCAGACCTCGGGCGACCTCGACGCCGCCATCGCCGAGTACCAGCAGGCGGTGCAGGCACAGCCGGACTATCCGAATGCACGACACAACCTCGGCAACGCGCTCGTCCTCAGGGGCGCGTTCGCGGAAGCGCTACCGCATCTGCGCGAGGCCGTGCGGCTCTCGCCGGACGATGCCACGGCGCGCAACAACCTCGGGGGGGCGCTCCTCGAAACCGGCCGCGTCGTGGAGGCGGTCGAGCAGCTCCGCCGCGCGGTGGAGGCGGACCCCGGCTCGCTCAACGCTCACTACAACCTCGGCCGGGCGCTCGCGCTCAGCGGCCGCCTCGAAGAAGCGGCCGGCCATCTCGAGCAGGCGCTCCGCATCCAGCCCGACGACCCCGACGCGCGGCGGGAGCTGGCGGCGGTCCGGGCCCGGCAGGCGCGCCGGCCGAACTAGTCGCGGTCGGGGTGCAGGGCGAGGCGCACGTCGCGCACGCGAGCGGACGCGAGCGGATCGCGGACCTGCTGCTGCACGGTGAGGCCGGCGGCGTCGACGGCGGTGAGCGTGCCGTCGTAGAACCGCTGGCCCACCGACACGAAGTAGGTGCGGGCGTCCGGACCCAGGATCATGGCCGTCCAGCCGGCCGCGCTTTTCACCACGCCGCGCAGCGCGATCTCCTGGACGAGGAATGCGCGCGGGTCGTGGTCGGTCGGGCGCGGCGCCTGGACGCGCAGGTCCAGGAAGGGATCGCGCTTGGCGCCCGGAGCGTAGGTGTACTCGCCGGGCCCCGGCTCCTCGTCATGGCGCGCGGCCACCGCCACCTCCTCGGCCGTGCGCCCGCGCGCGGATGTCGTGGTGTCTTCGCGCGGGGCAACGGACACCGCGCCCGCGGAGGCGAGGCCCGACGCGAGGGCCAGGACGATCGCGGCCGCCGCCACTAGGGCGCGGTTCGCGATGGGCGGTCGTGACGAGGGACGCAGCACTTTCATGACACGGTCCTCCAGGGAATCGCCGTCGAAAAGAGCCAGCGCGGCCGCGGGGCGAGGCGCGGCCTGAAACGCTCGCGCGAGAGCGACGAGTGCGCCCGCGTACCTCGGACCGTCCATCAGGCCCGAGGCCACCAGCGCATCGCAGGCCTCCTCACGCGTGTGCCGAACGCGCCGTCGGATCAAGACGAGCGCCGGATGGAAGTAGAGTGGCGCCGCCAGGATCTCGCAGAGGAGGTTGAGGGGGAAGTCCCGCCGGCGTACGTGCGCCATCTCGTGGCCGAGCACGGCTCGGATCAGGTCCGGCGGCGCGCACTCGAGCGCACCCCACGGGACGATGATCACCGGGCGGAAGGCGCCGACGACGGCCGGCGTCTCGAGATCGAAGGAAGCGAGGACGGGAATCGGGCCGATCCCGATGGCCTGGCGGCAGTCTTCGGCGGCGCGACGGATCGACGGGGACAGCGACGTGGCGGCCGCGCTCGCTCGGACCGCGCGTGTCGTCATGAGGGCACGCCCCAGGCCCGCGATGCGAAGGAGGACGAGGATCGCGTAGGCGGCCAGGATGGCGCGGCCCACCGCCGGCGGCATGGAAATCTGCTTGGGGGTCGACGCGCGCGCCGTCGATACTTCCGGCGCGGCGGCGAAGCGCGCCTCGCCGGAGTGCCCGCCG
>WNFM01241072.1_pt1 | contig 21048 bp, 25 predicted proteins | sample 5400271 | NCBI WGS metagenome assembly WNFM01 (sample SAMN13153352, study PRJNA577476) | soil metagenome | isolation source: 60 cm saprolite on Douglas fir-dominated hillslope | place: USA:California | collected 2013-09-17
ACCGATAACTTCTAGTGCAGCCATCGTTGCCTCCTAGAGAGGTGATGGTGGTCAGGGGCGTGTCGGTGTTGATAGCATCGGCGCGTCCCGTTAGAACGAAAGAGCCTAGAGTTGTCGCGACGTCCTAGGCACTTGGAGCAGACTCACACAATCCAGGACAGGATAGTGCAACGCCCCATGTCGAAGGATAAACTAAAACGGGTTAAACATTCAACCATTTTATCAAAAAAAGATTTGGCTGCGGACAAATGGGTTTCACAGTCTGAAGCGGCCCGGATTCGTGATGTCTCGCCCCAAGCAATCGGACGCCTGGTTGACAAGGGACGGTTTCGCACCTTGCGAATAGGAGGCAGAGTTCTCCTGGATCGCAGTGAAGTCGAGAACTACAAGCCTAGGCGGAAAGGGCGACCCCGAAAAAGAACGCATTCAACTGGTTGAAAGGAAAATATGATTGACCACGTTATTCTCACAGTCAGCGACTTCAAGCGTTCAGTCGCTTTCTATGCCGAGGCTCTGAAGCCACTTGGGATCACAACCCTTCTAGACTACGAAGGCAAAGACGGACACCCAGACTTGAAAGGTTTTGGTATTGGCAAAAGCCATTTTTTCTGGCTCAAAGAAGGGAAGCCCGATCCTCAGGCCGTTCACGTCGGATTTGTAGCGAAAGACCATTCCGAAGTAGATGCATTCTACAAGGCCGCTTTAGCAGCTGGAGGAAAAAGTAAGAAACCAAGCTCTACGCTTGGGAAGAGAAGAAGAGCAAAGCCTCGTGGGGCGGCGAAACCGTTGACTACGAGAAGATTGCGGCGACCGCCGTTCAAGCCATGAAAAGCGCAGACCTCAATCGTTTCCTCGTCATCTGCGCTCTCGTTTCCGACCTGTATTGCCCCGGCTACAACCCGAGGCAATCACTTGAGAAGAACTCGAATCTTGCTCGCGCGGCAGCGCGATACAAGCTCGATTCCGCAAAGATCGCCACAGCCGTTCGAGCAGAACTGTCAAAACCAGCGAAGAAAGTGAAACACGGAAGCCAGCCAGCCAATGAGTCAACCGCGACAGGGCAACGTGCCAAAGCCCCCGACCGCAGACGGTCGAAGTAAAAGCGCCGGATTGGAAATACGAGGGCCGCGCTTCGGCGCGGCCCTTTTTCTTCTGCTCTCACTCATATCGCAGCGAGACCATGGGATCGACGCGCATCGCGCGCATGGCAGGCACAAAAATCGCTGCGATGGCAATAAATGCCAGTAATACGGCGACGCAAACGAAACTCATTGGATCATAGGGACCAACTTCAAACAGCAAACTTCGAAGCACGTGAGCAGTGGACAGAGCTGCTACCAGCCCAATGCCACCTCCCAGAAAGACCAGCCGCAGTCCCTCGAGCATGATTAAGCGCAGTACGTCGATTCGGGTAGCCCCCAATGCTGTTCGGATTCCGATTTCGTGAGTGCGTCGCGTGGCAGTGTACGCAGTGGCGCCATATAGGCCGATGGAAGCCATGAGCAGCCCTGTGGCAGCAAAAAAGCCGAGCAGGGCTGTCTCAAAACGAGGACGGTTCGCAAGCGTGCTGATCTCAGCTTGCATACTGTGCAGTTCGATCGGTATCAAAGGATCGATCTCCTCAACCCGTTGACGGATCCATGGTGCAGCGGTTTTTGTGGACAACGCACTTCGGATAACTAGCGTCCCAGCGTAGGTATTTCGATCCGTCCACTCGTCCGGAATTGCTCCGAGCAAAGTGTCGTACTCAGGTAGAGTTTGCTGGGTTAATCCATCGTTCCGCACGTCGGCCGCGATGCCGATGACACGATAAGAAGGTCCATCCTTCTCTGGGCGAATCTGCTGGCCGAGCGGGTCTTGATCCGGAAACATCAACGCGGCCAGTTTTTGGTTTATGACCATCAGGTGCTCGGTAGATTTAGCGTCCGCATCGGAAAATCCTCGACCCCGAACGATGCGTATACCCAGAGCGTTGAAATAGTCTGTCGTAACAGCTCGTGCACTGACAATATCTTCAGATGAAAGCGGCGGCTTTCCCGCAATCGCCATTGAGGAATACCAATAACGCGTGCCATTCGGTGGCAGCGAATCCGTCATCGCGACAGAAGTGACTCCCGGAATGCCACGCAGAGCAGCAATGGCACGGCGAAAGAAATCGATGCGCTTTTCAGTCGTATTGTAGCGACGGGGCGATAGTGACGCGGATACGGTGAGAACATGATTTGAGTTAACACCCAAATCCTGCCGATCGATATTGTTCAGGCTTCGCAAAAGAAGAACTGCACCGGATAATAAAACAGCGCTGGATGCGATCTGCGCAACGACGAGAATTCGGCGAAGCTTAGGCCGATTGCTGGGCTGCGCCGATCTCGCGGCAATCCCAACGGAGCGCAGCCCCAAGACTGGCAACAAACCGCACGCGATTCCGCAGGCGACAGCTACTACGAGCGTTGCCATAAGAATACGCAAATCGAGCGTGGCTTTTCGCAGGAATGACAAGCCGTCTGGTGCGAGCGCAATGAAGGTCCGGAGTAACGCTTCTGCCAAAATGCAGCCAACCACGCCGCTCACGAGAGACACGAGCAGTCCCTCGGTAAGCGTTTGACGTAAGATCCGCCTCTTTCCAGCGCCCAATGCGGCGCGGATTGCGAATTCCTGCTCACGTGCGGCTGTGCGCGCAAGAAACAGGCTGCCCGCGTTCGCACAACACACGAGCAACACGACCACTACCGCACCGAGCATAATCCAGGCTACGGGGAGCACGTCGTGCATTTGACGATCGCGCAAAGAGCGCACCACGAGGTGGATATCGCTGCGCATTTGAGGGGGAGCGGATCGGAGGCTTTGCTCAAATAATGGCTGCAAAGAGGCATCGGCTTGAGTTGCTGTAATTCCGGACTTGAGGCGAGCGAAAACTCGCATGTTTTCTGGCACTGAGCCGGCGCGCACAGCAGAGACATCGACCTGCTTGGGAAGCAACAAATCAGTCGGTTGCGCAGATGGCATTTCAAAATCCTGGGGGAGGACTGCTTTTACCTGTGCCTTGCCACCATCAATTTCTATGACCTGGTTAACGATTGAGGGCTGTTCGTTATAACGGCTCTTCCAGAGCTCGTACGACAACATCACGGTCAGCGGCGCGTCAGGGAGCATGTCGTCTGTTGTGAAGTTGCTCCCTACTACGGGTCTGATGCCTAACGTGGGAAGGAAATTCTGATGCACGTAGCTGCAAGTGAGCCGCATCGGATCGCGATCCGTGAGGTCGCAAGGCCTCGGCACAGCGCTCTGTGCCGTCATCTCGGTGAAGACGGTTTGGTGATCGGACCAATCATAGTAAAAAGTTCCGAACATGAACTCGAAAGGCTCGACCGCGTGTCTGAAACCGACAGATACGAGTCGATCGGAGTTGGCATAGGGCAGCGGCCGGAATAAGACCGGGTCAATGATGCTGAGGATCGCGGTCGTGACGCCGATGCCGAGAGCGAGAGTGAGGACGGCGATAGTGGTGAAGCCGGGAGATTTGCGTAGCATGCGCAGGCCGTAACGCAAATCCTGTGCCAGGTCCTGCATCCAATTTACGCGCCGCGCGTCCCGGCATTCCTCCTTGCTTTTGGCGATTGGGCCCATCTCGCGCATCGCCGCATAGCGCGCCTCTTCCGGTGCGAGCCCGCGATGGAGGTTGTCCTCGATCTGGCGCTCCAGGTGATACTGGAATTCCTCGTCGAGTTCCAGATCGACTTGCGGTCTGCGGAATAGGGAGCGAACAGCTAGGCGAATCTGCGTTAGCCAACGTGACATCGTTGCTCCCCGTTTAAACCGCCCGAACCAAAGCAGAAATGGCCGCCGACAGCCGTTCCCAGTTCTCTGCTTCGTCAGCTAGCGCTTTGCGCCCAGCGCGCGTGAGCGAGTAATACTTTGCGCGGCGGTTTGTTTCTGAGAGTTTCCACTCCGACTTGATCCAGCCCTGTTGTTCCAGCTTGTGCAGAGCGGGGTAAAGAGCACTCTGCCCGACGTGCAACACCTCCCCTGAAATCTGCCGGATCCGCTGCGCGATGGCCCAGCCGTGCATCGGCTCCAGCGCCACGGTTTTCAGGATCAAAAGGTCCAAGGTCCCCTGGACAAGGTCCTTCGGCTTGGTCACGGTCGCTTACCTCAGTTACTGACACGAGTATAGACCAAACGTCCGTCGTTTGGTTAGCGTTTTACGCGACCGGCTGGGCCAGTCGACCGATTTTCACTGCGTTGAGTAGGGGCTCCTTTTTCTGCCGCTCATTTTCCTGGGCACTGCTTCGGGCCAATTCCTGCGCCCGGCAGCTTCGCGGCTTCTGCTTTCCTGGTTCCTCCCGAAGGGCACAGGTCCCTCCCATAAAGCACCCGCTCGCCTTGGGAGCAGCGGCCTCTCGCTTTTGGGTGCCCCAAGAAAATGGGGCAAGAAAAAGGAGAAAAATCCATGTCTTACCTACTCAGTAACGATCATTGGCTTCGTCGGCGCAGACCCGGAGCAGCGTCAGGCGCGGAACAACAACGGCTCGAAGTTCACCGTTCTTTCCGTCGCCACGCAGCGGTCGTGGAAGAACACCGACGACGAATGGGCGTCGAAGACCGAGTGGCATCGCGTCTGCGTTATATGGAATTAAGCTCGAAATCAACTTTCAGTAGCCAGGGAGATCATCCAGAGATTTTCCGACTGGGTTGCCCGACTCCCCGAAACAAAAGGCGCGTTAATGCTCTATTTAGCCGTAAAACGGAATCGTCCTTCGTGTGGAGCCCCTACGGCTTCAAAACCACGTCGAGAAACTACCGTTCATGAATTGCTTACTAACGGCCTTCCACTGGCGAGCGTCACGACAGAGGCGAAGGTGAAATTCTTGAGCGGGTGCCAACTCGGAGACCACGCGCCATTCAGCACGAACCGTTGTGGCTAGTCCAGTTGCGAAAGTCCACGTTCGCTGCGCTGATCGAATTGATTGAAATAACCAGTGCCCTCACAGCGGTGTTTGACACCTCGTCGCTCAATTTTTCGGTCGTTCCGAACGAGCCGTTCAACGGATTTCGCGGGCCGGGCCAGGAAGTGATCGACTTCAGCGTGGCACGCCTTTTTAAGCTCAACGAACGGATCAACCTGAAATTTGTTGCGGAAGCGTTCGACCTTTTCAACCATCCAAACTTTCAGCAGAACAACATAAACAACGTCCAGTACACGACAACGCAAGCAACGGATTCATTGGAAATGGCCTGCCTCTCTGGACGGCCGTTGCCAATCCGTCTTTCGGCGCACCAGGAGCTATGGCGCCACGCATCGGCTCCCGCAGCTTCCAATTCTCCGGGCGCATTAGTTTCTAGCTCCACGGAAAGAGCGCGTTGTCGCGCTACCTGCACGAGCAAATCTTGCCGCCTATGATTCTTCAGTCCTTCGGCCAATGCGCCTATGCTGTTATTGAACTTCGAAAATTTGCAGCGCCAAGTTTGCGTCCGGCTTTCCCTTACCAGAATCCGCGACATAGAGCCGTTTGAGTCCGGGCACAAACATAGACGATTTGGCGCGGTAAGCGGTAGGCACTTCGGCAACGTGCTCGTAATGGTCCGCATCGCGCTGTTCAAACACAGACGCGGTCTCGCTTCCAGTCACATAGATTCGTTTACGTGCGAAATCGACCCACATATCGCTGTTCACACCCACACACGGGAGGGAAGTCACAACTTTGCCTGTATCCATATTGAAAACGATGAATTGTGCTGGGCGGCGTGTTGCCGTGAACAGTCGATGATTAGTTTCGTCTAGTGCTATCGCATGGGCTACGTGAGCGTCAGGCAAGAGCCACTTGGCAATTAGTTTGCGAGCGTGCAGATCAATAACGCCAACTTCATCTGTGCCCGTGAGGTTGACATAGAGTTTTTTCCCTTCATGGTCAATGACCATGCCCTCGTTGGAATTTCCGGGTAGCCCCGCAATCTCACCAACTTTTTTGAAGGATTTGGTATCAATAATTGTGAGGACATGCGTCTTGGCGGCTGGTCCGCCGCCGTTCTCCACATAAAAATAATCGTTCACCGGGTTGTACGCGCTGTGGTCCGCGCCTTGACCGAGTTTGAGAGTGCCAATGATTTCGTAGTCTTTACAATCGACCAATTCGACAGCATCGGTATCGCCTCCGTCCGTGACGATAAGGCGATTGGACGCGGGTAGGTAAGTCATCGTGAGCGGCTGGCCGAAGCCTTTGATACTGTGCATCCGCGCCCCCGTCTGGAGATCAAACACTTCAACCGTTTTTTGATCTTCCGACGCAAGAAACAAGCGGTTGCCCTTCAGGTCGAGCCCAAAATGGTCGAAATCCCCCGTGAAACCGGGCATCGGAATTGTTGTGATCAATTTCAGTGGTAGTTTCTCCTGCGCTCTCGCCGTTAGCGGGCACAGAGCCAATGTCATCACGCAAAACTTCAGCGATTGTCGCAATTATCCCTCCTGGGAAACGCAGACCTGATCGGGCCGACAATGATGCTAAGCCGCAGTCACGCAAACTTCTAGTGTCTGAGTTAGTCGTCGCGTCTGACCAGATCGGTCATTGGCTTTACATTTTTCGCGTCACAGGTGAACCCGAGACACCCAAGATGCCATGCATCCTGAATGGTTGCGAGCATGGAGAAATGGTTGAATGCATCCCCGGATGTGTGTGCGCGGTGAACGTCACGGGAATATACAAGTGAGACCACATGTCCACCGCCCGGGTTGGCGTCACAGCAGCCGCTGGTGTCGCCGAAGCCCGAGGGGCCCGTACCGGTGAAATCGCTTTCGTCCCACATGATGAAAATCACCGAATTTCCGCGCCAAGCTTTGGAATTCACAATGGAGCTGACCGTTTGCGACAGGAACAGGTCTCCGGCTGCGATCAGCGCCGGAACCTGCGAGAAGTCGCAGGGATCACTTGCACCACCACCACCGCGCCCATGCATGTCGTGACATTGGTCAGGACTGATCCAGGAATAATCGGGCACCGTGTCGTTGGCCAAATCGGTTGCCAATTGACCGAAGTCCACAATGTTGTCCAGCCTGGATGGACTCGACTGCACATCCTGGTAGGAAATGAAGGGATTGTGCTTGCGCTCGTAGAGCTGGTTGCCGCAAGAGCTGGCCAGCAGATTGCCGTTGCACAGGGAGAGAGACTGCATGTAGGCCTTCCAACTCTTCTGGTGCGACTCCAACTGGTCGACGATGTTCTGGACGTCTATCGTGATGTTACCGTCGCCGGTAACGCCGTTCGGGGAGCCGGAAGTGGCGGCAATATAATTTGGCTGGCTGGGGTGAGCAACGCCGAAGTAGTTGCTGGCGAGGCCCGCGGTCGCGGCCAAATAATTGGTAAAGGGAGCGTTGGGATTGCCAATCAACGTATTGAAGCCCGTGTTTTCCATCATGATCACAAACACGTGACGGAAGCCGCCACCGTCGTCGCCATCGTCAGCCTTCACGCCAAGTGAAGGAGGCGAGAACACGAAGGCCAGAACCACAAACCAAAGGACCACGGCCTGGGTCCAGTATCGAACGCTTTTCTTCGTGCTGCGTCCAAACATGACTACCTCCTTGTGTCTAAGCCCCATGTGATTTTGCATTCTTCGCCGCATCCCGCAGCTCGATGCCTGTCGATGGGAAGGGCTGAGTGGACTCTTAGTCGCGGAACGCAGCGAAGTCAAGAATTTCCTCAGCCGAGCCTGAGGAAAACTCAGTGAGCATCCGGCTAGGGCTGCTTAACCGTTGCTTTCTTTCTGTTCTATTTCTAACAGACAGTCATTTAACACTGAGACGTAGCGTGGTTCAATTTCACTAAATGCTACGGCGACGAAGTCGGGATCACACTGGCAGATCGTGCCATGAATTTGGAAAAAATGTGGCCAAGCGTAGATTTTCACAAGAACTGCTGTTCCTACCGGAGAAGGATTTGGTACGTGTAGACAACAATGTTCACGGCTTAGCTCACACAAACGCGCTGTGACGTGAGCGCCCGAACTCTCGACTGTCAACTCGGCGTGGGCGCTAAAACGATACCCCCGGGTTTGGCCGCGATCTTGCTCCATATGACCGTGTCTTGGAACGAATTCGGTATGGTAACGCGAATTCCGCGCTCTCTTGGGAATTATGCACGAAAAGAATTGGCCAACTCTTTGCGGTCCGAGCTCTAAAGAGAATCAATTCACCCAGGACCGCACTGCGTGAAAGAGAACGGCTCCAAGCAGAGCCGCGCCGGGAATCGTCAGCACCCAAGCGAGTACGATTCGGCGAGTCACTCCCCAGCGCACCGCAGTCAAGCGCCGCGAGGCACCCACGCCGACGATGGCGCCGGTGATCGTGTGGGTCGTGCTCACAGGAATGCCGAAATGCGCAGTAGCAATTAGCGTCAAGGCACCGGCTGTTTCGGCGGCAAACCCCCCAAAGGGCGTGAGCTTGGTAATGCGCTGGCCCATGGTCCTTATGATTCGCCAGCCGCCCGCCATCGTACCGCCGCCCATCGCCAAGTGGCAGCAAATGATGACCCAATAGGGGACGTCGTACGTCTTCATCAATCCACCCGCGACGAGGGCAGTAGTGATAATGCCCATTCCTTTTTGCGCGTCATTCGTCCCATGACCGAGGCTATAACCCGCGGCGGAAAGAAGTTGGAGCCGCCGAAACCATCGGTCGACCCGCAGCGGACGTTGTCTGCGGACGATCCAACTTGTGGCCACGGTCACAATCATCCCGATCAACATCCCAATGACTGGCGATAGAAAGATGAACACCACCGGCTTGGTCCAGCCGCTGGGAATCAGCGCCACAAAACCCGCCTTCGCCACCGCCGCGCCGCCGTAGCCGCCCATCAGCGCATGCGAGGAACTCGTAGGGAGCCCCAGAATCAGCGTGATAATGTTCCAGCCAATCGCCCCCAGGAGTCCGGCCAGCAGAACCTTCTGGTCAACCATCTCGATATGCACCAGACCCTTGCCAATCGTCTTCGCCACAGCAGTGCCGAAGACAAACGCAGCAACGAAGTTCCAAAACGCTGCCCATGCAACCGCGCGGAACGGCGTGAGCACTCTCGTAGAGACGACTGTCGCGATGGAGTTCGCCGCGTCATGCCAGCCGTTCGAAAATTCGAACGCAAGCGTCAGTATGATTACGGCCAGTAGGAGATGAAATGGATTCACGTGGTCAGGCGCTCTTCAGCACTACGCCTTCTACCACATTGGCGACATCTTCGCACTTGTCGACGGCGGTCTCGATGACCTCAAAAATCTCTTTCCATTTGATTATCTGGACCGGATCGGTCTCTTCATCGAAGAGCTGAGCGATCAGTGTGCGGCAGAGACGATCACTTTCGTTCTCAAAGCGATTGATTTCGATGCAGTGTTTGAGAGCTTCATCCCGGTTCTCGATCGAATGCACCAGCGCGGTAACCTCGCCACAAGCGTCCAGCAGAACCTTGGCCAGGTCGATCGTGCCGTTTCGTACCGCGTTAACCCGGTAAAGCACGAAACGACTAGCCGCGGCGTCAATCAAATCAATAACATCGTCGAGCGTAGAGCACAGTTCGTGGATATCCTCCCGGTCAATCGGTGTAATGAAAGTCTGGTTGAGCTTCATGATGATGGTGTGCGCAATCTCATCACCTGCGTGCTCGATTGCTTTAATGCTCTGTACCTGCTCGAAGACTCCCGTGTAACGTGAAAGCAAGTCACAAAGAGCTTTCGCGCCCTTCTGAATATTCTCAGCTTGCCTCGCGAAGAGCTGGAAATAATCGTCGTCGCGCGGTAGAAAACGTTTCAAAAGTCCTGGCATGGACCCTGACGCTCCCTGAACAGTGGTATGAGGCGCCCTGACGATACCAGAGGCATGGAAGACGAGGCAACAATCTGGCGCCGGAGAAGCGAAGACAGGAATCCACCGAAGACGACAGGGAAAAAATCCGCGCGACAACTAAGATTCTACCCAAAGGAGGTTAAAAACTGAATCTACCAACAGCACAATTCATTCCATACTGATCGGGAGCATCGAATGATTCTGCCGATCAAAAGACCCCTGGAGACGGCGACGTTTTCGCTGCATGCGGGAATAAATGTGATAGCTTTCCTTCGACTTTTCCCCCGCCAGTTGCCGTTCAACGGTGCTGGCTTTTCTTCGAGCGCCGGGTTCCCCCCGGCGCTTCGATTTTTGGCGCGGTGAGGCCGCTTTGTTACGAAGACTCTGTCTGATACGAGCAGCCGCGTGACAAGAGCACGAAGCCGACAACCTCCGCGGGAGTACAATCCACGCGATACCAGCAAGTTGCGGCGGGCATCCAATCATTCTCCGAATCCGCAGGAGGTGGTGAGCGGTCGCGGGCATCGGGTTTAGGAGCTATTTGGCGGGATGCTTGCTCACCGTCCGAAACTCTTGAATTGGAGACTCCTATGAATCGGTCTAGGATCTTCCGCCGGCAGTTGCTCACAGGTGCGGGCGCGCTTGCAGGTGTAGGACTTGCGCGTGCCAATTTTCCTTTGCCATATTTTGGTCTTGGCCCGCGCGAAAGCGCCGGCTTGCAGGACCAAAAAGACGCAGACTACACGCTGCACATTAAGACCTCGCCCATCGAAATCGCGCCCAAACGAATCGTGTCTGCCACCGTGTACAATGGCCAGTTTCCCGGGCCGTTGCTTCGCTTCCAAGAGGGCCGCCGGGTCACAGTCGACATTTACAACGATACGGATACGCCTGAACAGCTGCATTGGCATGGTCAGAAAGGTCCGGTCGACGTGGACGGCGCCGCCGAGGAAGGTACGCCCTTTATTCCCGCCCACGGGAAACGCCGGATTGCGTTCACACCAAATCCGGCAGGCTTGCGGTTCTATCACACGCACAATCGTGCCGGCGCCGATCTCTACGCTGGGCAATACAGCGGCCAGGTCGGGCCGGTTTACATAGAACCCAAGCATGAGCCGGGGAGTTATGACAAAGAGGTATTCCTCGTGCTCAAGGAGTTCGAACCATCGTTCAGTCGAGGCGGGGACATGGCCCAGGATTTCCTGTTTCCACCGACGAAAGTGAAAGAGCTCGAATCGGCCGGCGAATCCGCAATGAAAGGGTCGCTCGCCAAAGGAATGCCGCACGGGTACGAAGTCGGCTACCGATCCTTTACGATCAACGGACGCATGCTCGGGCATGGAGAGCCGATCCGGGTGAAGCAAGGGGAACGAGTCCTGTTTCATGTCTTGAACGGAAGCGCTACGGAGATCCGCAGCCTGGCGTTGCCGGGCCATTCCTTTCAGGTCCTCGCGCTGGATGGCAATCCCGTTCCGAATCCAACAGCGGTTCCAGTGTTGTGGGTTGGCACGGCGGAGCGGGTTTCCGCCGTCGTACATATGAACCATCCCGGCGTGTGGATTCTAGGGGATCTCGATGACGACGATCGCCAACATGGCATGGGGATCGTAGTAGAGTACGCGGGGCGCGCCGGAAAAGCGCAGTGGGGTGCTTCCGCCCCTTTCAAGTGGACCTACACACATTTCGCGAAACCCGGCGCGACGGCTCCTGCGCCGGAAGAGACCTTCGCCATGACCTTCGGCAAAGACAATGCCGCTGAGGAAGGTTTCAATCGATGGACGATCAATGGCGTGGCGTACCCAATGACTAGCGAGGTAGTTTCGGCTGCATTCCACCTGAAACGGGACAAGCGGTATCGGCTGCGTATGCGTAATGCCAGCGATGACATTCATCCCATACACCTTCACCGGCACAGTTTCGAGCTCACTAATGTCGCAGGAATACCGACTGCTGGTGTGATGAAGGACGTTGTGATGGTCGGCGGCTACCAAGAAATCCAAGTGGACTTTACGGCGGATAATCCCGGCCTTACATTGTTCCACTGCCATCAGCAGTTGCACATGGACTTTGGCTTTATGACTCTCTTTGACTACGTGTGAACGGAATTCAACTCAAACGACTCTCAGTTATATGCACAGGAAGGAGCATCCAGTCTTAATCCGGGACAGCGACAATCCCGGAAATGCAGGGAGGCGAGGCGTCATGCGGATGCGATTTGGAAACAGAATACGATTTTGCACCACGCTTCTGGTAGGTGCGGCTGCGCTAACTCTCGGTTGCGAGATCGCCAAAGAAGCAAGTTGGAACTTAGAAGCGAGGGTGGAAGCATCGCAGCAAACGCCAGCCCGGCCATCCCCAGTTCCCGCCGCTGGTCCACTGGCAGAGCCCAAATCCATTAAACAGGTGGGTGTCCCAGTCGAGGCTACTCGTGCGGCGGTGCCCACGGACAATCCGCAGACTCCTGAGAAAATCGCACTCGGCCAGAAACTTTTTTTCGATCGTCGCTTGTCGGTTGATGGAACCATTGCTTGCAGTTCGTGCCACGACCCAGCGCGCGCTTTCACTGACGGGAGGCCCGTTTCGATCGGCGTCAAAGGCCGCGTCGGCCAGCGCAACTCACCAACTGTTCTGAACGCGCTTTACAACAAGACCCAGTTCTGGGATGGGCGCGCGAAGACGCTCGAGGAACAAGCGGCCCTTCCCATCGCCAATCCAAGTGAAATGGGCCAGCCCAGCCTGGATGCCGCTGTGGCCCAGATCGCGGCCTTGCCTGAATACCAACTGGCGTTTCGGAGTGTCTTCGGCCACCCGCCTAGCGGCCCCGATCTCGTGCGTGCCATCGCGTCCTACGAGCGAACCCAGTTTTCATTCGATTCCCCATTTGATCACTTCGTCGCTGGCGACAAAAATGCAATCAGCGATTCCGCCAAGCGAGGCTGGGAGCTTTTCAATACGCGTGCTCGCTGTAATAAATGCCATGCTTTGACGGAAAAAAATCGGGACGCCACCTACTTCACAGACAACGATTTTCACAACATCGGCATAGGCATCATCCGACACGACGTGGTCGCGTTGGCGTGTCAAGCTGAAACACTGATCAATTCGGGGAATGCGACGGCCATCGATCACGCTGCCATTCAGACGAACATGTCGGCGCTCGGCCGCTTTCTCCTTAGCAAGAAAGACGCTGACATCGCGTCCTTCAAGACACCGGACCTGCGCAACGTGCTTATCACGGCACCATATTTTCACGACGGCTCGCAAGAGACGCTGTGGGACGTGATGGATCATTACAACAAGGGCGATGGGATAAACGACCCCTATCTCGATGAAGATATGCAGCCACTTGCGCTGAGTGAAGGAGAGATCGACGACGTTGTAGCTCTCCTCGCAACGCTGACGAGCGCGCAGTACGCGGAGCAAGGGGTCAAGGAGCTAGCACGGCAACGCGAACTCTCGCGCACTAATCGGCCACAGCGCGATACGGCGCGGGCTTTCGGTCCGAAACCAACTCAGCCTAAGTCGTCCCGTTCTTGTGTTGCCACGCAACAGACAAAACCGAAATGACAACTACTTCTAGCGCCTTTTAGGAAAGGTGGAAATATCGAGCAATGGTATTCAACCCTGACGCTAGCTGGGATGCTCGTGCAGCGAAGGCGGTCTTGCTGATCCGTATTCTCGTCGGTTGGGTTTTCCTTTCTGAAGGCATTCAGAAGTTTCTATTTCCCGATTCCCTGGGAGCCGGGCGTTTCGTGAAGATCGGCATCCCGTGGCCGCAGGTTATGGCTCCCTTTGTGGGCGTCGTCGAGATTGTGTGCGGAGCCTTGCTGTTGGTCGGCCTGATGACGCGGCTTGCCGCCATTCCTCTTCTCATCGACATTTGCGTCGCTTTGTATTCGACCAAGATCGTTACGCTCACCAAGAACGGGTTTTGGAGCACGTTGCACGAAGCCCGCACGGACGTCAGCATGTTGCTGGGTCTGATTTTTCTGCTGCTGGTTGGCGGCGGAACGCTGTCGCTTGATGCGCGTTTCTCCGCAAAGGCTGCCTCCCGCAAATGGACAAGCAGAACGTAGCAAAACTCGCTTTCCGGTTTGTTCTGATCATCGGGATCGTGAACTTCTTCGCGGACATGACCTACGAAGGTGCCCGCAGCATTGTCGGACCGTTTCTCAGTTCCCTGGGTGCAAGCGCCGCAGTCGTAGGTTTTGTCGCCGGATTCGGTGAGCTGGTCGGCTACGGCCTGCGGTCCGTCTCGGGATATTTCGCGGACAAGACCCAGAAATACTGGGCGATCACGTTTCTTGGATATGCCATCAACATGCTGGCGGTGCCGGCGCTCGCGCTGGCGGGAAACTGGCCTCTTGCCGCGGCGCTGGTCATCGCCGAGCGAACGGGACGCGTGATCCGCCGGCCCGCCGTGGAAGCGATGCTCTCCCACGCGGGAAAATCCATCGGTCAAGGTTGGGTATTTGGCCTGAACGAGGCTCTGGACCAAACCGGAGCAACGCTTGGGCCACTGATTACGGCTTTCGTTTTATACCGGCACGGTGACTATCGTCACGCTTTTGCAGTGCTGCTGATTTCGGCATTGCTGTGCCTGGCCGTCCTTTGCGTTGCCTGGTTCCTCCATCGCCGACCGCATGAGATGGAAGAATCTGCACCGCCGTCGCCCACCCGAGCGTTTCCGAAAGCTTATTGGCTGTATCTGGGCGCTGGAGCATTGATCGCCGCGGGATTTGCTGACTTTTCTCTGATCGCCTTCCATTTCCAAAAGACCGGGACGGTTCCCCAGGGTCTCGTTCCGGTTTTCTATGCGGTCGCAATGGCGACGGGCGCGCTGGCTTCCCTGGTGCTTGGAAAATTGTTGGACACGCTGGGCCTGCCCATTCTTGTCGTGGCGTTTGGCGTTCCGGGGTTTTTTGCACCTTTGGTTTTCTTGCGCGGAACCACGCTGGAGCTCGTCGGGATGATTCTTTGGGGGATCGGGATGGGAGCCCAGGATTCCTGCTTGAAGGCGGTGCTGTCCGCCGTTGTTCCTTCCGAAAAGCGCGGCACCGCATTCGGGATTTTTGACACTGGTTTCGGCGTTGCCTGGTTTGTGGGTAGCGCCATCATGGGTTTGCTGTACGACAAATCCATTCCGGCTCTGGTGATTTTTTCCGTGACGTTACAAATCCTTGCCCTGCCCGTTCTTGCCTTTGCCGAAAGAAAGGAAACATCGGAGTGACAAACCGCTATGCACATTCTCGGCTGGGCTGGACTATGGAGTGCCAATGAACTATGAATCGGTAAGCTGGGAAGCTCCGAAAGGAATGGAAATAAGGCATCCGCATCGTTTGATCCCGGCTTTAGTGTGACGTGGCTTGGACTGATTCACATTCTGGAGGGCCAGTGGTATTGCTCGAGAACGAGGCAAGCGAGACCAACCAGGCATAGCGCAACCGTAAAAATCGCCAATCGTCGTGACACAGAGGGATTGTGGGCGTTGCGATGAATGATCGGCAGATTGACCAAAGCACTCGCGACGGAGGCCAAGACGACGCCATAGCCGGCTAGTGCCGCCCGCATTTGCCCGTGGCCCACCATGTTCGCGGCGGCCGCGGACGTACTTGCGCTGCTGACCAAGCCCCCGAGGACGCTGATTCCCAAGAAACCAATCTTGCCGAGGTAGCGTTCACCGAGCGTCGAGACGATTTGAATCAGCAGAAACAGCCCGGCAAAGCTCAGCACGCGCTTGAGCGAGACGGGAGACTCGAGATGGATCTCACCGGGAGCCTCCTGGGTTCCCGCCCTCTCGCGCCGCACGAAGATCAGCGCGAGAACGGTCATGGCGACAATGGGGCCGGCCGCCGTGAGCACCGCGCTTGGCGAAAAGAGGGCGAGGATCAGCAGGTTGCGTACGAACATGGCGACGATCGTCAACAAAAGGACTGCCACGGCCACGCCGGACGACGTGCCACCAGCACCGAGCGGCTTGGCCAGCTCCACCGCCGCGGCGCTGCTATTTACGAAGCCGCCCAGAAAGCCGCTCATGTAAACGCCTCGCGTGCCGTATACCTTCAAAAGAACGTAGTTAACGAAGCCGATCCCGGCGATAACGATGACGGTTATCCACGTCTGTCGCGGGTTGACGAGCTCCCACTTATCCACGAACCGGTCGGGGAGAATGGGATAGACGACAAGTCCCAATAGCCCTAACAGCACGGCGCTTCGAATCTCGCCGGGCTGCAAGCCTCCCGCGAACCGGCGCAGCTCCACTTTCCAGGCAAGCAACATGGTCATCAGGATCGCTGACGCGACAGGCGTAAACAGGTGCCCCTGCCCTGCCAGCGCCCCCAGAACAAAGATCACGAGCAAGGCGGCCGAAGTGGTCGCCTCGAGCGACCGGTCTACCAACAAGCTGCGAGCGTTCGCGAAAATAACGATCAGGAAAACCCCGGCGAGCGACACGGCGGCCATGGATGACGAAAATAGAGCCGCGATCGTTCCCAGGAGGGCCGTGAGGGCGAAGGTTCGAACGCCGAGGTCTTTGTTCGACCACTCCCTTTCGATTCCGACGAGAAGCCCGATGCCCAGGGAGACGGCAATTCTTGCGGCGACTTCCGAAGGAGGAAACCGACCTGTGAACATTGGCCCGCAACTCCTAGTACACCGTACAAAGGTAATATACGCTTGAGGCCGCAAACGGTGCGCTCCCCCATCATCGGTGACTTTCGCTACGGCGACGATCGCACGCTTCGATCGCACCGGTTCGCTCCCCGGGTCTCCTTTCTCTCCGAGGTTCCTGAGCTTGGACCTTGCTTTCTTTCTTTTCCCGATTTTCTTTGGCTCACCGCTCAGGTAATTCCTCTCCGCTCCGGCCTACGCGTCTTCTGCTGTCTTGGGACCTCCCTCGGATCATTGGGCACCCTCCAAGAATGCAGACGCTAGCCTGCGACTCCACGCCCCTTCGCTCTCTCTCGTGCCCCAAAGAAAACGGGGCAGAAAGAAAGGCAAAACAAAATGTCCTATCTACATGTTAAGTGGAATAGGTTTCTGAGCTGATTCGCTCGCCGACGCTTGAGTCATTAGAGCACAGTGTGAGTCTCGCTGGCCAATCCCGGAAGGAAGGCCTGCGACGCCGTAGGCGGAGCGTTTAGGCCGCAGCGGAGGGAGAGGCCAGCCAAAACGGGCGTCCGAGTCCACCAGTCCCATTGTTGTAATCTTCGAGCGGCAAACGGGTCGGGAGCGTAAAATGCAAAATTGATGGCCAGCACCACGTCAACTTCGTCCACGGACCTCGTGGCTCGCGCACAACGACTACAGTTTCTGACCATCGCTTGGATGACTGTAAAGGCTGCAAAAGCGCTCGGCGCAGCCTGGAAAGCACGAAGTCCGGCTCTCTTCGGATTCGGCGGTGACAGCCTCATTGAGTTGCTTTCGGAAGTGGTTGTTCCTTGGAGATTCCGCTCTCAAACAGAAACCGAGACGGCGCGATCCGAAAAGATACCTGCTCGCATAGCCGGGGGATTGCTCTTCTCCGTCGCTGTTGTTTGTGGCGACTGCGTCTTCTTTTGGTCTTCTCGGGTACTACGAACCCCGAACGAGCGTCGTCGGCATCGCGTTGTTGGTAGTGGCGGCCTTCGGCGTGCCCTGGTTGGCAGAGCAGAAATGGAAACTGGCAAGCTAACTTTCAAGCACTTCCCTCAGAGCTGATGCCGCAGAATCTTCGCTCTGCGGGGTACCTATCGTGGATCGCGCTTGCAGGCGTCGTCGCCAACGCACTCTTTGGGATTTGGTGGGCGGACCCAGTTGCCGCACCGACTCTTCTTCCATTCGTTCTCAAGGAAGGATGGCAAGCCATCCATGCCTCTCGGCCCGGATCTGATTGCTGTTCAGTCGAGCCTACCAAAGGCGGTGTGGCAGCAAATAGGTGAAGCCCACGAACGCCTCCCAGCGCGTGGAAGTGCTGGTCAGCCCTCGGTTGAAACCAGCATCGAGCACGAGGTTTTTTCGTGCCCTGTAGCCCAAGGCCCAAAGATTCCCAACGGCATTGCTGCGAAGGAAGGGCTGCGTGAAGTGCCAGATTTCACCCGAAAGCGAGAACTTTCCGACGATGGGATGTGAGATCGAAAGCGTCTGTCCAAATTGACCTCTCCGCACCGGCCCTTCGCTTAATTCATTGAAGAGAGCGTTCGCGTCGTAGTGAAATCCCTTCACATCGGCACTGGCCAAGACCAGGAAGGAATTGGTGCGGCTCCCAAAATCAACTTTTGGCGCTCCTCCGTCATGCACACGGTGGAAGTAACTCACCGCCACCGTGGGCGTCGCGCCTCCGCCGAGGCTCGCCACCGCTTGTGCGCCCAAGAACACGTCCGCCACGCTGTTTGCAGTCTTTCCGTCACCGGTGTAGTGAGCTATGGGTTCACCGGATGCCAGCAGTTCCAGGCGCGGCGCGACCGAAAGCTTCATCACTTCGTTAAAACCGTACCGCGATGAGAACTCGGGTGAATGATTCGCGCCGAGGAAGCCTGTTTCAAATTGCAGATAGCCCACTGGCGTGAGAGTCGCGGGGGTTGACACCGTAGGACGACCGGGGTTCGCCTCCGGTTCGTCTGGCGGCTCCGACTGTGCGGCACCCAAAGGAACGCACGCGACCAAAATCACAAACAGAAAAAGAGCAAACCTCAATGGCCCTCCTCGTTCCAAAGAAATCGGTTCACGAATGCGTGTAGGTCACGCAGCGAGGTTGCAGCCCGCGTGGCGAGGTCCTTTGATGGACCGTCCCGACCCACGGCCAAACCAAGGTCCAACCTGTCTCTCTGCAGCTGGGGGTCTGTGAGCCCAGTTGAAATCCCAAGGCTGTCGAAATGCGGACGTTGTGTCAACCGCAGGACGCTTATCTGAGTTTCATAGGCCCTTCCCCCACCACCCAGTTGACTCATGCCGCTGAAAATACGCAGCAAGTGCCTGACCGTTGATTGGAAAGCGGCGTGCGTTTTGTCCGAATGAATGAGAGGGTTCTGTGAGCGATCGATGAAGAATTACTTTGCGTGCTCTGCCGCTGCCCGCCGTGACGCTCGGAGCGGCATGAACGGAAGGAACTACAGAGTTCTACCGATCTCACAGGTCTCGAATGCGGATCGACAAAAGAAGAGACGAAAGACAAGAAAGATGAGCAAGACACTACGAAGAGCAGAGCTGTGAGCGATGCCACGCAAGGAAAACAGAGGAGTTTGCGGTCGCTCGAATGGCTGAACTTTTTTCTCGCCGACGTGCAAACAGGCCTCGGACCTTTCTTGGCCGCCTATCTTGCTTCGAGCGGATGGAATCCGGGCCGTGTGGGTTACGCGCTGACGTTCGGCGGTTTGGTGGCGGTCGCGATCCAGACTCCGGCGGGAGCGGTGATCGACGCAGTGCACCGCAAACGGGCATTGCTTGGGGCGAACCTCGGCGTTTTAGTTGCGGGGGCGTTCCTCCTCATGGGGCGTCTCAGCTCGATGACGGTATATTCCGCACAGTTCCTTATCGGTGGTTCAGGAGCTTTTCTCGCGCCCACAGTTGCAGCTATCACACTCGGGATTGTTGGGGCCGGTGCTTTTGACAAGCAGTTTGGGAAGAATCAAGCATTCAATTCCGCCGGGAACGTTTTCACCGCCCTGCTCATCGCATTTGTCAGCTACAAATTTGGTTACCGCGCGATCTTCGTGATTGCCGCGTTGCTCGCCATTCCCGCAGCCGTGTCCCTTTTTGCTGTAGATGCCACCCAGATCGACTACGCCCGCGCTCGTGGATCTATCCAAGAACAAGGCCAGACGAAGGCGACGGGATTGTCTTCCCTCCTCGAGGACCGCGTTCTTCTCTATTTCTTGGCAACCGCGTTTCTTTTTCACTTGGCCAATGCCGCGATGTTGCCGCAGCTGGGCGAGATGCTATCGAAGGGCAGCCCGAAAGCCGCCGCTCCGTTTATGTCCGCGTGCATCATCGTGACGCAGCTCGTGATAGCGGTCACTGCGGCTTGGGTTGGAAAACGGGCTGCGGCGAAGGGACGAAAACCCCTCTTGCTCCTCGGCTTCGGTGTTCTTCCCATACGCGGAGTTCTTTACACCCTTACACATGCTGCGGGAGCTCTAATCGCGATTCAGACGCTCGATGGGGTGGCGAACGCTATATTCGGCATTGTCTCGATCCTGGTTGTGAAAGACAGAACGCAAGGGACAGGCCGCTTCAACATAGCTGCTGGATCGCTTGCGACCATGGTTGGCATCGGGGCCGCTGCGAGCACAACAATCGGTGCGGTGTTGATTCAGCACCTCGGGTACCGAGTGTCTTTTCTGGGACTGGCGGGGATCGCCCTACTCGCTTTTGCATTGCTCTGGTTCGCCATCCCTGAAACCCTCTCTGATCCCGCCGCCAGTTCAACATCCGGTCCCCAAATCAAATCCAGAACAGAAAAGGAAGCTTTCGCGCGATGACATCCATCCGAACAGAATTCCACCTGCCGAAGCTAGCCGATCAAAGCGCCATCGTTTCCTGGGTCCATTTCGGCGATCTACACATAACCACACGGCAAGAACAGAACCATCACGACCTCCTCTCCCTCGTGGAAGAAGTGAACCGAGTCATGGCCGGAAGAATATGAACTCGTGCGCGAAGGACTCAATCGGCTCCAATTGCCTTGGTTTGCGATTGTGGGAGATCACGACGTTCATCCGAAAAGACACCACAATTTTCTGCACTTCATGATGCCGGAGCCTTTCTACCGGTTCGAAATCGGGTCTTACCGTTTCTTTGCGCTCGACGCCTTCGCCTCCGACGACCCCAAGGTGTTCGACATCTCTTCCGAACAACTCAAATGGCTGCAGCAAGAACTCGAACTCGCCCGTGTCATTCACAAGCGCTGCGTATTGTTTCTCCACTGTTATCCAAGCGAACTCGGCACGTCCTCTTCGGCCCTTCGCGACCTCATCAAGAGATATGGCGTGCTTCTCGAACGGCGCCCGGACCGATCGGAGTTTACGTGGTCAGTGTCGGCTACTATGCCGATGGCATTCCTGGAGCTGTGGCGGGTTGGCTCGCGATGATAACTCCCGCCGCGCTCATCATTCTGTTGCTCCGCTCGTTTGGGCGGAGCGTGGATCATCCGCGCGTTCGTTCACTCCAGCAGGCGGTCGTGTTCGCCAGCGCCGGTCTCTTGGTTGCTGCGTCTCTGCCGTTGGCGCACCTGTCACAGGCGCGGT
>WNFM01298547.1_pt2 | contig 21041 bp, 20 predicted proteins | sample 5400271 | NCBI WGS metagenome assembly WNFM01 (sample SAMN13153352, study PRJNA577476) | soil metagenome | isolation source: 60 cm saprolite on Douglas fir-dominated hillslope | place: USA:California | collected 2013-09-17
GGTCGCCGAACGGGATGATCTTAAAGCCGGGCGCGAACGGCCCGAAATGGTCGCGTGCCGCAGGATCAGTGCTGAAGCCGACGATGCCGAGGGTGCGTCCATGAAAATTGTCGGCGCAGACGATGATCTCGGCTTGGCCGTCCGGCACACCCTTGACCTCGTAGCCCCATTTGCGCACGGACTTGATCGCGCTCTCCACCGCCTCGGCACCGCTGTTCATCGGCAGCACCTTGTGCGAGCCGGTCAACTTCGCGATCTCTTCGTAGAACGGCGCCAGTTGGTCGTTGTGGAAGGCGCGAGAGGTCAATGTCAGCTTGCCCGCCTGCTCCACCATCGCGGCCAGGATCTTCGGATGGCAGTGGCCCTGGTTCACCGCCGAATAGGCGGACAGGCAATCGAGATAACGGTTGCCTTGCGTATCCCACACATAGACGCCTTCGCCGCGTGACAGAATGACGCCGAGCGGCTGGTAATTCTGGGCGCCAAAGCGCGCTTCCGTCGCGATGAAATCAGTGACCGGTGGGTTCATCTTTCGTCACTCCAGTTTCAGCGAGCTGGCACCAACCGGGGTCCTCCAATGATACGCGAATTTGGCTCGTCAGGCTTCGGCCAGTTTGGCGAAACCAGCCCATTCTAGATCAAGGCGGCCAGCGAACCAGCTTCATTTTTGTCTCATTCGAAGCGTTGACCCGTTGATTGAAGTAGCGAGGGAACTCACTTTCGGCAGCGGAGTTGCGTAGTGCAATTCAGAACCAGGAAAGGTCATCCCATGATATCGCGCCGGGCATTCGTTCTTGCATTTACCACCGCTACACTGCTCGCCGGTGCGATGCCGGCGTCGGCAAAATCCCGCCATTCCAGCCCAGTCCAAATGTTCGATACCGATAACGATGGCACGGTCGACCTCGCCGAGGCGAAGAAGGCAGCGTCGGCGCTGTTTGACAAGTTAGACCGGGACCATGACGGCACGCTCGACCAACGAGAACTGGCTCGCAGATTGACTCCTAAAGAATTAGCCGCTGCCGATCCCGACCACGATGGGACCCTCACCAAGGACGAATATCTTGCCTTGGTCGAGCAGCGTTTCAATGCCGCAGACCCGGATCATGACGGGACGCTGGACGCCAAGGAATTGAACAGCAAAGCCGGCCAAGCTCTGTTGCGACTCTTGAAATAGATCAGACGCCACCAGGCTGAACGTAACAGAACACGTAGCCGCCGCGACTTAGGAACACGATGCCGTGACCGGTTGGATTCGATCTATCCCATTTGAGCTTGTTGTTCGGAATCTCGATTTCCGTTCCGATCGCGACGTGTGGCCGGCCGCGCGGTTCGTCGGGCCGGTCATCGGTGATGGTCGCGTAGGTCTTGCCGTCTTTGACATGGATTTCATCAGCCCAATAGGCGTCGGCCTCGCCGCAACATGATGCGTTCGGAACGTCCGGCTGCATCAGGGCTTGGTACCATTCTCGGACTGCGGGATCTTGTCCTCCCCATTGTCCTAAATCACGGGCGTTAACGACTGTAATCAAGCAACCAAAGATACCGAGACAAAGGATGATGCGCTTCATCCGGTTCGCTCCTGGGTTTTCCGGCGCAAACAATGAAGCAATCTTCATGCCGAGTTTAGCTGCCCCGTGACAGGCCTGGCGGGATATCAACAATTGGTGCGATTTATGGGCAGTCCCGGATCGGAAGCCCTGTCACAACCGGGGTCCATCTCCGTGAAAATACGGAGCCAACGGCAGCACTTATTTGCGGGCCGCACAGGCCTGCACGTTGATTTCTATGCCCGCCGGAATTTCTTGCCGAGGGTGATCTGCCATTGGCTCGGTCCACTGGCCAAACATCGTCACTTAAGCTTGCACTTGGTCTCTGGCCGATCGAGACCAAGCGTATCAAGCGCCGATACCTGATGAAGGAAACCCTCTTGAGGCGACACTGACACGGTGTTTCGCCCATCGAACAGCAGGATCGGCTGCCGCAGTTGCAGATTCCAGTCACGCAGGGTCAGCTTTTGACCCTTGAAGGCCGCAACCGAAAATTCCGGGCTCTTGATGTAGGCGAGCATCTTGCCGGGCTCACTGGTGCCGGTTCGGACCGCCGCTTCCCCGATCATGCGCACAGCGGTCCAGGCCTGCATGTCCTGTGATGTCATCGGGCGCTGAAACGCTTTTGCAAAACGGTTCTGCAGCTGCACGGCGCCCCATTGATCGAACGCCGCGTTCCATGTGGTGGGCACGAGTCCGGCCGAGCCGGCGACGAGACGGGCGTCCCACGTCCGATACGGCAGATAGCCGGCAAAGACCTCGCTCTCGTCAGCCGCGACCAAGATGTCGTGATCGGGCAGTCCCTGCGTGACAACCGGCATCTGCCGCTGAATCTCGGCGACCCCGCTATCGGTGCGCCGCGCGCCGCCACTGTCCTTGAATTCGCGCTCCTCGACAATCTTGGCGCCGAAACGGATCGCGGCATGGCGCAACGCTTCGGCAAACAACGCATCGTTTTGGTGCGAGCCTGTCAGCAGCACCCATCGGCGCCACTTCTTCCAGACCAGATATTGCGCGAGCGCGTCGGCGAGCATGGAGCGCGTCGGGGCGACATGAATGACATTGGCGCGACAATCCTGTTCGCGCAGCCGTTCGTCCAATGCGGATGCGTTGATCAAGGTTTCGCCGCGCGCCTTGCCGGCGTCGGCAAGCTTCAGCAGCTTGTCGGCAACGAGGCTGGTTACGATAAACGAGGCTCCCTGGTCGGCGAGTGCATTCATCGCCACAACCGGGTCGTCGCCCTCAGCAACCAGTTTCTCGATCAGCGTATAGCGCTGATTGAGGAAGCGTCCGGTGGCATTGTCGTCCTCAGTCGCCAACTGCGCTCCGGCGAGACCATCATTGCCGGCCGGTACATCGATCAGCGATATCCGGATTCTCGATGGTGCCTCGCGAAGGTAGCCGATCTTGATTTCCAGCGACTCGTCGGACAGGCCCGCTCCGATCGAAGCGATCAATGCGCAGATACCAAGCAGTAGCCGAAGCACATCTTCCTCTGTTTTTTCAGTTACTCTTGCACGGGAGAAGGTACTCCATTTGCCGCGTCGCGCAAGGAAGTGCCGGACCTGGTCGGCGAAGCGTCATACGACCATATTCTTGTTTCATCCAGGGAACGACGCTTTATTGTTCCGCTTCAATATTGTTCCGCTTCAATCGATCAAAAGCTGGGAGAAACGCCACATGTTCGATTTGCGATGGATCGCCGCGCTCGGGCTTTCCCTGGCCGGGTTTTGTCTCTCCGCCGATTCTGCCTTGGCTTACCTTGCCTATGTTTCCAACGAGAAGGGCAATTCCGTCTCGGTGATCGACACCGACAAGATGGAGATGGTTGCGACCATCAAGACGGGGCAACGACCGCGCGGCATCGAGGTCTCCCGGGACGGCAAATCGGTCTATGTTGCCCTCGGCGACGACGATTTGATCCAGGTGATCGACACCAAGAGCCTGAGCGTCGTCAGCGATTTGCCGTCCGGCCCGGATCCCGAGCAGTTCACGCTCGATCCGGCGGGCAAGATTCTTTACGTCGCCAACGAAAATGACGCGATGGTGACCGTGATCGACCTGGAGAAGCGCGCATCCATCGGCGAGGTGTCGGTCGGCATCGAACCCGAAGGCATGGCGGTCAGCCCGGATTCCAAGATTCTGATATGTACGTCAGAGACGACCAGCATGGTGCATTTTATCGACACCGCGAGCCGCGGGATCGTCGGCAACCTCTTGGTCGGCTCTCGCCCGCGGTTTTCGGCGTTCAAGTCTGACGGTTCGGAGTTATGGGTGACGTCGGAAATCGGCGGCAACCTTGCGATCATCGATCCGGCAACACGAAAGCTCAAGCAAACGGTGACCTTCGAGATTCCGGGCCTTCGATCCGAAGCCATCCAGCCCGTCGGCATCAACATCACCAAGGATGGCAAACTCGGCTTCATCGATCTCGGGCCCGCTAATCGGGTGGCGGTGGTCGACGGCGTCACGCACGCCGTCCTGAAATATCTGCTGGTCGGCCAAAGAGTCTGGCACGGCGCCTTTACGCCGGATGAGAAATATCTGCTGGTCGCCAATGGCGTCTCGAACGACGTCTCCGTCATCGACGTGGCGCGCCAGCAGGTCATCAAATCTATTCAGGTCGGCGAATTGCCCTGGGGTGTTGCCTTCGGCCCGCATTGAAAATCGACAACGCTAATATTTCAGCTGCGGGCCGGCCGCAACGTCTCCCGCTCGCAAACATGACTGCAATAGCGCAGCTTTCGCTGCACACTCCGGGGCTAAGTTAGATTTTCCGCTTCTTGCTGTCGGGGTAGTCGCAGCTCCATTTCCTGGCCTGCCAGGCCGGATGTTTGCCGATCCACTCGGCGATATAGGGTTGCGCCGCCATCATGCACTGCTGGAGTGAACCATCGAAGGCGAACTGAAGATATTTTTCCTCGCAATGAGCGGGATTGACGATGGCACAGACGGTCAGGATGATTTCAATCAATCTGCCCTCCCTTCAAGGCACGTCTTGCGACATTAAGCCCGATGAACCCGACGTCTCAAAATTTCGACAAAAATCTCGGACCATGGCGGAACCACTGCCCGGAGCTCGCCTCTCAATCGCACACGCATTTGTCGCCGTTGTCAGATCGGTCCATCGCCCACGTTCTCTGAAAGACACGCCGGCCAATCTGCCCCGTGGGCATTACTGCATTTCGACCAATGAGAAAAAAGACAGCGAGACTTACAAAAATCACCGGCCTTGACATTGGACGCGAGCGTGCAATCTTCCAAAAACTACGAAAATGATTTGCGCAGGAAGCAGCGTGTTACAATATAACATTGTGCGCGCGCCTCACGGCCAATCAGCAATTTGCCCAACGGACTTAAGGTTTTTCAAAAAACCGTAAATATTCCAAGCTCAAGAAAAAGTAGAAAAACGATTTGAGTGGAGGAACGGCAAATGAAGACACGCGCTGCTGTCGCGTTCGAGGCAAAGAAGCCCCTTGAAATCGTTGAGCTCGATCTGGACGGCCCCAAGGCGGGTGAAGTCCTGGTCGAAATCAAGGCGACGGGGATTTGCCACACCGATGCCTATACGCTTGACGGCTTCGATAGCGAGGGAATCTTCCCCTCGATCCTCGGCCACGAGGGTGCCGGCATCGTCCGGGAGGTGGGAGCGGGCGTCACTTCAGTGAAGCCCGGCGATCATGTAATCCCGCTTTACACGCCCGAATGCCGCCAGTGCAAAAGTTGTCTCAGCCAAAAGACCAATCTCTGCACGGCCATACGCGCGACGCAGGGCAAGGGGCTGATGCCCGACGGCACAACCCGCTTCAGCCATAAGGGCAAGCCGATCTTCCATTATATGGGTTGCTCGACTTTCTCGAACTTTACCGTGCTGCCGGAGATTGCGGTCGCGAAGATCCGCGAGGACGCGCCATTCGACAAAAGCTGCTACATCGGCTGCGGCGTGACGACAGGCGTCGGCGCGGTGGTGAACACCGCCAAGGTCACGCCGGGCGCCAACGTGGTCGTGTTCGGGCTTGGCGGCATCGGGCTCAACGTCATTCAGGGCGCAAAGATGGTCGGCGCCGACAAGATCATCGGCGTTGACCTCAACGACAGCAAGGAAGAATGGGGCCGCCGCTTTGGCATGACGCATTTCGTCAACCCCTCCAAGATCGACGGCGATATCGTCCCCCATCTGGTCGCGCTGACCGATGGCGGCGCCGATTATACCTTCGACTGCACCGGCAACACGACCGTGATGCGCCAGGCGCTGGAGGCATGCCACCGCGGCTGGGGCGTGTCGGTCATCATCGGCGTGGCGGAAGCCGGAAAGGAGATTTCAACCCGGCCATTCCAGCTCGTGACCGGCCGGGTCTGGAAGGGGACGGCGTTCGGCGGCGCGCGCGGCCGAACTGATGTGCCGAAAATCGTCGACTGGTACATGAACGGCAAGATCCAGATCGATCCGATGATCACCCATGTGCTCAAGTTGGAGGAGATCAACAAGGGATTCGATCTGATGCATGAAGGCAAATCGATCCGTTCGGTGGTTGTTTTCTAAACCAAGAGCCGTGTTCTAAATCAAGAAGCGTCAAACAAAAGGAGGATTGACCCATGACTGTTCACATCCACCCATCGGTTGACAGCGGCGTAAAGCAGGGTTCCGGCAATTTTGCCGGCGGAACCCTCGTCTGCAAGTGCGCGGACAAGCCGGTCAAGGTCGGCGTCAAGGGCGATGTCGCCCACAATCACGCCTGCGGTTGCACCCAATGCTGGAAACCCGAAGGAGCAACCTTTGCGGTGATCGCGGTCGTCCCGCGCGACAACGTGACCGTTCTTGAGAACGGCGACAAGCTGCGCGTGATCGACCCGTCGGCGACGATCCAGCGGCATGCTTGCAAGGTTTGCGGTGCCCATATGTACGGCCGCATCGAGAACAAGGGCCATCCGTTCTATGGTCTCGACTTCATCCATCCCGAATTGTTCACCGAAGGCGGCTCGGCCGCTCCGGGATTTGCCGCGTTTGTGTCCTCGGTGATCGAGTCCGGCGTCGAGCCGTCCGAGCTGCCAGCGATCAGATCGCGCCTCAAGGAACTCGGACTCGAGCCCTATGATTGCCTGTCGCCGGCACTGATGGATCACATCGCCGCGCACGTGGCGAAATCGAGACCCAAAGCGGCCTGACCGCCATGCCCGGCTCGGTCGGTGAACAACCACCTGCCGAGCCTGGGCCGACCGCCGCTGAACCCCGTCGCTGTGCGGCGCTGGAGCCGTAAGATCATGACGGTCGAAGCCGTTTCCCTCAACCGGTCTCACGATGGCATGCAGGGCGTCTACCGGCACGCCAGCCGCGAGACCGGAACCGGCATGACCTTTTCGGTCTTTGTTCCTCCACATCAAGACGGCGTGAAGCTGCCGGTGGTATGGTATCTGTCAGGCCTCACCTGCACGCACGCCAACGTCACGGAAAAGGGCGAATATCGCCAGGCGTGTGCCGAATTGGGCCTGATCTTTGTCGCGCCGGACACCAGCCCACGCGGAAATGTGCCCGGCGATCCTGCAGGCCTCTACGATTTCGGGCTTGGCGCCGGATTTTATGTCGATGCCACAGAACAGCCATTCGCGCGCAATTACCGCATGTGGAGCTACGTCACCGAAGAGCTGCCCGGCTTGATCGCCGAGCATTTTCCGGCCGATCCCAAGCGCCAATCGATCCTCGGCCATTCCATGGGTGGGCATGGCGCGCTGACGATTGCGCTCCGCCATCCCGACCGGTATCGCGCGGCCAGCGCGTTTTCGCCGATTGTGGCGCCGTCACAAGTGCCATGGGGGATCAAGGCACTTGCGGGATATTTCGGCGGGGCGCTCGATGTCTGGCGCAAGCACGACACCGTCGCCCTGATCGAGGATGGCGCGCGGTTTTCCGATTTCCTGGTCGATGTCGGCGATGCCGATCAATTCCTGAGCGAGCAACTTCGCCCCGAGCTTTTGGAGCGCGCCTGTTCGCAGGCGGGGATTCCCCTTGTCCTGCGCCGCCAGCCTGGCTACGACCACAGCTATTATTTCGTGTCGACATTCATGGCAGATCACATGCGCTGGCACGCCGCGCGGTTGAAGGCATGAATAAACACCACGATCGCAATCGCGTCACGGCATATCGCGGGAGCTGCAACATTTTGGGAGCCGCAAGAATGGCGAAGGCGACGGCCCTGATAGCCCTCATTTTGGCCTTCATTCCCGTCAGGGCGTTGGCAAAAGATACCCAATTCTGGAACCTGACCGCCAACACCATCACGTCGCTGCAGCTTTCGCCGGCCGGCAAGAACGCGTGGGGGCCGAACCAGGCCGATAACGATCGGGACCATACCGTCGATCATGACGAGCGATTGAAAATAACCGACACCGCGCCCGGCACGTATGACGTTAAATTTGTCGACAAGAGCGGGCGAACCTGCGTCGTCCCGAATGTTCAGGTCAAGGCGGGGTCGATCTTCTCGATCGAGGAAAAGAATCTGACCGGCTGCTCCAGATAGAAGCGATGGCTCGGAGACATCGGCAATGTTCAGAGTTTTGGTGACGCTCTGCCTTATCGTTGGGGCCACGCCCGCGCTGGCCGACGAAACCCTGCGCATCGGCCTGCAAACGACCGGCACCTTTGCCTGGCAACTGGATGTGATCCGCCGCCACCAACTTGCCGATAGCGCCGGCCTCGATTTGAAAGTCAGCGAATACGCTTCGCCGGATGCCGGCAAGCTTGCGCTTAATAGCGGCTCGGTCGATCTTGCCGTCGTCGATTGGCTTTGGGTCGCCCGTGCGCGCGCGCTTGGCGCCAAATTGCTGTTCTATCCCTATTCCAGCTCTGTCGGCTCCATCATGGTCAAGAGCGATTCGCCGTTGCGGAAAATTGACGATCTCAAGGGCCGCGTTCTCGCTGTTGCGGGCGGCCCGCTCGACAAGAGCTGGCTTATTGTCCAGGCGGCCGCAAAGCGCTGGGGTATCGACCTCAAGCGCGAGGCGATACTCGAATACGGCGCCCCGCCGCTGATTTTCCAAAAATTGCAGCAGGGCGAAGCCGACGCGAGCCTTAATTTCTGGAACTTCTGCGCCAGGCTGGAGGCCAAGGGCTATCGGCGAATCCTCGATGTGCGTGATGCGCAAGCAGCGCTAGGGCTGAAGGAGCCGGTCGCCCTCGTCGGTTACGCATTTTCCGAGGAATTCGCAGCCAGCCACAAGAGCACGATCGATCGCTTCATCACGGTTGCGGAAAAGGCCGATGACATCATGCTGCGATCTGATGAGGAATGGGACGCACTCCGCCCGCTCATGAACGCGGAGGATGAATGGACCTTCAAAGCATACCGGGATCGGACCCGAGAAGGGATACCACGGCGACCGATAGAGGCGGAGGCAGCAGACGCGCGCACGCTGTTCAAGGCGCTGGCGAGCATCGGCGGCCCGGAGCTCGTAGGTCCATCGCAACAGCTTGATCCAGGCCTTTACTATCAACCTAATCAGCGTGGAGAGTGAGCGTTGCCGAGAATTTATTCGCTGGCCGTTCTGGTCGCGGTTTGGGCCCTTGCAGCGGCACTGGTTCAATCACGGCTATTACCGGGTCCGCTGACGATCGGTGCGACGATGCTGGCCGACCTCCAATCCGGCGAGTTGCCATACCAGATGGGCTGCACGCTAGCACGCGTGATCAGCTCTTTCGCGATCGCGATGGTGCTCGGCATCATCGCAGGTTATGCGATGGGGCGCTCAGGAACCATCGATCGATACGCCGATCCGTGGCTCGTGGTGCTGATCAACATGCCGGCGCTGGTGACGATCATTTTCGCCTATATCTGGATCGGCCTCAACGAAACCGCCGCGATCCTAGCGGTGGCGGCCAATAAACTGCCGAACGTGGTTGCGGTCATGCGCGAGGGTGCGCGAGCGCTCGATCCCGACTTCGACGAAATGGCGAAGGCCTTCAAATTCACTTGGTTCTCCAGAATGCGCCATGTGGTGATACCGCAACTCGCGCCATATCTGGCGGCCAGCTCGCGCTCCGGTTTGTCGATCGTCTGGAAGATCGTGCTGGTGGTCGAGTTGATCGGACGCCCGAATGGCGTGGGCTTCGTGCTGGGTTCGGCATTATCGTTGTTCGACATGGCCAAAATACTAAGCTATGCGATCTCCTTCATCGTACTTATGCTGGTGATCGAAAGCTTTCTGGTACAACCGCTTGAACGACGCGCAATCCGCTGGAGACGCCACCCCGCTTGAGCTTCGCATCGATGCGAAGAGCTTTCTGTCGGCGGATGGCACGCCGGTGGAGGTGGTTCGCGGCCTGGAACTTCAACTCGAAGCGGGGTCATTTGGCGCGCTGATCGGCCCTTCCGGATGCGGCAAGACGACGATCCTCAAGATCGCGGCCGGACTCGATCCGGATTTCCGCGGCCGGCTCCGTGCACCGGGATCCGGGCGTCTCGGGATGGTTTTTCAGGAGCCTCGGCTGCTGCCATGGCGTACGGTCGAGCAAAACATCCGCCTCGCACTGCCGGCACAGGAGGCCGCCGCCGACCTGACGGAACTGGTCGAGATCCTCGGTCTCGGCTCCCATCTGGCACGATATCCCGGTGAATTGTCACTGGGACTTGCACGGCGCGCGGCGATCGCCCGCGCGTTTGCGGCGCGGCCGGATTTTCTTCTGCTGGATGAGCCGTTTGTGTCACTCGACGAAGCCGTCGCCACCCGGCTGCGCAACGAACTCATGGCGCTAACGATGCGGACCAAGGCGACCACCTTATTCGTGACCCACGATCTGGCCGAAGCCATCCAGCTGGCGGATCGCTTGTTCTTTTTGTCCGACCGGCCCACACGCATTATCGCCGAGAAGTCGCTGCCGCCGCCAAGGGGCGCGCGCAGCAGAGAGGTCATTGCATCGATCTGCGATGAAATGCGGCTGGTGGTGTCGCGGGCGACGGCCAATAGCGGAAAAGGCTAGCCGGTCACACCAGCCGACTCTCAATGGCGAAGCGCACCAGCTCAGATGAGGAACGCAGTCCAAGCTTCTGGCGCATGATGGAAGCGGTATTTGCGATCGTCTTGTAGGAAGCATTGATCAGCCACGCGATCTCGGAAAGGCTTTTGCCGGCACCCAGCAAACGCAAAATCTCGATCTCGCGCTGCGTCAATTTCGCAAGGCGGTTTTCGGCAAATCCAGGCCCGGCAAAGGCGATGCTTTGCGCGATTGCGGACGGCAGGAATACCCCACCCTCGCCCACCTTGCGAATAGCCTCGACCAGATCACCGGGGTCGCCGGATTTGGAAACATAGCCTTTCGCACCGCTCTCGATGGCGCGCGCCGCAAATATCGGGTCGTCGTTCATGCTGAACATGATGATGCGGGCCGTTGCATCGCGCGCCAGAATTCTCCGGGCCAGCTCGAAGCCCGAAACACCCGGCAGATTGATGTCGAGCACACAGACATCGGGCCGCTCGGCGACGAAAGCCCCCTCGCCGCTTCCGGCGTCCGATGCTTCCACGATCGTGACATCCGGATCACCGGCCAGCAGCGCCCGGCAACCCGAGGCAACGATGGGATGATCGTCAACGATCAGGATGCGCATCGATGTCGATCCCGGGACCTCGAAGCCAACATACGCAAACCAGTTTGCGGCGCAACAAGAATGGCGCAGGCCGAACCGCGGGTGTGGGCAGGTTGTTGGTCTGTCGCCTCCTCCACCTTCGCCCTATGCCTTTTCAGAAGAAGTGCAGTACCGTTCAATTAGATAATCCCTGTTTTTGGCTGTCAACGTTTTGCACCTGAATGCGGGCCGCCGAAGTGGAGCATGGCGATGTGGCAAAAGCTCTCTCTACGTGCACGGCTGAACACGCTTTTGGCGCTGGTGATGGTGCTCGGTCTGGTCATCAACATCGCACGGCTGTTGTTGGAGGCAGGCCCCCGGGTAGCGGCCGAAGATCAAAGTGTGGTCAGGCTGGCGCGCGGGTTCGTCGAGACATTGGTGTCAAACCTTAATGACGCGCCCGATCCCGAAGCAAGGCTTGACCAGATCGTCGAGGGCCTGAAGCAACTGCGCCATGTCAGTATTACGCGCGAGCGTCATCCGGCCACGGGCGGCGTACCTGCGGCGTCAGCGCCGTCCGGCGAGGCAAGCGGGCCGCGGCAGGTTCCCGAATGGTTTCTGACCCTCATTCACCCCGAGCAGACAAAAGTTGATGTGCCGATTGCGGTGAACGGGCGCTCATTGGGGTCGCTCTTGATCACCTCGCACCCGACCGATGAAATAGCCGAAATATGGGACGGCATCGTCACGCAAATCGAGGTTGGATCTGCGATTGCGGCGGCGTTGCTTCTGATCACGATGACGGTGGTCAATCGCGCACTGGTACCGATCAAATCGCTTGGGGATGCGATGGGTTTTATCGAGGCAGGCCATTATGAAACCCGAGTCAAGCCCGGCGGATCGCCCGAGCTGGCCGCGATCTGCACAAAGCTAAATCACCTCGCCTCCGTCTTGGGGAGCGCTGTCGAGGACAAGCGACGCCTCGCTGAGCGCGTGGTCTCATTGCAAGACGTCGAGCGCAAAGAGATCGCCCGCGACCTGCACGATGAGTTTGGCCCCTATCTGTTTGCACTGCGCGCGCACGCTTCCTCGTTGACGCGATTGGCCGATAACCCCGAACCCGATCTTGACGCCTTGCGCACGCATATCGGCGCAATGTCCGATCAGGTGAATGCGCTGCAGCAATTCAACCGCCGTGTGCTCGAGCGATTGCGGCCCGTGGGCCTTGCGGAGCTCGGGCTCGCCGATGCGCTGGCGGCATTATTGCGGCTTTGGCGTGAAACCCATCCCGGCGTTGTGATCGAGACCACGATTTCACCATCACTCGGCGCCCGCGGCGAGACCGCGGAATTGACGATCTATCGTGTCATTCAGGAAGCCCTCACCAATGTCTTCCGCCACGCCCGCGCGACACATGTCGATATCAGGGTCGAACCGGCGGCGCCCCGCCGAACGGGAACCGTCGAAACGGAGGCGATCCTGGTGAGCGTGCGCGACAACGGCGCCGGCCTGCCGGCCGACCATAGGCAGGGTTTCGGCATGCTCGGCATGCGCGAGCGGGTGCTGGCATTGGGTGGCACGATGACCGTGGCCTCGACCAACCATGGCGTCACCGTGGAAGCCCGGGTTCCCTGCGGAATCCGGCAAACCCGGATCTTTCAACCCACTTAAGCTGCGACGAGCGCGCATCGGGATTTTTTCCCGATGGCGCGACCTAAATTTCCCGATGTCGATCGGCTGCCGATCTCCTAGCATTTCCCGACCGGCGGATTCAGAACAGCCGGAGCGGAATGGGATGAGGCGGATGGGTGCTCGGCTCCTGCTTATCGTGCCGATATCGATATGCCTGCTTCCCGGGAATGACCGCGCGCATGCCGAGGATGCGCCCGGGGCTCAGGCGTTGCCACCCATTGTGGTCACCGGGACCAAGCCAAGTGTAAAGCGCGGCCGTGCCCCAAGTGCCACCCGCGTCACCCGGACCGCGCCCAGGCTCGTGGTCTACCCGACCACGCCGATATCGGGCGCCGGCACCGGTATCGATCCCGAAAAGGTGCCGGCGAGCGTCAATATCGTCGACGCCAATCAGATCAAGCAGACCGGGTCGCTGAACGTCAGCGATGCCTTACAAAAATACGTGCCGGGCATCGTCGTCAATGAGGTTTCCGGCAACCCATTCCAGCCCAATGTGCAATTTCGCGGCTTCGTCGCATCCCCGGTGGCCGGCACCCCTCAGGGGCTCGCGGTCTATCAGAATGGCGTACGCATCAATGAAGCGTTCGGCGACACCGTCAACTGGGACCTGATTCCGACCGCCGCGATAAGATCGGTCACGGTGGTGACCAACAATCCGGCTTTCGGCCTCAACGCGCTGGGCGGGGCGGTCAACGTGCAGATGAAAGACGGTTTCAACTATCACGGTGCCGAAATCGATACGATGGGCGGCTCGTTCGGGCGCGTCCAAAGTTCGGCGCAATGGGGAAAACAGGTCGATCATTTTGCCGTCTATGGGGCGCTCGAAGGCTTGCACGACGATGGATTTCGCAATTTTTCAGCGTCGGACGTTCGCCGCTTTTACGGCGATGTCGGCTACAAGAACGATAGCAGCGAATTTCACCTCAACATGGGCGCGGCCGACAACAAATTCGGCGCCACCGCAACGGTGCCGATTGAACTGCTTCAGCAATATTGGGGGGCGACCTACACCACGCCGCAAACCACTGGAAACCGCGTCGGCTATGTCAATCTGACCGGGAAAGTCGAGGCGACGCCGAGCTGGACGATCGAAGGTTCCGCCCATGTCCGCCTTTTTGACCAGAAGGTGCTGGACGCTAATCGGACCGGAACACAACCGTGCACCGCCGACCCGACACTGCTTTGCTTTGGCGACGGCAGCACGCCGGCTAATGGCCTCAATGGGGCCCAGCTCGCCAATCCCTTCGATCCCGGTGCCGTCTTGGGAGAGCTCGACCGAACGACTACGCATTCGACCACGACCGGGGTGTCGTTGCAGGCGACCAATACCGATCAGTTGCTTGGTCACAACAATCATTTCACGGTCGGAACCAGTTTCGATTCCAGCGTGACCCGCTTCTCGGCCAGCGCCGAACTGGGCACGATCGGTTCGAATTTTGTGGTCAGCGGCAGCGGAATATTTCTCGGTCAATCCGGCAATCCCGTGTCGATCGGTCCGGTCGCGTTGCGCACCACCAATCAGTACAGCGGGCTTTATGCGCTCGACACGTTCGACGTCACCAACGCGTTCTCGATCACGGGCGGCGGCCGTTTCAATGTTGCCGATATCAGGCTCGAAGACCAGATCGGCACAGCGTTGAACGGTAATGCCAGCTATACGCGCTTCAATCCGATCATTGGCGGCACCTACAAGATCACTTCCGGCATCACTGCTTACGCGGGCTATTCCGAAGCCAATCGGGCGCCGACCCCATTGGAACTCGGTTGCGCCGATCCCGCGCATCCCTGCATCATCGCCTCGTTCCTCGTCTCCGATCCGCCGTTGAAACAAGTGGTGTCCCGCACTGTGGAAGCCGGCCTACGCGGCAGCGAAGACCTGAACATCGGCATGCTCGGATGGAAGCTCGGCGTTTTCCGGGCTGATAACACCGATGACATCCTCGCCATTCCCAGTCCGGTCCTGCAAGGATTCGGCTATTTCAAGAACGTCGGCTCGACGCGCCGGCAGGGACTGGAGGCCGAAGTCAATCTGAAGTCGAACGCATTGCAGCTATATGCCAGCTATGCCCTCGTCGACGCGCGATTCCTTGACGCGCTGCAGGTCGGTTCCAACAGCCCCTTCGCCGACGTCAATGGCAACGTCCAGATCCTTCCCGGCAATCGGATTCCGGCCATCCCGCGAAACCGGATCAAGGCCGGCATCGATTATTCGGTCACCGACGCGTTCAAGATTGGAGGCGACGCATTGTTCGTCAGCAGTCAATATTTTGTCGGCGACGAATCCAATCAGGCCCCGAGGCTGCCATCCTATGCGGTTTTCAACCTCCACGCCTCCTATCAGATCGACAAGACGTTCCAGATCTACGCGCGTGCGGACAATGTTTTAGACAATCGCTATGCGACCTATGGAACGTTCTTCAATGCCGGTGCTGTTCCAAATTTCGCCAATGGCGGCGCGCCCTTCACCGATCCGCGTTCGCTCAGTCCGGCGCGGCCGCGGGCCTTCTATGCCGGGCTGAAGGCGACCTTCTGAAGCTTAAGGGGTTACCCGGTTCAGCCTGCCGGGTTATTGCGGCGCGCGAGGAAGCCACGGGCCGGATCGTAGGCCAAGATCGCTGCAAACAGAAACGCGATGGTGCAGCCGAGAACGACGCCAAGGGAAATCCACGACACCTGCTCGTAAAGCGCAAAGCGGATCAGTTCCGTCGCATGCGTGAAGGGATTGAGCTCGCATACGTAATACAGAAACGGACTGGACTCCTTGACGCGCCATAGCGGGTAGAGCGCCGACGATGCAAAGAACATCGGAAAGATCACAAAATTCATGACGCCGGCAAAGTTCTCAAGCTGCTTGATCAGCGACGAAATCAGCATTCCCAGCGCACCCAGCATGAATCCAGAGAGCAGCAGCGCCGGCAACAGCGCCAGATAGCCAAGCGGTGGCGCTTCGATCTCCCAGAACCAGGCGATCACCAGGAAGGCATAGGCTTGCAGGACAGACACCAGCGTGCCCGCCAAAAGCTTGGATGTGAGCAGCCACCAGCGCGGGAACGGACTGACGAGCAGCGTCCGCATTCCGCCGGTCTCGCGGTCATAAACCATCGTGAGCGATGATTGCATGCCATTGAAAAGCTGGATCATCGCGATCAGTCCGGGCGCGATGTAGACCTCGTAAAGCACGTAGGTCTCATATGGCGGGATGATGGAGACGCCGAGCACCTGCCGAAATCCCGCGGCAAAAATGAAAAGCCAGACCAGCGGGCGCACCAGCGCAGAGACAAAACGTTCGCGCTGATGGATGAAGCGCAACGCCTCACGCCAGACGATGCCCTTGAGGCAGATGAAATACTGCGACAGCGAGAAGCTGTGTCGATCCATTGCCTCGACGGTAGCCGTCATGTCGCTGGTTCCAGTTCGCCCTGGTCGGCGGCGCCGGTCAGGCGGTTGAATGCGTCACGCAGATCGGCGCCTCCGGACTTGCCGACGACATCGCCGAGCCCGCCATGAGCCAGGATGTTGCCTTTGTGCAGGACCGCGACGTCATCGCCGGCGCCGGCTTCGTCGATCAGATGGGTCGCCCAGAGCACGCCAATGCCTTCCACCGTCGATAGCCGGCGAACGTGATCGAGAATGTCGGCGCGCGCCTTGATATCGAGGCCAACCGTCGGTTCGTCGAGCAGAAGCAGGCGGGGCTGGTGCAGCAGCGCGCGGGCAATTTCAATCCGGCGCATCTGCCCGATCGAGAGATTTCCAACGCGATCCCGGGCGCGATCGGTCATGGCCACGCGGTCCAGCACCTGCGCGATCAGTTCATTGGCGCGCTTGCTGGCGATGCCGTGCAGCGCAGCATGGTATAGCAGGTTCTGCCGCACCGAAATGTCGATATCCAACGCGCGGGACTGAAACACGACGCCGAGCTTGCTCAGGGCCGCGCCCGGCTCGCTCGCGACATCATGCCCGAAAATGCGGATCCGGCCCGATCGGATCGCATAGAGACGCGTGATCAGCGAAAACAGCGTCGATTTGCCGGCGCCATTCAATCCTAACAGGACGGTAAAGGACGATTGCCTGACAGTGAGGCTGACATTGTTCAGGGCGACCCGCGCGCCGTAGCGATGGCTGACGCTGTCGATCTCAAGGGCGGGAATTTGAGCGATGTTGAATGGCTTCATTACCATTCCCGAAAGCGCCGAGCCGATCCGCACGGCCGGCAAACAGATCCTGCAGAACCTCGCGCGTCGTGCCGTCGACCGCCGATGAATATGCCAGCCTGATATTTTTCCGACGCACCAATCTTCAGGTTCATGTCGGCGATTTAACCTACCGCGTTGTCTGCAGCAAGCTTCCGCGACCCAAGCTTGACCCAGATTGTTGATCCTGACAAAATTTATTTGAGCCGGCAGAACAAGGCTGCCGAACCTTGCAGGTTTGTGTTGCAGCGCACCGAACGCTGGGCATTCCAAACGCGCCGGAAAAGGTGTTGACGATGGCCTGCTTGCGCACCTTCTTCCGATCAAGTGCTCTGTTGACGGTCGCAATCGTGGCTGTGACGGCGAGCGCCAGGGCTGAGGATCTCAATGACTATCCGACGGTGGCGCGCGCCGACTATGTTTTCGGCTGCATGAAAGCCAACGGCGAAACCCAGGAACTTTTGCAAAAATGTTCCTGCTCGATCGACGTCATTGCCTCGATCATCCCTTACGACCGCTATGTGACCACCGAGACAATTCTCTCGATGTCCCAGGTCACCGGGCCCGTCGGTTCCGAATTTCGATCGACCGAGCAGGCCAAACTTGCGGTGCAGGAGTTTCGGCGAGCGCAAGCGGAAGCGGAAGTCCGCTGTTTTTGAGCGGACTTGTTCCGGGCCGCGCCGCTACAGCATCGATTTATCGATCGACCATTCGTCCTTGAACAGGTTTTGGCTGGTGTCGATGGCTTCGGCGCGAAAACTGGCGGCGCCATTGGGCGCGTAGTCAAAACGGATGTTCGGATCTTCCGATATTGCGATGCCGCCTTCCATCGTCATCACAAGAGCGTCGCCCTGCCAGATCTTGAGCTTATCGATGAAGAACGGCGGTATATAAAGCCGCGTCAATTGATCCATTTGCAGCCCCGAATTCTGCGGGTGACGCAGCATGAGCTGGGCTTCAGGCGGCGCGGCGGCATCAGCCCGGAAGGTACGGAACTTCATCTGTCCGAGCATTGCCCTGGTCGCGTCGCTGTTCGATGCAGCCGGCGCGGAACACCCACCCGACGCCTTCACATAAGCCTTGACGCCATAGAGCTGGCCGTCGCTGAGTTCGGCAACGAGGCGCACATAGGAATAGGAATTGACCCGGACGCGGGTGGAAATCGAGTTCACCCCGGCATGCGGGCCGACCGTAAACGTGGCGGCAACGGGTGCAGGGTTTTCGTCGATCACAAGCGTTAGCGATTGCAGCGTTCGCTTGTCGTCACCGGAAAGGTTGACGCGCATCCCGATCGGCACGATGGCGGAATCCTCGGCGCGCCGCGGCGCATCGAGGACAACCAGGCCCGAGCCATCGAGGATCGGACGATTTTTGAAGATGTCGCCCCTGATGCTGTTCCAGGTTTCTTCCGAAGGCTGCTCGGCCTGAGCGCGCGTCGCTGGCGGCGTGGCAAAATAAACCGCAGCCATCAGGGCCGGTATAATCACTCTGGAGAGATTCACCCTGGAGAGTATCGACATGGTCGACCTCCATTGCCACAATGAAGCATCAGTCAACCTATCTGAAACCCCTGCAAGCGACAAGCCGCGCTGGTGCCGCGGCCGGGAGCAGCAGATGTCATTCCCACTCGAGTTCCCCGAACGCGGCGATGACGTTGCGCGAACTGTATTCGTCGAACAATTCCCACCGCGACTGTTCGCTTCGCCCGGCCTCCCTGGCCGCTTTGGTAAGCGGTGTACCCCGCGCGATGAGGCCGCGCACTTCGCCAGCGAGGTTCTCGAAGTAGCGGCGCTCGTCCTCGACGGCACCGCGCCAATCGCCGACGATCGGGCCATGCCCGGGAACAACGCGCTCGGCGGGCACATGGCGCAGCTCCTCCAGGTCGGCGAGAAAGCCGCGAATGCTGCCATCGATCACCGGCAGATGCCCGACGAACAGGAGATCGCCAGCAAACAGCGTGGAACTCTTGCTGTCGAGGACCGTCAAATCATTGTCGGTATGCGCGGGCGGCCAGGCCTTCAGAGTCAATATTCGTCCGCCAAGATCGATCTGCATCTCGTTGTCGACGACAAGCGTGGGCGGCACAATCTTCACTTCGTCGATCAGTGCATCGCCGAGCAATCGACGAAAGGCCTTTAAGTAAAATTCTCCTCGTGCCGCCAGCGCACGCGGCAAATTCCTGTGCCCGACAAAGACCGCCCCCTCGCCAGTGAATGCGGCGTTGCCAAACAAATGATCAGGATGAACATGTGTGTTGATGACATAGCGGACCGGCTTTGACGTCACGGCGCGGATCGCGGCAAGCAGGCGCGCGCCTTCGCGCACGCTGCCGCCGGAATCAATGACCGCAACCGCATCGCTGCCGACAATGAAACCGACATTGGCGGCGTCGCCCTGGTTGGCCTCATTCATCATTGCGATATTGCCAACATGGACGTAGAGGCCGGGCGCGAGTTCGGAAACGGATAGCGGCGCGATCGCTTCCTGCTGCTGCGGATGGCCGTCGCGCGGCAGCATCAAAACGAAAACCATCACCATGACGATGCCCACGAAGCGCAAGGCCCATCTCCCGTGTCCAGCAGAGTGGGCACGCCAAATCGCCGCGCCAAACGAAGTGCTTCGGCAAATCGTCAATTTTTAACCCATCACAATTCGGATCGGAGCTTGAGGTTCCAGCTCGGTCTGAAAAAATTTCTGCGCGCGTTGCAGTGCAGTGTGGAGCTCGCCGTTAGTCGAACATCGAGTCGCAAATCATAACTTGCGTCTGTTTGAAGAGTTACCTAGACTTTTTCTTCTTCTGAAACTTAGGTGAGCACTGCTTCCTGATTCATAGTTCGTGAAACGATTCACAGGGCTGTGACAGGAGCGGAAAGAATTCATCCAAAAGAGGGCGAACGACGTCCCGTGGAGAACTCTGTGGTCCAAGGAGCGTCGCTACCCTCCAGGCAAAAACCCCAGGGAGGAAGCGAATGAATAAAATCTTAATTGCTACGACTTCGATCTTCGGCCTGTTGGCCGTACAAGGCTTTCCCGCGCGGGCCGATCAGGACCTGGACAATCGGGCCAAGGATCCCAAGCAGTGGGTCATGCAGCAAGGCGACAACGCCAATACGCGCTACCTGCAGGTAGCCTGGACGTTTTCGACCGGGGTGCTTCGCGGTCACGAAGGCGGACCGCTGGTGGTTGGCGACGTGATGTTTGTCCACACCCCGTTTCCCAACACGGTCTATGCGCTCGACCTGAACAAGGAAGGCAAGATCCTCTGGAAATATGAGCCGAGGCAAGATCCCAACGTCATCCCGATCATGTGCTGCGACACCGTCAATCGCGGCGTCGCCTATGCCGACGGCAAGATATTCCTGCATCAGGCCGACACGACTCTGATCGCGCTCGACGCCAAGACCGGAGCCAAGGTCTGGTCGGTGATGGATGGCGAGGCCGGCAAGGGCCAGTCCGGCACCGACGCTCCGTTTGTATTCAAGGACAAGGTTCTGGTCGGTGTTTCCGGTGGCGAATTCGGCGTTCGTGGCTGGGTCAGCGCCTATAACATCAAGGATGGCAAGCTTGCCTGGCGCGGTTTTTCGGAAGGGCCTGACGCGGACACGCTGATCGACCCCGTCAAGACCACGGCACTCGGCAAGCCGGTCGGACCCGATTCATCGACCTCCACCTGGCAGGGCGACCAGTGGAAGATCGGCGGCGGCGCCACATGGGGCTGGTATTCCTACGATCCTCAGTTGAATCTCGTCTACTACGGTTCGGGCAACCCCTCGACATGGAACCCGGTGCAACGCCCCGGCGACAATCGCTGGTCGATGGCGATATGGGCACGTGATCTCGATACCGGTGCCGTCAAATGGGTCTATCAGATGACACCGCACGACGAGTGGGACTTCGACGGCGTCAACGAGATGATCCTGACCGATCAGAACATCAACGGCGCTCCGAGGAAGCTTCTCACCCATTTCGACCGAAACGGCTTCGGTTACACGCTGGACCGGACCAACGGCGAATTGCTGGTCGCGGAAAAATTCGATCCGGTGGTGAACTGGGCA
>WNFM01283683.1_pt2 | contig 21040 bp, 24 predicted proteins | sample 5400271 | NCBI WGS metagenome assembly WNFM01 (sample SAMN13153352, study PRJNA577476) | soil metagenome | isolation source: 60 cm saprolite on Douglas fir-dominated hillslope | place: USA:California | collected 2013-09-17
GGCGCGCAACGCATAAGGAGCAAGCATGAAATGAGTGTATCGTAGGTACTCGGTGCTTCGCTTGTAAGCAATCGACTGCTCACCAGCCGAATCCATTTGTCTTCTCTCCTGATCTGCGCCCATCCGCGCAAATCTGCGGCAAATGGCTTTTTTTCCCAATCACGCGCGATCACGGCGATGTCGGCGATCCCCGGGGTCCCCGGCACGCCAGGGGTCCCTGGCACGCGCGATTTTCGCGTGCTGGGGCGGAAGCCCGTTCTTGGCTTGCTGGGGTTGGATCACGTGCGATCTGGTATAGTCTCTGCCCTAAGGCAGGATGCCTGGATGATGGAACACGCCGCACTCGCGCCGCTCAAGGAGTGGGAAAGCTTTTATGTCATCGTCGGCTCGTCGGCGGGAGCGTTGACCGGTCTGCAGTTCGTGGTGATCGCTCTCGTCGCGGAAGCCCGCGCGGCGAGCACCATGCTTGAGATTCGCGCTTTCGGTACGCCTACAGTCGTGCATTTCTGCGCCGCGCTTCTGACCTCCGCCATTTTGAGCGCGCCATGGCATTCGCTGTTCAGCGCCGGGCTGACCCTGAGCGCCTGCGGAGCCGCAGGCGTGATATACGTAATCAGGGTTGTCAGGCACGCTCGCCAGAGCAACTATGATCCAGACGCTGAGGACTGGTTCTGGTATGCCGCGCTTCCACTGGCCTCCTACGTGGGGTTGCTGGCCGCGGGGCCTTTGCTTGCTTTCCGTCCCACTTTGTCTCTCTTCGTGATTGCTGCGACTGCGCTATTGCTGTTGTTCGTCGGCATTCACAACTCCTGGGACAGCGTCACCTACATTGCCGTCGGACGTCGGCAAGAAGGGAAAGAAGATAAGAACCAGACCTAAGCCCCTGAACCTTTTCACCTGGAAAAATGCTCAGGGGCTGAATGCTGACTGCTGATTGCTGAGTGCTTCACCAGGGCCCCCGGCACGCGCGGCTTTCGCGTGTTGGGGTGGATTACCTCAGCCCGCCCGAAGCCCGCAGCACCTCGCCCGTCAACCACCCTGAGGCTTCAGAGGCCAGGAACACCGCGACCGGCGCAATATCTTCCGGCTGCCCGAACCGCCCCAGCGGGGTTTGTGCAACCATCTGCTTCTGGAAGTCGCTACCCACGATTCCCCCGCTGTGAGTTCCCTCTGTCTCCACGCCGCCGGGATTGATCGAGTTGACCCGGATCTTCTTCGGCCCCAGTTCCTTGGCCAGGACACCAGTGACAGCATCTATGGCTGCCTTGGTTGCTGTGTACACCACGGAATTCGGTGGCGTGATTGAACTCGCAACTGAGCCCAGGTTGATCACGCTTCCGCCTTCGGGTCCGAAATATTTCGTCGCCTCCCGCGTCGCCAGAATCAGCCCAAGTACGTTGGTATTGAACTCCCGATGGAACTCCTCCTCCGTGACCGACTCCAGAGGCGCGAACTGGTAAACGCCGGCGTTGTTCACCAGCACGTCCAGTGTTCCGAACGCTTTTTTGGTTTCTGCAAAAAGCCGTTTCACATCGGCCTCTTTGGCCACATCGCCCTGCACGGCAACGGCTTTTCCACCTTTGCTGGTGATCTCCGCCACCACGCGGTCCGCGCCCTCTTTGCTGGAGGCGTAATTCACCACCACCGATGCGCCCGCCGCAGCCAGCCCTTTTGCGATTCCGGCGCCAATCCCTTTGGAAGCCCCGGTTACGATTGCTACCTTGCCTTTAAGCTCGCCCATTTCTGCAACCCTCCTGTAAGAATCTCTTCACCGCTTCGATACTTAGATAGTTGTCGAAATGAAAGGATGCAGAAAATCGTTCCGGGAAACGAAGCCCAGCCATGTGTAACACAGATTGAAGGATTTCAGATGTGACCTTTTATCTAAGGCATTTCCACAATGAATGGAAAATCCTCAAAATCAGTGTCATCAGTGTTTATCAGTGGTAGGTTTCGCCTCTTAGATCTTTGCCAGCCGGTCCAGATAGGCGCGCAACACGTCGCGTTGAAGAATGAGATTGGCGAACTTGCCCCGCCGCATGATTTGAATCAGCCCGGCCGTCTCCAGTTCTTTTAAGTGGTGGGAAAGCGTGGCCGCGCTTATATCATGCAGCTTGTGCAACGAGCTGCATGGCAGCGAATTGCTGCAGGTCCCGATTTCTTTCAGGATTTCATAACGCCGAGGCTCGGCCAGGGCTCGCGCGATGCGCTCAAATTGACGGGCTGTCAATCGGCCATTCTTGGATTTTGCCATTATCTAAAACTTGGCCCCTGAACATCTTCTGACACTTCTGAAAAGCTACCAAGCCACATGCGTTCAGCGCCTCAGGACTCGCAACACACAAGCCCGAACCAAAGCTACCAAGCGGTAAGATTCGGTGCGACAAGTAGGATAAAGCCCACAAAAAAGAGTACGATCCCGGTCGCACCCAGAATGTTGATTCGTTGAGGCAGACGACTATTGGGCGCAAACTCCCGATATCGAGCAAGTATTTCCGGCCACTTGCGGCTCACGAAAATCAAGCTGAACTGTTGGTCCGATCCCGCGCGCTCATTAACTTGTCCAATAATCTTGTACGTGATGATATTAGATGACGCAATTAGACTGGCCCCTAATGCAAACAAAATGATGGCCGCAATCGTAAAACTCATCTGCGCACCTCATTACACCAAGTCCTCCGCATCTTATGCTCGGCTCTCATCCCAAACAGCATTTCGCCCCTGAACATCTTCTGACAAATTGAGAATGTTCAGGGGCTGATTGCTGAATGCTGACTGCTGACTGCTATTTTTGCGTCTGCTGCGCCAGCTTCACCTTGGTGCTTTCCAGCTTTTTGCTTACACGGCTCACGTCCTGCTGGTCCACGTCGGCCGGTACGGACTTGTTCCATTCGTCCAGTGCGCGCTCCCAGTGCGCCGCCGCCAGCTTGAACCGGTTGGTGCGGGCATACAGCTCGCCCAGATGGTCCTGTATGGTGGCGTCACTTGGCGCTTTGTCCGCGGCCCGGCGCAGGTTCTCTTCCGCCTGGTCATAATTGCCCAGCTTGAAGTAAACCCAGCCCAGTGAATCGATATAGTTATAGTTCTGCGGATCAAGGTCCAGCGCCTTCTTGATCAGCGTGAGCGCTTCTTCCAGATGGCTGTTGCGGTCAGCCAGCATGTAGCCCAGATAATTCAGCGCCATGCTGTTGCTGGGATTCTGTTGCAGCACCTGGCGGAACGCCTGCTCCGCCTGCTCGAACTTTTTCTGCCGTTCGTAGATCGAGCCCTGCACAAAGCGGATATATTCTTTCTCTTCCGGCCGCACGGCAAGTTTTTCCGCCTGTCCAATCGCCTCTTCGGACTCTTTCCAGCGTTTCAACCTCATGTAGATCTGTGACAGCATGATGTAGGTGTCACGATCTTCCGGCCCGCCTTTCAGCGCTGACTTGGCCAGTTGCACGCTCTCATCCGCCTTGCCCGAATCGGCCAGTTGCTGCGCCAGCGTGAGCTTCAGCCCTTTGTCCTGAGGCAGCTTTTTGACGGCTTCCTGCGCTACCTTCGTGGCTTCATTCCACTGTTTCTGCTCGCGGTATGAATCGATCATTTCCTGGTAGCCGCGCGATGCTTCGTCTCCGCCCAGATCTACGATCTTGCGGAACGTTTCCATGGCCAGCAAGGGCCGTCCCGCCTCGCGATAAATATTGCCCAGCCGTTCCAGGAATAGCGCCCGATTGCTCTTGTCGCCCGCGCGCGCGTCCGGCGGCAACGGGCGGCCTGTCAGCTTTTGCAGCACCTGGGCGGCTTCGTCATATTTGCCCTGCGCTTCCAGAATCAGCGCTTCGTTGTAAGGGATCTCCAGTGAATCCTGCACCAGCGCGCCAGCCTTCTTCAGGTTCTCCATGGCCAGATCGAACTTTCCCATGCGCCGGTAAATCTCTGAAACGCGCAGCGCCGCCGTCGCGTCCTGCGGATCAGCGTCCTGGATCTTGCGGTACTCGTCCAGCGCGGCTTCCATCTGGTTGTCATTGGCCAGGTTTTGCGCCAGGCCGCGCATGGCGTCCAGGTTCTCTTTGTCCACGCTCAGCGCCTTGCGATAGGCCTCAATGGCTTTCTTATATTCTTTTTGCTGCTCGTAGGTGTTGCCCAGTCCGGCGTAGATCTTGGCTGAACGGCGCCCCTCGGGAACTGAGTTCAGGACGTCGGTCGCCTTCTTGGTGTCGCCTTCTTCGTTGTAGAGATAGGCCAGGTTGGTTATGGCTTCTTCCGAACCCGGATCGATATTGATGGCGGCTTTGAGTTCTGTCTCCGCCTTGACCAGATCTTTGTTCAGGAAGTACAGCCGTCCCAGAAGCAGATGGTTGTCGGCATTCTTCGGCTCGATCTTCACCATGGCTTCGTATTGCTCAATTGCCAGGTTCAAGACTTCTCGCGATTGCGTTCCCGGCTGCATATCGCCCAGCGAGCGCAGGTAGATGCGGCCCAGAAGTTTATGCGCTTCCAGGTTGTTGGGATCGCGTTTGACAATGTCCTGGGCTTCCAGCACCGCGTCGCGGATGCGTCCGGTCTTGGCGTACAGCTCGGCCAATGATGCGTTCAGGTATTCGGAAGAAGGATCGTTCTCGATTGCCAGCCGGTATTCCTCAATCGCTTTGGTGGCGAACTCGGAGCGGCCGTACATCGCCATCATCTCTTCGTACATGTGCGCCAGCGAGAAATGATAATAAGCAGCAGCCTGGTCGGGCTTCTTCGCTGCCGTAGGCTGGCTGGGCGTAGCGTCTTTCGCCGCGCTCTTCGGCGCCGGAGCTGGCGTTTTTTCTTTCGCGGGTTGCTGCGCCACAAGGCCGGCCGAGGCCAGCAGTAATGTCCCAAAGCAATAAGTGCGGATTGTCTTAAGCGTCATATAACGGACCGAGATTACTCCTCTTGATTGGATGCGCGGGCGCGGGTGCCGGTGGCGACTATTTCCCTTCTCAATTCTAGCCCCGAAATCTCCCCCATTTCGAGGAGATAACACTTCTTAACTAGTGACGGAAGTGACGCACGCCCGTAAGCACCATTGCCAGGCCTAAGCGATTCGCCGTATCGATCACTTCCTGGTCGCGCATCGATCCGCCCGGCTGGATAATGGCCGTGGCCCCCGCCCTGGCTATCTCTTCGACTCCGTCAGGGAAGGGAAAGAAAGCGTCAGAGGCCGCCACCGTGCCCTGTAAAGGCAAGATCGCTTTCATGGCGCCGATCTTGCATGAGTCCACGCGCGACATCTGGCCCGCCCCCACGCCTACCGTCTGTCCCTCGCGGGCATAAACAATGGCATTTGATTTCACATGCTTGCAGACCTTCCAGGCGAAGAGCAGAGCCCGCATCTCTTCTGCTGTCGGCTGCCGCTTGCTGGCGACTTTCAGATCGGCCTCGGTCAGCGGACGTATGTCAGCGTCTTGCACCAGCATTCCGCCGGAGACTTGCTTCATGGCAAACTTTTGCGCACTTGGGCGGACCTCAACCAGCCGCAGGTTCTTCTTGGCCGCAAATTTTTCTTTCGCCTCAGGCGAGTAGCCCGGCGCGGCAATGGCCTCAACAAAAAGTTTTGCAATCTCCTCCGCCGCTGCGCCATCGATCACCCGGTTCACCCCGATCACTCCGCCAAACGCTGAAACCGGGTCAGTCTCCTTGGCGCGCAGGTAAGCCTCCAGCAGCGTCTTGCCCGTGGCCGCGCCTGACGGATTGGTGTGTTTGATGATGGCGCAGGCAGTCTCATCAAACTCTTGCGCCAGGTCCCATGCCGCCTGCAGGTCAACAATGTTGTTGAAGGAAAGTTCCTTCCCCTGGAGCTGCTTGCCGTTGGCTACGCCCGCTCCCGACCCGTCAGAGTACATGGCCGCCCGCTGGTGCGGGTTCTCGCCATAACGCAGGTCCATCACCTTGTTCAGGCTGAAGCGCAACACCGCCGGGAAATCGCTCGAAGCCTCCGTAGACGCCACTTGCGGAAGCTGGAACTCTTTTGCGTTCCCATTCAAAGAAGTGGCCGCGAGCGTCGAGGCAATCGCGGTGTCATACGCCGCCGTTGTCGCGAAAGCCTTCTGCGCCAGGCGCCAGCGAGTCGGCAGCCCCAGATCTCCGCCGGAATTCGCCATTTCCTGCGCAATGGCCGTGTAATCGTCCGGCGAGGTCACAATGGCCACATCACGAAAATTCTTCGCCGCCGAGCGCACCATCGAAGGTCCGCCAATGTCGATGTTCTCGATCACCTCGTCAAAATGCACGCCCGGCTTGGACGCGGTCTTCTCAAACGCATACAGGTTCACCACCACCATGTCGATGGGCACGATACCGTGCTCGCGCACCGCCGCCACGTGCCCCGGGTTCCCGCGAATGTGCAGAATGCCCCCATGGACCTTGGGATGAAGCGTCTTCACCCGCCCATCCAGCATTTCGGGAAAGCCGGTGAGTTCGGAGATGTCTTTCACCGCGATTCCGGCCTCGCGCAGCAGCTTGGCGGTGCCGCCCGTGGAGACCAGTTCCACCTTGAGGGCGGCCAGTTGTCGGGCAAAATCGACCAGACCGGTTTTATCGGTGACGCTCAGGATCGCGCGCTGAATTTTGGGCACTGTGGTTCCTCGGAAGGGATTGGACGGATTAAAGGATAAGGTAGCAGCAGAGCGAAGGTGGCTGCAAACGGTGTCTTTTTGAAATCCAGAACCCGCGACCTGAACTCTCCCTGATTGCTGTGGGGATTATCGGAGCGGGTGAGGGAACCCTATTCAAACGATTCTGTTTGGGAAGGAATCGTGCTCAATAGTTTTTAAATGAGGGTAGAGATCCCTCGCTTCGCTTCGGGATTTCAGAAAGAGACTAATGGCTACGTTTTCGGCTTAGCCTTGAGTTTCGCCTGTCCGTTCTGCATCTCCACCGTGTACTCCACCGCCTTGCAGCCGTATTCTTTGCGCAGTTGCGCAGTCTTCTGCTTCACGAACTTCTTGAATGAGTCCAGATTGGCGGCGCTGTTTTCACCGGTCTTCTTGCGTGCCTCAGTGAGCGCCTGGAACAGTGATTCCATTTGCTTTTGCTCGGGATCGTCAGAGAATGACATGCTGAACGGGCGCTCCTCCGTCACCGGGCCGTGATGCTTTAAGGCCTTCTGCGCCTCGTGCTCCTCGTCCGTTCTCAGGCCCTGGATTCCCAGCACCGCATCCTGCGGCCGGCGGTAGCCTTCTTCTTTGATCAGCAGCTTCTGCTGCCACAACGCGTTATAGAGCGCATACCGCTGCTGGATGGTGGTGTAGCGGAAGCGCTGGGCATAATTCATGCGGTGCCCATCAGAATATTTTTTGAGGAGGTTCTTGACCTTCCACTCGACATCGACCGGCGGCTTCTTGGAGCCCCCGCCAAAATACATGTCGTACTCAATCTTCAGCCGGCGCAGCTGGTCTTCCAACACCGAGAGTTCTTCATCAATCGCCAAAGTGGCAGCTCCATTCCCAGGGTCAACACGGGAGCAATTTAGGCGGAATATATCACACGCTCGCCGGTCTTCCTACGTCCTCAAGGTACAGGGACTTATTGGGCCTTAGCCCGGCAGGCTGAGGCTCCTGTAGCCATAAATTGTCGCAATCCACGCATAACGTTTCAGGGTCCGCGCATCCGGCAGGTCAAAGGCAAGCGCGTCGGCGATCCGGTCCATGGTGGCAAAGATGAAGCATACATAGATCACCTGCCGCAGGGCGGCATCGCTGATGCCTTGGCCGCAAGCGGCTATCACGTCCTCCGGTCCGATTTCATCCGGGGTAAGGGTCAGCTTTTCCAGAAAAGCCAGCGCAGCGCGGACCCGGTCCGGAATCTGTGCAGTGCGCCAGTCCGCCAGCACAGCCTTGACGGACGCATCTTCTCCCATTGCCTTTGCCGCGACCGCGGCATGGCTCATCTCTCAAAAGCGGCATCGGTTCAGATTGGAGACAAACGCAGCGAAGATCTCCAGCTCTCCCACTGACCACTCACCGCCTGTGCGCAGCGCTTCCTGGACACAGCGGGCAAAGTGCTTGCCGAAAAAATTCCGCCGGTAAGAAACCACGCTCACCGATCCCGGCACATGAACCAGGAATGCCCGAACAATCGCGTATTGCAACCTTTGTAGCAGGCCACTGCCACGATCCAGCACTTTTAAGCGCATTACCGCGCTCCTTCCATGGCCCGCATTCCGGCTTCAAAACGGCGCACGCCAGCACCTGCTGCTGCAGCCAGGACCAATTCGTAAATCTGGTCTTCGGAGTAACCGGCCTCCGCCAGATGCGTGAAATCTGCATCCGTAACGCTCCACGGATGGTCCGCAATTTTTTCCACCATCGACGCCAGGGTCTTCGGGATATCGCCTGTCCCAACGCGCACGCGTTCGAAAACGGCCCGGCGCACCGACGGGTCGGTTCGTCCCAGTGAACCCAGCAACGCCGCAATCGTTCTCTCGATTAGCGCCGGCAGTGGCATGGCGCGATTCTACACTGGCGACCTCAAGTGTTGCGGCGAGGCCGGGGGGTCCCCGACACGCGCGGTTTTCGCGTGGCGGGGTGAGACGCCGACTTGCGCGCCGAGCTGCCCGCCTCAGGCGCACGGAAATCTCCAGGGGAAGCAAATCTTTAGCGGTTTGGAGCGAAGCGACAAAAACGAAGATACAACCAAAATTCCCGCCGTTTCATCGGTCTCTGAATTGCATCTAAGGATTAAGTATGGTTCCTAAAAGCTTGCCTAAACACCGCACCCGCATCGTGATTGCAGACGATCACACCGTTCTGCGTGAATCCCTGGCTGCATTACTCTCCACGCAACATGATTTCGTGGTTGAAGGAAGAGCTTCCAACGGTCAGGAAGCGCTCGCGCTCATAAAAGAACAACCTCCCGACGTGCTGCTGCTGGACCTCTTTATGCCCGAAGGCGATGGCTTTGAAGTTCTGCGTACGCTGGACCGCGCGGGCAGCCGTGTTGCCGCCGTTGTGCTCACCGGCTCAGACAGTGAACTTGACTACGCGCAGGTTGTCAAACTGGGCGCGCGCGGCCTGGTGCTAAAGAGTGACGGGCCGGAAAAACTCTTCGCCGCCATCCGCACCGTGGCCAATGGCGAACTTGCTTTCTCTGACGAGCTTGCCCAGCAGGTGCTCACCACCATGACCGCGGAATCAAAGAACTCCGCCAATACCATGGGCCGTCTTTCCACCCGCGAGCGCCAGATTGCCTACCACGTGGCCCGCGGCATGAAAAATAAAGATATCGGAGAGGCGCTTACCATCAGCGAAAACACCGTCAAGCGCCATCTGCAAAGCATCTTTACCAAGACCGGCGCGCGCGACCGCCTGGAACTGGCAGTGCTGGCGCTAAGCGAGGCGAGCAAGGCAGCGTAAAAACAGTCAGCACTCAGCATTCAGTCCTTGAACTGTTTGGAAGAGATAAAGAAAAGCCCTTGAAACGCGGAGGAAAGGAGTAAGCGGAGGATTCCGAAGGAATCACATCAAATTCCTCCGGTACCTCTCTTCCTCTGTGTTTCAAAGGTTTTCGTTGCGCATTTGACGCTGTTATAGGGCTGAATGCTGAGTGCTGACGGCTGAATGCTTCTTACTTCCCCGCCCCAGCGGCCATCTTCTTCACCATGGCCAGCACCAGCTTGCGGTCACTGTCATTCAGGTTCATGGAGTAGCGCCGGATCTGTGTCAGGAAGCGGACTTCGTCTTCAGTAAGAGGCGGCAGGTTTTTCGAGCTGCCGTTGGAGAGATGGTCAGTAAAGAACTGCCCCAGTTGCAATTCCATGGCCGTGGCTATCTTGGACAGCGTGTCCAGCGAGGGGATGGTATGGCCGTTTTCCACGCGCGACAAGTAGCAGCGCAATAATCCGGTGCGCTTCTCAATGTCACCTTGTGACATGCCTTTTTGCAGTCGATAAGTCCTGATTGTTTCGCCGATATTCATGCTGGAGCCAGCTTTTTAGAAACGCTCCCTGGGGTTGCTTGGATAGTAATCAGAGCAGTAACTTTCTGCAAGCACAATTTTTGTCACCCGCTTCTTCTGGAATGCATTCATAGGTGAATTCACCGCGATTTCAGTGGTCAACTTCCTGGAAGCGGCACATGACGTACAAGAAATTGGATATTTACCACTTAGATATATGTCTGCTTCGCCAGGAAACGCGTTTTTTCACTACCATGTCAGGATTTCCGCCGGCTTTGCGCGCGCATTTTCGCATTTAAGGCCCGTTCCATGAACAAGGTCTGCCTTACCGGCGTGCTGTAGTAAGGAACGGTCTCCTCGAACCCCAACTCGCGATACATGGCGATAGCACGGTCCATCTTGCTGGGAATCGTGTCCAGCCGCATGCGTGTATATCCGATCTCAGCGGCTTCGGCAATTACTCGCTCGGCCAGCGCCCGTCCAATCGCGTGTCCACGAAATTCCTGGCGCACATAAAGGCGCTTCATCTCGCACAGGCCTTCCTCTTCGCCTTCGTCCAGCGGCCGCAGTGCTATCACCCCAGCAGGCTTTCCGTCCCACACCGCCAGCAGCAGCCGGCCGTCTGGAGGTGCGTATTTGCCCGGCAGCGTCCGCATCTCTTCATCAAATCCCTGGAAGCAGAGATTGAATTCCAGCCACGTCGCGTATTCCACAATCAGTTCCCGCGCCGTGGCGATCTGCTCCGGAGTTTCAGCTTGTGCGATCTTCAACATCCCGCCAAAACCTTTCACCCAAAAGGACGCAAATCACCGGAAGGAATGCAAAAAGAAACCAAAGGTATTTTTCAAGATGCTCACCACTCATCCACGCGATCTACGGAAAATCGACACAAAATGAAATTCAAATCTCTTCTGCGTTCTCTGCGCCCTCTGCGGTGAGTTCCTTCGCGTCCTTTGCGTCCGTTGCGGTTAAAAAGCTTGTTCCATAACTCACCCCATCAGCATGCCACCGTTCACCTTGAGCACGTGCCCGGTAATGTAGCCCGCCTCTTCTGAGGCCAGGAAGCGCACCGCGTGTGCCACCTCCATATCCGTACCGGCCCGCCCCAGCGGGATCAACTCATTGACCTTGGCCTTCAACTCGGCGGAAAGTCCTTCCGTCATCGCCGTATCGATATAGCCGGGCGCGACGGCATTGACCGTGATGCTGCGCGACGCCACTTCACGCGCCATCGCCATGGTAAAGCCAATCAAACCGGCCTTCGACGCGGAATAGTTGGCCTGGCCCACCTGCCCGGTCTGTCCAAACACGCTGCTTACGCTCACGATCCTGCCCCAGCGCTGCTTGAGCATGGCGCCAATCACCGCCTGCGTGGTGAGAAACGCGCCGGTTAGGTTGGTCTGGATAACTGATTCCCAGTCCGCGCGCTTCATCCGCATCAGCAGGGTGTCTTTGGTTACGCCGGCGTTGTTCACCAGGATTTCGATCTTGCCAAAGTGTGCCAGCACCGCTTTTACGGCGCTCTTCACCTCGTCTTCATTGCTCACGTCCATGCGAAACGTGGCCGCCTGTCCGCCTTTGCCGGTAATTTCCCTGGCCACTGCGGCCAGCTTTTCTTCATTGCGCGCGGCCAGAGCCACCAGCGCGCCGCCTTCAGCCAGCGCCAGCGCGCATGCGCGGCCAATTCCCTGAGAGGCGCCGGTCACCAGCGCGACACGGCCTGTAACTCCCGCCATTGAGTTGTGATCTCCTTCAGAAAGGTAACTGCGAATTATACTCACAGCGCCGAGACACGGTTGCGAGCACGCCGCTTCAGGCAGGCCGCCATTCGTCTGCATTTTTCGGCAGGACTACATTGCCGTCCGTCTCTCTTCCTGCAGGGCCGGCGCCAGTTTCATATCGTCGCGAAAGACGATCTTCATGATCGGCGGCGCCACCAGGGTAGTCACTCCGGTCATAAAGATGACGATCGCATAGGCGGATTCCGAGACTATTTTCATTTGCAGCCCTACCAGCGCCACCACCAGCCCAACCTCGCCCCGTGGCACCATGCCCACGCCAACTTTGAGCGCCGTCTTCCAGCCGGAGCGCAACACCGGCAGCCCGCAGCCCACCAGTTTGGAGACAATCGCCAGCAGTGAAACCACGATGGCTGAAACCATCAGCTTGCGGTCAAATACGGCCATATTCATGCGAGCTCCCATGCTGAAAAAGAAAAATGGCGCCAGAAATTCGTTGATGGCAAAGGCGCGCGAACGCAGGTTCCAGCGCGGCGAGTATTCGGCAAAGGCCAGCCCGGCAAAAAATGCGCCGATAATGGCCACCATGCCGATCTTGACCGCGGCGTAAGAAAGTCCCAGGCAGATGGCCAGCGCGATAATCAGCGGCGCATCCCGCGTGGACATCCGCTCCATGCCCGGCTCCATGCGTTTCACTACGCGCGGGGCGTAAAAGATCATGAACAGGACGAACCCCACGGCTTCAATCGCAGTAAGGAGAAGCTGGGCCCACTCCAGCCCGGTGGAGGAGATCAGGCCCACTACCACGCCAAGCACGATCATGCCCAGCACGTCGTCAAAGACCGCCGCCCCAAGAATGATTCTGGCGGGGATTGTCTGCAGCAGACGCATGTCTCCCAGTACCCGCGCGGTGATGCCCACGCTGGTGGCCACCATGGCCGCAGCCACAAAAATCGCCTCGTGCGCCGGATGATGACGCAGCGACATATAACTGAAACCGAAGAGAAACGGCACGGCAATCCCGGCCAGGGCCACCCACAGCGAGGTGCGGCCCACGCTGATCAGGTTCTTGGGCTGTGTTTCCAGGCCAACCGTGAATAAAAGGAAGATGGCGCCAATGTTGCCGACAGCGTAGATGGCGTCCGTGGGAACCACCAGGCGCGCGCCATACGGGCCCACCACCACTCCAGCCAGAATCTCACCCAATACCGCGGGCAGGTGCAGCCGCTCAAAGACTTCGCCAAAGAGCTTGGCCCACACAAAAATAAAAAAAAGCTGAAATAGAAATGGATCAGCAGTATGCATTGCACCTGGAGTTGTTACGGGGCCTGGCCGAAACCTTAAATCCCTAAGATGCCATTACGCTACCAAAATCCAGAGTAGCTGCTGGATTTTAACCAGGTCAGGCACGACGCGGCCGGGTAACCGAAACCGGCCTGATCCGCCACCCCGGCGGCCAAAAACCACCAACCAGCTCTCGATTTTTCCCACAGCAACCCTGCCTTTTGTCATCCTAATTCGTAGAGAAAAAAACCATGCAACTTACAGATTTCATGAGCCGGTCCGGGGTGAAAACAGCAGCGGAAAGACTTTGGTCCGCCCCGCTCATGGACGCCGCCCTTGGTGGAGTGCTGGGCGGCATTGCCGCGCTTGTCGCTTGCACGGTGGCCGGCGGACATTCATGGAAGAATATGGTTCCGCTGGTTTTCACCGCGGTTCTTCTGCTCATTGCCGTTTTGTTCGGTTCGCGTGCCGGGATCCTTGGCACCTTGCTGGCGGCGCTGGTTTTTGCCGCCTTCCTCGTTGCTCCTGCCGGAGGGGGCATTCGCGTGGCCAGTGAATCGGCCCGCGATAACCTCGGCTGGATGCTGCTGATCGGCATTGCGTTTTCGTTCTTGTTCGCGCCGCCCACTTCCGGCCTCCGCCGTCATTGATGCGCTCAATGCAGATGCGCTCAATGCACGCAACAGCACTGGCAAATCAGGCATCCAACGACTTTCAGGAACAGTGATTCTGGCCTTGGCCAATGGCAAGAGGAGAGTTTTTTCATGGCTACCGCACCTCAGTTGCCCGCGACCCGTCCACGTTGGGCGCGCTCGCCTTTTTATTTCAATTCCGCTTCTCACCTGCTCAGAATCGGCCGGGAAAAGGCCACGAATCTGCAGGAATTGCTGGACGCGTTGCGCACCTGTTCCGAGTCCTCCATCTTCCAGCACACGTTCCAGACGCTGGAAGAGCACCATTTCATTAAAGAAGGCTTTTCTAACGACTTCTCCCATTGGGCCTTTGCCGCCTGCAATGAAGTGGAGCTGGCCGAGCGCCTGGCCGCTATCGATATCCGCGAGTTTACCTCCATCGCTCCGTTGCGCGAGCGCATCGTCCATATCATTGAAAACTATCTGCAGAAGAACCCCCGCGCCGCCACCCGCACCGCCATGGAGCCCTTCTACCTGATGGCCTCTGATCTGGTAGTTGTGCCCACGCCCTACGTTGCGCGCAATCTTGAAGAGTTCGCTGACGGCCTCCGCAAAGTCAGCATCCATGCCATCTACTATCACTTCATCGATGCCCGGCTGCGCATCAAGCTCAATAACAATGATTTCTCTATCTGGCTGGAACAGGAACTGGACATGGGAGCAGTGGGAGACCGGCTCAATCGTATCGATATCTACACCTCAACGCTGGAAGGCGTTCGGCGCGGCATCCTGAAGGTTATTGAAGCTGAAATTGCCCGCGCATGACGTTGGCCACGGGCCCCACGGTATTTATTTTTTGAGAGCGAGATTGCTGGAGATCAATCGATGAAAGAAAAAAAACCGGAGCGCGAGACGGCCAGGAGTGAAGACAAGAACATCAAAGTCCGCGAACAGGAACCGGAACAACCGGTCACAGCCACTACCGTAGCGGAAGAAGCCGTCGTCACGAAGGCGCCTTCCGCCCCGCCGCCGGACTCCAAGGAGCGCCGTTTCCGGCAGACAGACCTGCCGGCGCACTTTATTGAACGGCGCAAACATCCGCGCATCAGCACGGAACAGCCTCCGCCACCTGCCCCGCCGCGCCTGGAAGACTATGCGCCCATCATCGGCAAGCCGGAGCTGGATGAAATACGCTTCCTCGCGCGCCACCTGCGCGGCAAGACCGTAAAAATGGTGAACTCCACCGCGGTGGGCGGCGGAGTGGCGGAAATCCTGAACCGGCTGATTCCGCTCATGAACGAACTTGAGGTCCCCACGCGCTGGGACGTGATCACCGGCGGCAATGATTTCTATGAGGTCACCAAGGGCTTTCACAATGCGCTCCACGGCGGCGATTACAACCTGACTCAGCAGATCAAAGACATCTTCATGGCTTACAACGAGCAGAACCGCCAGCGCATGGAGTTTGCGGAAGACCTGTTCGTGATCCACGATCCGCAGCCGGCTGGTCTGATCCGCTCCAGGTCGCAGTCGCGCGGCCGCTGGATATGGCGCTGCCACATCGACCTTTCCAACCCGCATCCGGGCGTTTGGGAGTTCTTGAAGCCAATGATCGAGCAGTATGACGCCACCATTTTCTCCGCGCCGGCATTCACGCGCCAGCTCGCTGTCCCGCAGTATTTGTTCTATCCCTCCATCGATCCGCTCTCCGAGAAGAACCGCGATCTGCCGGAGGAATACATCAACAAGGTCTGCGACGATTTCGGCATTGACCGCTCTCGTCCCGTCATCACGCAAATCTCCCGTTTTGACCGGCTCAAAGATCCGGTCGGCGTGATTGAAGCCTACAAGCTGGTGAAGAAATACGTTGATTGCCAGTTGGTGCTCGCCGGCGGCGGCGCCACTGACGATCCTGAAGGCGCGGTCGTGCTTCAGGAAGTAATGGAAGCTGCGGGCGACGATCCTGATGTGATCATCCTCAACCTGCCGCCATGGTCGGCGCTGGAGATCAACGCCCTCCAGCGCGCGTCCACCGTGATCGTGCAAAAGTCGCTCAAGGAAGGCTTTGGACTTACCGTGACGGAAGGCCTGTGGAAGGAAAAACCTGTGGTCGCCGGCGCAGTGGGCGGCATCCCCACCCAGGTCATTCACAAGCTGACGGGCGTGCTGGTGCATTCGGTGGAAGGCTGCGCGTACCAGATCCGTTATTTGCTCACGCACCCTGAGTTCGCGGCGCAGATGGGCCGGAACGGCCGCGAACACGCCAAGGAAAACTTCCTGATCACCGTGAACCTGAAGCGCTGGCTGCTGCTGTTCCAGATTCTGCTTGGCATGGCCAAGCCGAACACAACGATCTAGTTTTTTGAGGGAAAGATACGGGGCTGCCCGATTTTCTTTCTTCATCTCATAGGCGTAGCATTGTCTGAGGCGGGCCTTGCCCCAGCGCTATCTCTTGCCCTTCACGGCAGTTGACTTGGAGGTGTCTATGCGCAGACTTTTGGATTGCATTGTCCTGCTTGCCGCTGCGGCCATTTTTCTCCTGACCGTTTCCTGCGGCGGCCGTTCCATGATGATGACCGCCCGGCAGTTGGAAAGCATCATGGTGTCTCCCGCTTCCGCCGACGCCAAAAATTCGAACGGCATGGTGCAATTTTCCGCCATGGGGACCTTCAACATGGCGCCCATGTCGGCAACTCCGGCCGTGCGCTGGTCCATTGGAAATCCGTTTTCCACTCAGCCGGTTCCTGCCGGAGTGAGCGTTGATACAAACGGACTCGCCCGGTGTTCCGGCTTCAACGGGATGGTATCGATCATGGCCACGGCGCCGGCTGACCCCAACGTGCCTCTCTCACAAATGAGCATGATGACCATGAACGTCTCCGGCATGGCGCAACTGACCTGTCCGTGAGCTAGAGCAGTAACTCAGCGCTGAGAGAGGCGCGGTGGCGGCAAAAAACGTCAGGGGCCGACTGGCATTCCCGTCGCCGGGCTGCGCTTGTCAAAGGCATGGAGCGCATTGCAACTGGAAAAGCCTTGGTATAGCCGAAAGAAAACAAAACCATGAAACAGAATCATGATCCATTGCTGAAGCAGCAGAACTACCAGGGCGTCAGCGGCGTAAAGCGCCATTCCGGTGATAAACGCCCATTTCTGTCCCTTTCGGGCATAAAAGCCCAGGCAGACAAAGAATCCCGTCGCCCACAGATTCACGAATAGGCCTATCAATTGTCCGCGCGTGCCGAATTGCATGGCGATGGCCGCCGCCAACTCAGTTACGCCCAGGCCACCCAGGAAAATCCAGTGACTGCCGCTGATCGTGCTCACTGTATTGACCACCGACAAGCCGCCAATCAGGAACAGCCAGTTTGCTCCTTTGTGCAATGCCGCTGTCGTTTCCGCTTGCGCTGCCGCCGTTGCTGTTGGCAATGGGTCAGGGGAAGGGGGTGAGGAAAGTCCTAGGCCGCTCATGGTTTCATCTCCGGGACGCGAAATTGGGTTGCATTATGCACATAAAAACGGAGTCTGGCTACCAATAAATAAATGAGGGAAAAGAATTTGTTACCCGACCCTTTCCGGCCACCATACCAGTACTTCCATCAGCCGCGAAAAATGCAATAGCGGTCTGCTCTGCGGCAGATCTATGCCGGCAGCCTGCGCCATAGTGTTGATCTCAATCTCGGCTTCGGCATCCTGCAATTGCCAGGGTAAATGATGGATGTAAGCACGAAGCACTCTACTTTCATGGACCGTGTAAAGGCAGTAGCGTTCGGTAAGAAAATATTCGATCGAGCTTTTCGCCCGCTCACGCGGCGGGGAAATCGGCCGGTAGCTCGCGTGAAAGTTCGCCGGTCGGGGCTCCTGCAGGCGGCTGCTGCCATACTCGTATGTTTCTCCAGAAGACCGGATGAGCATGGCCGCATGAAAGTAAGGCAGCTTGAAGGTGGCGCGCGCGCCCAGGACCGCGGGGAGGCTGCCAGCATCCAGGCTGAAGAAATAAACGCCGGGAACGCCTTTATAGCGGACGTATGTGCGCACGTTCAGCTCACAGAACTTGCGGAAAAAGGGCAGCGGCGGCGCGAATCGGCCCCGAATTCCGCTCATCCAGAACGGCGTGACGGCAACGTAAACGCTGCCATCCAACAGGTCCAATTCGAGTTCGCGCGGCACCAGCGGCCTGATCTTTTCCGGCGCCATGGCCCAGTGGGCAAAGAGCAGATCATGCCAGTTCTGCTTCATGATCCACGGGCCGCTGGGCATGGCGATGGGACGGTGCGCAGTTTCCAGCAGAAGAGGATGCATGCGCAGCCATTGTAAATAATGCTTGAACGAAGCAGGTGATCGGAAATAAATCGAATAATTAACCGCAGAGTGTGCGGAGAGAACGCAGAGGATTTTTTTATCAATTCTCTGCGGACTCTGCGTCCTCTGCGGTGAAATGAAACAGGCTTTTCGATCAGGGCGATCCCATGATGAACTTGCGGCGAAATTGGCTTTGTTTTCTCCGTGCCTCCGCGTCTCCGTGGTGGATGTTCTCTTGCATCCAATAAAATCGATCCGTGGCTACGGTCTTAACCATCGGGCATTCCACGCGCGATCTCGCCGACTTTTCCCGCGTCCTTCAGGCGCACAGCATTCACGTGCTGGAAGACATCCGCGCGTTTCCCATGTCGCGCCGCCACCCGCATTTCAACCGCGAGCACCTGGAGCTCTGGCTCCCGGAGATCGGTTGCGGCTACGTCTGGGAAAAAGACCTGGGCGGACGCCGCGGCAAGCAGATGCCGGCGGACCAGTCGCCGAACATTGCGCTGCGCAATCCATCATTCCGCAACTACGCCGACTACATGCTGTCAGAGCAATTTCAGCAGGCCATCGCGCGCCTGGTTGAACGCGCGGAAGCCCGCAACACGGCCATCATGTGCGCCGAGCAGCTTTATTTCCGCTGCCATCGCATGCTGGTCTCTGACTATCTTGTAGGTCACGGGCATACCGTGCTGCATATTCTGGATGAGAAGCCGCCGAAGGCGCACGCGCTGACCAAAGAGGCTCGGGTCATCGATGGGCGGCTGATTTATCGCGGCGACTACCTGCTCTGACGCAAAGAATTAACCGCAACGGACGCAAAGGTCGCAAAGGTCGCAAAGGGGGTTGGAAATTCAGAACCTTTCTCTCTTTGCGTCCTTTGCATCCTTTGCGGTAAAAAGGTTTGGCTCTCGAATAAAAACGCATGCCCTCATCGAACGCAGCCCGGCTGCTGGACAAGCTCGAACAGGCGCGCACGCAGATTGGCTCTATCAAAGAGCAGGAATTCCTCCGTCTATTGAATGCTGCGGGCCGCCTTTCTTTTGGAAAAGACGCAAAATCTCTGATTCGCTTTCATGATCTCTTGCTGTTCCTCCGCGCCTTTCCGCCAGGACCGCGCGTTATGCGATCGGCGGACGCCCTGCTTGGCAAGCTCGAAGCCAAAGTCAAAGCCGTGCTGGCGGCCGGCGCCGATCCCGATGACTTCGCACCCGAAGAGGTGGCCGGCATTGCCGGAACGGTGGTTGAGGCCACATTCAGCTATCCCATGGTGTGCTGGCTGGTGGAGCGCCACCCCAAAGCGATTTCCATCCAATGGGAAGACTATGAGCGGGAAACGCAGCGCGCCGCCATCTGGCCGCGGTTCTTTCCGCTGATGGAAGAAGACTCTCTCACCGAAGCCAATGTGCCCTACCGTGACTGGCTCCGGGCCGCGCGCGGGCGGACAGACGAACTGCCGTGGCTCATCCAGCGCTTTCAACGGCTGCCGCTAAGCGAGAAGGAGAAAGCCGCGCTGTACGATTCGCTCGAAATCATGGTGCGCTGGGACATGAGCGGCTCACCGGCCTCGCGCACGCTGTCGCGGAAACCAGTGCGCCAGTTTTATTTTCATCGGGCGTCGCTCATTCAGCGCCGGCAGGTTTCGCTGGCAGAAGAATTCGCCAAGCCAAATCTTGCGTTAAAGATCTTGCCGCCACGGCAGGCGGAGAAAACGCTCGACCTGGTGAAAGAAGCCACCGGGGTCCGCTACCGCGAGCTCTACGGCACGGCCAATGCCGATCCCGCATGGGTGGTGCAGGCAAATGTTGGCCGCGGGGGGGAAATTTATTTCTGGGGACTGCCGCCGGAGAAGCGCCTGCCCCTGCGCGCCTACCTCGCCGGGTTCACCATCAAGAACGGCGTGCCCATCAATTACGTGGAGTGCATTTCACTTTTCGACTGGACGGAGATCGGCTTCAACACCTTCCCGGCGTACCGCGACGGCGAGACTGCCTGGATCTACGCGCAGACATTGCGGCTGCTACGCCAACTGCACGGCGTCAATGCGATCTCCGTCTACCCATATCAGATTGGCGATGGCAATGAAGAGGCCATCGGCTCCGGCGCATTCTGGTTTTACCGCAAGCTGGGCTTCCGCTCCATGGATCCTGAGATCGAAAAGCTGGCGCAGGCGGAAGAAAAGAAAATCCAGGCCAGTCCGCGCTACCGCACGCCCGCTCGAACCCTGCGACGGCTGAGCAAAGCCCATGTGGTTTACGAACTGCCTGGTGCGGAAAAAGGAGTGTGGGACCGCTTTGCCATGCGCAATATCGGTTTCGCCGTGCAGCGCCGCATGGCGCGCGAGTTTGGTGGCGATGCCGAAGCCATGCGCAAGGCTTGTGTGGCTCAGGTGGCTCGAGAACTAGACGTCGTAGATCGAATACCGGCGAAGGCCCAAAGCGCGCTTGCCGACTTTGCCATCGTCCTCAGCCTGGTTCCAGGCCTGGCGCGCTGGACAGCGGAAGAAAAGAGCGGTTTGCGGGCCATCATTGCTGCCAAGGCCGCCAGATCAGAGCAACGCTACCAGCGCCTGCTGCTGAAACATGACCGGCTGCGCCGGGCCATCCTCCGGCTGGGAAAGTAGTCAGCAATCAGCCTTTTCCGTAATCCCGAACTCGCGACCCGGAGTCTGCCGTCCTCATTTCTGTAATTTCATGCGCGGGTGAGGGAGCCCTATTACCACGATTCTTTCGCGGGCATTGCTATTCATCCCGCCGCGCCTCCAAGAGGGTAGAGTTCCCTCGCTACGCTCAGGATTGAAAACAAAATCCTGCAAGAACTCTGGATTGCTTCGTTCCTCCTGCAAGAAGCAGGAGTACAAGTTATGAAAGCACATTTCCACCCCACAAAGCCAAAATCCGGCTTTGCGGGGGCCCCGGTGTCAGCGGCCGCCATTGTGGCCCTGTGTTGTACCTATCTTCTGATCGTTCTTAATCCGCAGAATGCCTCAGCCGGGCAGCCCACCGGCAATAGCCAGCTGCAAATCATCGGCAAAGATGGCAAGGTGGCCGGCTTTGTACCGCTCAAACACACCGGCATCAAGACCGAGATCAGCGGCTTTGTCGCGCGCATTGAAGTCACGCAGGAATTTGAAAACGTCCTGCCCAGCGCCGTGGAAGCCATCTACGTCTTTCCCCTGCC
>WNFM01314297.1_pt1 | contig 21038 bp, 24 predicted proteins | sample 5400271 | NCBI WGS metagenome assembly WNFM01 (sample SAMN13153352, study PRJNA577476) | soil metagenome | isolation source: 60 cm saprolite on Douglas fir-dominated hillslope | place: USA:California | collected 2013-09-17
GGCGTCGAGCTCCGTGCACTGCCGGCTCGGCGGCGACTTCGGGGCCGGGGGCAACGGGAGCCCGAGCGAGGACAACCCCGCGACGATCGCGATGTTCCTCGGCAAGTCCGCGCCGCAGCCTCCGACGGGCCCGTTCAACCCGGGTTGCGTCACCGGTCACACGCTGCAGTAAGGTCAACCGGTGGGAATCGTCTCGTGGCTTCTCTTCGGGTTGCTGGCCGGCTTCGTCGCGCGCGCCGTCACGCCCGGGCGGCACCGGATCGGCTGCCTGCCGACGCTCGCGGTCGGGCTCGTCGGCGCGCTCGTCGGCGGACTGATCGGCGACGTCGTGCTCGGCCACAAGGTGCACTTCGGCTGGGACCTCGGCCCCTTCCTGCTCGCCGTGCTCGGCGCGGTCGTCCTGCTGCTCGCGCTGGAAGCGCTCGCCGGCAGGCGCAAGCGCCTCTTCTAACCCTAGCTCTCTGCCGTTTTGTTCTTCTTCGTCTCGCCGCCGCTCGAGCCATCTGTTGACGATGAGGAGGACGAAGAAGACGGACGACGAGTCCGACGCCGCGCCTTCCTTGACGGGCTTCTTGCCCTTGCGGCCGTAGTCGGTGCTGTAGAAGCCCGAGCCCTTGTAGTGGACCGCGACCGGATGCAGGACGACCTGTAGAGGAGCTGCGCCGCACACTTCGCACACCTCCGGTCCCGCCTCGGTCATCCCGTGGAACACCTCGAACAGATGCCCGTTCGGGCACTTGTATTCGTAGATCGGCATCGAGGCGGCAAGGCTAGCATCGTGGCCTTGCGCCACCTGTGGGCGCTACCCTCGCCACTCGTGAAGCGGACCGTCGTCGTTCTCGCTCTGGCTGCGCTGATCGCGCCGGCGAGTGCGGCGGCCCACGCCACGTTGATCGGCACGACGCCCGCCGACGGAGCGGTCCTCGACCGCGCGCCGCAAACGGTGCGCGTCGCGTTCGACGATCGCATCCATGTCGCGCACGGGAACGCCGCGGTGTCCAACGCGAACAACGCCTCCGTGCTCGACGGAGCCCCGCGCACCGCCGGGCACACCCTCGTTCTTCCGCTGAGCGCGGGCCTCGCAGATGGCTCGTACAGCGTGCGCTGGAGCATCGTGTCCGAGGACGGCCACCGTGAGCAGGGCGTGCTCGCGTTCGCGGTCGGCAGCGGCAACGCCTCGCCGCGTTCCGTGCTCGGCGCGTCCGCGCCGTTGAGCTGGAGCAACCTCGTCCTGCGCACCCTGTTCTTCTTCGGCGTGCTTGCTGCCGGCGGCGCGACCGTGTTCCTCCTGCTCATGCGCGGTTCGCTCGGCGACCGCATGCGCGTGCCCCTCGCACACCTGCTCTTCTTCGTGTTGCTCGCTGCGTTCCTCGGCGGCAGCGGGATGATCCACGGCTCGCCGCCCGGCACACGCTTCGTGCTCGTGATCAAGGTGGCAATCACGATCGCGCTCGCCGGCGGAGCGGCGGCTGCGCTCGCACCCACCGTGCCGCTGCTGCTGTATGTCGCGGGCGCCTGCTCGCTCGCACTGCTTGCAGCGCCGACATTGGCGGGACACTCGCTCGACCGCGACCAGCCGCGCGTGCTCGCACCACTCGTCGACGTCGCGCACATCGCTGCGGCTGCCGTCTGGCTCGGCGGGCTCCTCTCGCTCGTCTTCGTCGTGCCGCGCGCGACCGACCAAGGCGCCGCGCGGTCAGCGGCGGTGCGGCGCTTCTCGTCGGCTGCGCTCGTGGCGGTGATCGTGCTCGGTCTCTCCGGGCTCGTGCGGGCGCTGACCGAGCTCTCGGCGGTGCATCAGCTCTGGACGACGTCGTACGGCCAGACGCTGCTTGTGAAAACGGCCCTGTTCGCACCGCTCGTCGGTCTTGGCTGGCTCAACCGCACGCTTCTGATTGATGCGTTCGCACGGCTTGGCCGCTCCGCGTTCGCGGAGATCGCGCTGCTCGCGGCCGTCGTGATCGCTGTCGCGGTCCTGACCGAGCTACGGCCTGGCAAAGAGACGAACGCGGTGGCGGCGGCTGTGGCGGTCGCGCAGCAGGCCGTGCTCCCGCCGTCGAACGCGGTAGTCGCCGCCCAGGAGCTCGGCTCGCTCGGGCTCGCGGTCGCACGCACGCCGGCTGCGGTCACGGTGACGCTGATCGGGCCGGACGGCACGGGCGTGAACGGGCGCATCGTGACAGTTGACGGAACGCCGGCACGCTCGTGCGGCTCCGGTTGCTACCGCGCGCCTGCGGTTCCCGGTGGCCTGAGCATCGGCATCGGAGGCAAGACGATCGTGTTCGACCTGCCCGCGCGGGCTCCCGACGCGCGTGCACTGCTGCGGCGGGTCGACCACGCATATCGCACCGCGCGGACCGCAATCTTCGACGAGCACCTCGCCTCGACGCCGACCAACGGCGAGACGACGCGCTTCGAGGTCGTCGCTCCCGACCGCCTCGCCTACCAGACCAAGGGTGGCCCGAGTGCAATCGTGATCGGCACGCGCCGCTGGGACCGCGATCGCATCGGCGCGTCGTGGGTGCCGTCCGCCCAGACACGGCTCGACGTCATGCAGCCGTACTGGGCCAACCCGACGAACGTGCATCAGATCGCACCGAACGTGCTGACGTTCCTCGACCGCCGGGTGCCGGCGTGGTTCCGCGTCACGCTCGGCGGCGTCCGCCCGCAGCGCGTTCAGATGACGGCACCCGGGCACTTCATGGTCGACCGCTACGTCGGGGTCGACGTGCCGCTCGGCATCTCGCCGCCGCCTTCGCGGTAACGCTGCGCTTCCTCACCGACGATCTCGAGGAAGCAGGGCGCGTCCTCGAACGCCGCGAGGCCGCCCGGTGCGTTGCGCGGACGGCGCGAGCGGTACGACGCGCGGCGCGCGGTCGCGATCGCGCCCGCGGCGCCCACGAGCCCGCCGATAGCGAACGAACGGAGCTTGCTGCCGCGGCCGGTGCCTTCCATGCGACGATCCTACGTATGCGGCTGACCACTCTCGGAGATCTGCTTCTCGACGTGATCGTCCAGCTCGACCAGCCGCTCGTCCTCGGTGACGACCAGACCGCCGTCACCCGAGTTGGCCCCGGTGGCCAGGCGGCGAACGTGGCGGCGTGGGCGGCGATCCTCGGCGCCGACGCCCGCTTCGTCGGCCGTCGCGGCGACGATCCGGCGGCGGAAATCGTGACGCGCGCACTCATCGCCCATGGCGTGGAGGTCGTCGGTCCTGCCGCCGGCAGGACCGGCGTCGTCGTCTCGATCGCGTCGGACGGCGACCGGACGATGGCGTCCGACCGCGGTGCCTCCCCTGACCTCGAACCACGCGACCTTGACGCCGCGTGGTTCCATTGCGACGTGCTCCACCTCTCGGGCTACTCACTGTTGCGCGAGCCGATCGCGTCCGCGTCGGTCGCCGCGGCGGCATTCGCACGCGAGCACGGCGCGCAGGTCGCGGTCGACATCTCGACGTGGACGCTCGTCGACGACGCGTTCAGAAAGCGCGTGCGCGCGATCGCACCCGAGGTGGTGTTCGCGACCGAAGCCGAACGCGACGTCGTCGGCGCGCTCGAGACGCGCTGGGTCGTGAAGCTCGGTGCGCGTGGGCTCGACGTCGACGGACAGCTTTATCCATCAGTCGCGACCCAGGTCGTCGACACGACCGGCGCAGGCGACGCGCTCGCCGCCGGCTTTCTGATTGGCGGCGCGGAACTCGGCCTGGAAGCCGCCGCGCGGTGCTGCTCGCAGCTGGGAGCGATGCCGTGATCCGCATCAGCGACGAGGTTCAGCAGGCGCTCTCCGAGCACCGCGGCGTGGTTGCGCTCGAGACGACGCTGGTCGCACACGGCTTCCCGCCGGGGGAAGGAGTCGCGGTCGGTCTCAGCTCCGAGGCGGCGGTTCGTGCGGGCGGCTCGGTGCCCGCGACGATCGGTGTGCTCGACGGGACGGTGATTGTCGGCCTGACGGTGCCGGAGCTCGAGCGCTTCGACGCGTCCGCGCGCAAGCTCGGGCCGCGTGACCTCGCAGCGGCCGTCGTGCAGGGCGCCCCGGGCGCGACGACGGTCGGCGGCACGCTCGCCGTCTGCAAGGCGGTCGGCATTCGGTTCATGGCGACCGGCGGCCTCGGGGGCGTGCACCGCGGCTGGCCGACGCCGCCAGATGTCTCAGCGGACCTTGGCGTCCTCGCGCAGACGCCCGCGCTGGTCGTCTCGTCCGGTGTGAAGTCATTGCTCGACGTGCCGGCGACAGCGGAGCTGCTGGAAACGCTGGGGGTTCCCGTGCTCGGCTGGCGTACGGACGAGCTGCCGCTCTTCTATGCCGCGCGCGGCGGGCCGCCGGTCTCGGCGCGCGTCGAGTCGGTGGACGAAGCGGCGCGGATCGCCGCTGCCCACTGGGAGCTCCAGGGCGGCGGGCTCGTCGTCGGCCGCCCGCCGGACGAGAGCCTCGACGACATCGAGCCGCTGATCGAGCAGGCACTCGCGGCGGCCGCGGCCGAGAACGTGCACGGCCAGGCTGTGACGCCGTTCGTCCTCTCCTATCTCCACCGTGAGAGCGGCGGCCGCACGCTGGCCGCGAACCGCGACCTGATCGTCGGGAACGCGCTTCTCGCCGGAGAGATCGCGGCGTCCCTCGCAACCGGGTAGTACGAACCTGGTTTGCTTTTTAACCAGGTTCGCGAGTTAGACCGTCGTGTCGAGCAGAACTCTTGCGCTGGTTCGGCTGACACCGGATCAGGTTCCGATGGTCCAGCGTCCGTTCTTTTGCACGACCTTGCCGTCGGCGTGGAGCTCGCCGTTCGTGCGCAGGTCCTTGACCATGTCCCAGTGGATCGAGCTCGTGTTCGTCCCGCCCGTGAACGTGTAGGAGTTGCCGACGGCGAGGTGCACGGTGCCGTCGATCTTCTCGTCGAACGCGACGTTCTTCATGAAGCGCTGGATGCCCGGGTTGCACCCGATCCCGAGCTCCCCGAGGCGGCGTGCGCCCTCGTCGGTGTCGAGCGTCTGGATCAGGAACGCCTCGCCCGAGCGTGCCGTCGCGTCGACGATGCGGCCGCCTTCGAAGACGAAGCGCGTGCCGTCGACCTCGTGGCCGTAGTACACGGCGGGAAACTCGGAGAACTCGATCACGCCCTCGGCCGAGTCCTCGACGGGTGAGTAGAAGACCTCGCCGCCCGGCATGTTCACGTGGCCGTCGTCGACCGCGCCCGTGCGTCCCGCGACCGACAGCGTGAGATCCGTGCCTGGGCCGAGGATGCGCACCTCCTCGGCCGCGTCGAAGATGTCGGCGATCTTGCGCATGCGCTCGCCTTCTGCGTTCCAGTCGAGCAGCACCGAGTCGAAGATGAACTGCTCGTACTCGGGCAGTGTCATGCCGGCGTCCTGCGCGCCCGAGAGGACCGGGTACTCGGCGATCACCCACGGCGCAGACATCGACATCGTCCGTTCGCGCATCGGCAAGCTCGCCTCCTGCAGTGCAGCCTTGCGCTCCTCCGACAGCTCCGAGCCCTCGCGGGAGTTCTCGGGCGCCCAGATCGCGATGAACGCGTCCACCTCCTCCCAGATGCGCCGCTGGAGCGGCGCCGCGACACGCAGCGTCTCGAGCGGCGCCGAGCGCGCGAACGGCCCGCCGATCAGCTCGAAGGTCATCTGGAGCAGCGGGTACGCGCCGCGACGCGCAATCTCCTCGAGCACCGCCTCGACGAGCGGCCGGGCGAGTGGCGTCGCGCGCACCTGCACCTGCCAGCCCGGCTGAACGCCCACCGAGCGCTCGACGAGCAGGCGGGCGTAGTCGTCGATCCGCGGATCACGCACGAGGGGGAGTTCTAGCGCGCCGCAGCCGTCGCCACAACCTGTCCCTTTCGGACACCTATTCGAGCGTGCGCAGGAACTCGTCGATCTCGAGCGCGGGCAGCGTCTCGATCCGCGACGAGCCGCGTGCCCCGAGGGCGACCGAGACCTTCGCGACCGTCGCGATGTCGGGCGCCTCGAGGACGTTCACGAAGTCGAACGAGCCCAAGGTCGCCCACTGGTGCAGCACACGGCAGCCAAGCTCCTCGACGTCCTTGTTGACCTCGCGCAGCCGCTCAGGGTTCGACTTGAGCGTCGTGACGCCCTGCTGCGTCAGCGTCGACAGGAGGATGAAAATGGGCATCGCGGCGTCTCCTTCGGTCGGATGCGTCGGACCCTACCCTGGCCGACTGGTCGAGATACAGCAGTGCGGCTCCGAGGAACAGCAGCGGGCTGAGCACGACGTCGGAGAGCGCGACCGCGATCCGCTGGCCGTTGTCCCCCTGGCTGTGCAGGAGCGCGCTCAGCGTCGTCGCCGCGACACCCACGACGACGACCAGCGCCGCGAGCGAGCCAAGCGCGTGCGCGTAGTCGGCGACCGCGAGCTGCCGCCCGCGCACGAGGGCGTCGCGGAAGCGCAGCCCCTCTACCATCGCCGCCGGCACTGCGAGCCCGATCAGCGCGAACCACGCGATCCCCGGGAGGATGAACAGCGCGCGGAGCGCCGGGAACGGCAGATAGATCAGCACCGCGAGCGCGACCGCGGTGCGGTTCGGCCGCGTCTCGAGCAGCAGCGAGCACGCATAGAGATAGGCCGCCACGAAGAGCGGCGTCGCCACCCACCACACGAGCATCTGGACCCCGGGGTGCTCGCGCACGCTCAACTGGTCCACGACGGCGAGCGGGATCCCGAGCGGCAGCACCCGCCAGAAACGGTCGCCGTAAGCACGGATCGTCTCGGCAATCACCTGGCCGACCGTCCGCTCGCCCGGCGGCAGCGGTGGCGGCAGCTCACGCGTACGCACGCGACACCTCCGGAACGAGCACCACGAGCGCAGTGCGAAGCGCGTCGAGCGCCTTCTCGATTCGCCACTGGCCGCGATCCTGGTCAGCGACGGCGTTCGAGATCGAGCGAAGCTCGACGGCGGGCACGCCGGCGCGCGCTGCGGCGCGGAGAACCCCAAACCCCTCCATCGCCTCGATCTCACAGGCAGCCCCGCCGCCGACGCGTCCTGTGGTGCCGATCGGCAGCACGCTCGCCTCCGGCAACGCGCGGCGTGCGATGGCGAGGAGCCCGGGGTCCGGATCGACCCGTTCGACACGGGGAATCCGGGCCCGCGGATCGAGGACGTCGCAGTAGACGGACTCCGAGCCGAGAACGATTGAGCCGGTCGCAAGCGTCTGCGCGCCGGCGATGCCGATCTGCAGGATTGCGTCAGGACGGAGCTCGGCGATGGCAGCAGCGGTGGCGAGGGCGGCCTCGACCGGGCCGACGCCGCAGACGACCGTGGCCGCGCTCTCGGAATCGACGAGCGCGGCCTCGAACTCGGTCGCGGCGACGACGAGGATCACGGCGCCACCGTATCCAGATGCGCGCCGGTCTCGTTGTGCGGATGGGAGACGTTTCTCAGGGGGCACGTCCGGCAGAGAAACCTCATGACCGCACACACTATTTCCGTCAACGTGGAGCAGGGCCGCGCGGTGGTCGCGCTGAGCGGCGAGCACGAGTCGTACACGGCCGAGAAGCTCGCCCGGCAGCTCGCTGCGCTGGTCGAGGAAGGGGTCCGGGTGGCCGTCGACCTGCGCGAGGCGACGTTCATCGACTCGACCGTGGTCGGAGTGCTGATCGCGGCGCACCGGCGCGCGAAGGAGGCGGGGCTCGACTTCGTCCTCCTGGTCGGCGGCGGCACGGGCTGGCCGGTGCGGCGGCTGCTCGAGTATTACGGACATGTCCGGGGGACTGGCCCCGGGACATGTCCCGTTAGAACTAGGATCGCGACGTGGGCTACCACTGGGTCAGCGTCGACGACCTCGAGTACGAGGAGCGGCCGGCGAACGAAGACGAGGAACCGCGGCGCGCGGCCGACCTGACGACCGCGCTCGAGCTGCAGCAGTCGCGCGCGCGGCTCTGGCGCTATCCGCCCCACTCCACCGGCCGCCGCCACCAGGACCACATCCAGGAGGAGATCTTCGTCGTCATCTCGGGCACGCTGACGATGCTCCTCGGCGACGAGCCTGAGCGGGTCGATCTCGGTCCCGGCTGCGTCGTCGCGGTCGAGCCGATGACGCCACTGCAGGTGCGCAACGAGACCGACGAGGAGCTCGTCGTCTACATCTACGGCGCCCCGCCGCTCCGCGAAGGCGCCGACTTCCTCGACGACGTGGCACTTCCGCCTCGCTGACGGACGAACCTCGGCCACGACCCAGACAGAGAAGAACCTGATTCGGTCTCAGCCGAATCAGATTCACGCTCACACTCGGGTGCGTACCACTCGAATCTGGTTCGCCTGACAGCGAATCAGGTTCGGCGACCAGAGTCCGCGGCTAGCTGGACGCTCTCCGCCGAGCTTGAGCCTGCTCGAGCAGCGCCCGCAGCTCCGCGACGTCGGCCTTGATCTCGCGCAAGATCCGCACCACCTCGGTGCGCTTCTCAGGACTCGGGTTCTTCATCCTCGACGTCCTCCTTCGTTTCGGATCAAACTGCCGCCGTCTCCCGGTCCGCGGCCTTGGTGAACACGAGCTCGCCATTCTGGGCGTCGACGTGAATCGCGTCGCCGTCGCCGAAGTCGCCTTCGAGCAGGCGGCGGGCGAGCGAGTTCTCGAGAAGGCGCTGGATCGCGCGCTTCAGCGGCCGCGCGCCGTAGGCGGGGTCCCAGCCGGCCCCGGCGATCGTCTCCTTCGCCGCCTGCGTCAGCTCAATCGTCAGCCCGCGCTCGGCGAGGCGTGCCCGGAGCCGTGCGAGCTGCAGGTCGACGATGCCGGTCAGCTGCTCGCGTGACAGCGCCTTGAACTCGACGAGCTCGTCGATGCGGTTGAGGAACTCCGGGCGGAAGTGCTCACTCATCGCCTCGATGCTGCGGATGTTCGACGTCATGATCAGCACCGCGTTGCGGAAGTCGACCGTGCGGCCCTGGCCGTCGGTCAGCCGGCCGTCGTCGAGCACCTGCAGCAGCACGTCGAACACCTCGGCGTGCGCCTTCTCGATCTCGTCGAGCAGCACGACCGTGTACGGACGCCTGCGCACCGCCTCGGTGAGCTGGCCGCCCTCGTCATAGCCGACGTAGCCCGGCGGCGCACCGATCAGGCGCGACACCGTATGCCGCTCCTGGTACTCGCTCATGTCGATGCGCACCATCGCGTGCTCGTCGTCGAACATGAACTCGGCGAGCGCCCGCGCGAGCTCGGTCTTGCCGACACCCGTGGCCGGTGCGCGCGCGCCGCAGCGCATCGGCGACGGCGGAGACGGCCTCGTCCTGGCCGACGACCCGCTGGTGCAGCCGCTCCTCCATGTGGATGAGCTTCTGCGTCTCGCTCTCGAGCAGCCGGTCGACCGGAATGCCGGTCCACCGTCCGATCACCGCCGCGATGTCGTCCTCGTCGACCTCTTCCTTGACCATGGGGTCGTCGAGCTTCTCGCGCTCTTCGAGCTCTCGCTCGAGCTCCGGGATCTGGCCGTAGCGGATCTCGGCGACGCGCTGGAGGTTCGCTTCACGCTCGGCGCGCTCGGCCTCCGAGCGTAGCTCGTCGATCATGCGCGTGATCTCGCGCACGCGCTCGAGCACGTCCTTCTCCTTCGACCAGCGCGCCGCGAGCCCGTCGCGCTCTTCCTTTGCCTCGGCGAGCGCGCGCTCGACAGGCTGCCGCACGTTCGCCGGCTCGTTCGTCATCGCCGCCAGCTCGATCTCGAGCTGCATCACGCGACGGTTCGCTTCGTCGAGCTCGCGCGGGCTGGAGTCGATCTCGATGCGCAGCCGCGCGGCGGCCTCGTCGACGAGATCGATCGCTTTGTCTGGGAGAAAGCGGTCGGCGACATAGCGATGGCTGAGCACCGCGGCGGCGACGAGCGCGGCGTCGCGGATGCGTACGCCGTGATGCGCCTCGTAGCGCTCCTTGAGGCCGCGGAGGATCGCGATCGTCTCGGAGACGTTCGGTTCGTCGACATACACCGGCGCGAAGCGCCGTTCGAGCGCTGCGTCCTTCTCGATGTGCTTGCGGTACTCGGTGAGCGTCGTTGCCCCGATGCAGCGCAGCTCGCCACGCGCGAGCAGCGGCTTCAACAGGTTTGCAGCGTCGACCGCACCCTCGGCCGCGCCAGCGCCGACGATCGTGTGCAGCTCGTCGATGAAGAGGATCACGCGGCCGTCGCTGTTCTTGATCTCGCCGAGCACCGCTGTGAGCCGCTCCTCGAACTCGCCGCGGTACTTCGCGCCGGCGAGCAGCAAGCCGAGGTCGAGCGCCCACACGCGCCGGTCGCGCAACGTCTCCGGAACGTCGCCTGCGACGATCCGCTGCGCAAGCCCTTCGGCGATCGCGGTCTTGCCGACCCCCGGCTCGCCGATCAGCACGGGGTTGTTCTTCGTTCGCCGAGACAGGATCTCCATCACGCGGCGCACTTCCTCGTCGCGCCCGATCACCGGGTCGAGCTTCCCTTGCTCGGCCGCTTCGGTGAGGTCGCGTCCGAACTTCTCGAGCGCCTGGTAGGTCTCCTCCGGGTTTTGCGACGTCACACGCTGCCCGCCGCGAACCTGCTCGATCCACGCCTCGATCTCACCGCGCGGCACGGGCTCGAGCGCCAGGAACAGATGCTCGGTCGAGACGTACTCGTCGCCGAGACGCTCGCGCTCCTTGTCCGCCTGGTCGAGGGTGCGCGAGAGCGCCGCCGAGACGCTCGGCTGCTGCTGGCCTCCCTGGACGCTCGGCAGCACAGGAAGCTTGCGCTCTGCCTCCGCGCGCAGGCCCTGCCAGTCGCGGAACAGATCCTGGTCGAGCAGCGCAAGCAACAGGTGGTCGGGCGTGATCTCGGGATTGCCGTTGCGCCGCGCAAGATCCTGTGCCGCCGCGACAGCCTCCTGGCTCTTGATCGTCATCCGGTTGAAATCCATCTACGTCCTCTTCTTCTCTGATCGAACCGTTGGTGGCTGTGGCGGCCGGTAGAGCACGAGGTCGCGCCGGTAGTAGCGGTGCACCTCGTCGAGCGAACGCCGCATCTCCTGCTCCATGCGCTCCATACGCAGGCGCAAGCTGTCGAGCTCGTCCTCCATGTGGAGGACGCGCTCGACGCCCGCCAGGTTCAGCCCGATGTCCGTTGTCAGCCGCTGGATCAGCCGCAGCCGCTCGACGTCCGCGTCCGAGTAGAGCCGCGTGTTGCCGGCGGTGCGGCGCGGGTTCACGAGGCCTCTCTGCTCGTAGATGCGAAGCGTCTGCGGATGCATCCCGACGAGCTCGGCGGCGACGCTGATCATGTAGCGCGGGTGTTCGATGTCGCTCATGCGCCCGCCTGTTGCAGCGCCTCGAGCGCCTCGCGCTGCTTCTTGTTCACTTTCTTCGGCACCTGGATCCTGATCCGCGCGAGCACGTCGCCGCGCCCGTCGCCGTTCAGGTGCGGCACGCCGCGGCCCTTGAGGCGTAGGAGCTTGCCGTCCTCACTGCCCTGCGGGATCTTCAGCTGCACCGGGCCGTCGGGCGTCTGCACCTCGACCTTGCCGCCGAGCGCCGCCGTCGTGTACGGCACCGCAACGGTGACGACCAGATCGTCGCCCCGCCGCTCGTTCAGCTTGATGCGCGTGCCGTCCTTGACGCCCGCCGGAATCTTCACCGTGTAGCGCTTCGTCCGGCGCTCGCGGCCGCTGCCGCTACACGTCGGGCACGGCGTCTCGACGATCGACCCGCGTCCGTGGCAGCGCGGGCACGGCTCCTGCAGCGCGAACAGCCCCTGCGAGGTCGCAACCACGCCGCTGCCGTTGCACACGGGACAGGTGATCGGCGCCGTGCCGGGTGCCGCGCCCGTGCCGTGGCACGTGTGGCACGCGAGGTCGAGCTCGACGGGGATCGTCACCTGCGCGCCCTTCAATGCGTCCTCGAACGCGACGTGAACGTCGACCTCGACGTCGTTGCCGCGCTGGCCGCGCTGCGGTTGCTGCTGCTGCCGGCCGCCGCCGCGGTTGAAAAGACCGCCGAAGATGTCGCCGAGGTCGAAGTCGGTGAAGTCGTACGTCGTTCCGCCCTGGTTGAAACCGGACGGACGGCCGTTCGTCGAACCGACCCGGTCGTACTGCTTGCGCTTGTCGGGGTCCGAGAGCACGTCGTATGCGCCCTGCACCTCCTTGAAGCGCTCCTCGTTGCCCGGGTTCTTGTCCGGGTGCACCTCGCGGACGAGCCTGCGATACGCCTTCTTGATCTCGTCCGGCGTCGCGTTCTTCGAGACGCCGAGCGACTCGTAGAGGCTCTTAGCCACTGTCGCCGGGACCCGCCGAGATGACGACACGCGCGGGGCGCAGCACCCGGTCGCCGAGTGAGCCTTCCGCTTCGTCCGAGGGCTGCGAGAGCAGCGCCTCCTGCGTGTGCGGATCGAACTTGCCTGCGGTCTCGACCTCGGTCAGCCCCTCACGCGCGAGCAGATCGCCGAGCGAGCGGTGCACGAGGCGCACGCCCTCCTCGAGTTGCGCCTCCTCGTGTTGCGCCACTGCCTCGAGCGCGCGCTCGAGGTCGTCGAGGATCGGCACCAGCTCCTTGACCAGCCGCTCGTGGGCGCGCGCGGCCAGCTCCTGCTGGTCGCGCGCAACCCGCTTGCGGTAGTTGTCGAACTCGGCCTTCAACCGCTGCAGCGCATCGAGGTACTCGTCGCGCTCCCTTGTTATCAAGGTGAGCTCGTCGACGGGCGCTTCCTCTTCTACGTGCTGCTCATCGGTCACTTGTCGTCGACCACCTCGTACTCGGCGTCTTCGACCACCTCGTCGTCCGAGACCGAGGAGGAACCGTCCGTGCCGTTGCCGCCGGCGGGCTGCTCGGCGGACGCCTGCGCGTACAGCGCCTGCGCCGCTTCCGTCCACGCCTGCTGCAGCGCGTCGGTCTTCGACTTGATCTCGGCGACCTCGCTCGACTCGAGCACGCCGCGGAGCTCCATGATCCGGCCTTCGACGGTGGACGCAACGCCCGCGTCGAGCTTGTCGCGGTTCTCGTTCAGCGACTTCTCGATCTGGTAGGCGAGCGACTCCGCGTTGTTCCGCGCGTCGACGAGCTCGCGGAGGCGGCTCGCCTCTTCGCGATGCGCGTCGGCCTCCTTCATCATCCGGTCGATGTCCTCCTGGCTGAGCCCGGAGCCGCCTTCGATGCGGACCTGCTGCTCGTTGCCGGTGCCGCGGTCCTTCGCCGACACGTTGATGATCCCGTTCGCGTCGATGTCGAACGCCACCTCGATCTGAGGGACACCGCGCGGCGCGGGCGGGATGCCGACGAGCTCGAACTTGCCGAGCGTCTTGTTGTAGGTCGCCATCTCCGACTCGCCCTGGAGCACGTGCACTCCGACGGACGGCTGGTTGTCCTCTGCGGTCGAGAAGACTTCCGACTTGCGCGTCGGGATGGTCGTGTTGCGCTCGATCAGCGGCGTGAACACGCCACCCTTCGTCTCGATGCCGAGTGACAGCGGCGTGACGTCGAGCAGGAGCACGTCCTTGACCTCGCCCTTGAGCACGCCGCCCTGGATCGCCGCGCCGATGGCGACGACCTCGTCCGGGTTGACGCCCTTGTGCGGGTCCTTGCCGACGACTTCCTTGACCTTCGCCTGCACGGCAGGCATGCGGGTCATGCCGCCCACGAGGATCACGTGGTCGATGTCCGACGCCTTCAGCCCCGCGTCCTCAAGGGCCTTCTTCGTCGGGCCGACCGTCCGCTCGATCAGGTCGTGCGAGAGCTCCTCGAGCTTCGCGCGCGTCAGTTGCAAATCGAGGTGCTTCGGCCCCTCATCCGTGGCGGTGATGAACGGCAGGTTGATCTGCGTCGTCATCGTTGAGCTCAGCTCGATCTTCGCCTTCTCCGCCGCCTCGTAGAGACGCTGGAGCGCCATGGGGTCCTTCGAGAGGTCGATGCCCTGGTCGCGCAGGAACTCCGCGACCATCCAGTCGACAACCGCCTTGTCGAAGTTGTCGCCGCCGAGGTGGTTGTCACCGTTCGTCGACTTGACCTCGAACACGCCGTCGCCGAGCTCGAGCACCGACACGTCGAACGTGCCGCCGCCGAGGTCGAACACGAGGATCGTCTGGTCGGCGCCTTCCTTGTCGAGCCCGTACGCGAGCGCAGCCGCGGTCGGCTCGTTGATGATGCGGACGACGTTGAGGCCGGCGATGCTCCCCGCCGTCTTGGTCGCCTCGCGCTGTGCGTTGTTGAAGTACGCGGGGACGGTGATGACCGCGTCGTTCACGGTCTCGCCGAGGTAGGCCTCGGCGTCGGACTTCAGCTTCTGGAGGATCATCGCGCTGACCTCTTCGGGGGCGTACTCCTTGCCGCCCGCCTCGACGCGCACGTCCTCGTTCGGTCCCTGCACGACCTTGTACGGGACGATGGTCATCTCTTCGTTGACCTCGCTGTACTTCCGGCCCATGAAGCGCTTGATCGAGAACACGGTGTTCTCGGGGTTCGTGACCTGCTGCCGCCGCGCCGGGGCGCCGACGAGCCGCTGGCCGTCCTTCGTGAACGCGACCACGGACGGGGTCGTGCGACCGCCCTCCGCGTTCGGGATCACGGTCGGCTCGCCGCCCTCGAGGGTGGCCATGCACGAGTTGGTCGTGCCCAGGTCGATACCGATCGTTTTTGCCATGCGTGTTTGCTCCTTACTGGTGAGACTCAGAAAATCTTAGTCGTCTTATATCAGATCGTCGATCGCCCCTTGTGGTCATGCGGCTCGTCGCCTAGATTTCGGTGCATCGACCCACCGGCGAAACGCGAGCTCGAGGTGACCCTGGCGGCCCGCCAGGAGCTCGGACCGCAGCACGACGACCAGCTGGTCGCCGGCTTCCTCGACCGAATCGAGCATGAGCTCGACCGCCGCGTCGACGAGCGTGTAGCCCGGCGAACGCCCGCGAAGCGACGTCCTTCGCCGCTCCACCCCGGCCAACCTCGCGCTGTGCATCCCGCTCGTTGCGATCGCGGGCGGGATCGGGCACGTTGCCGGACTGATCACTGCGTTCGTCGCGCTCGCAATCGTGTTCGGCGTCGCCGAGTTTCGTCGCTAGCGCGTCGCGCCGATCACCGCGCTCCCGATCACGACGAGCAGCGCCCCGAATGCCAGCTTCCGCCCCACGCCCTCCGTGTGCCGGATCAGGAGCGCGGAGAGGCCGACGCCCCACAGCGACTCCGTGGCGACCAGCGGCGAGACGACGCTGACGCGGCCGCGCCAGTAGGCCTCGAACAGACAGACGTACGAGAGGCCGAAGAAGACGCCCGCGGGAGCGAGGCGCCGCAGCTCTTGCGCGGTCGGCGCGCGCCGCGTCCACGCGAGCGCCAACAACGTGCCCGCGATCAACGTCGCGGCCGCGGCGGTCTCCGGGCTCGCGTGCGCGTGCAGCGCGCGCACGACGTTGTCGCGCGTTGCGAACAGCGTCGCGGCGCCGGCGGCGTAGAGGAGGCCACGAGCGCGCAGGTGCCGCGGCCGGTCGCGTTCCGCCGCTAGGAGGATCCCGCCGGTGACGATCGCGAGCGCGCCGAGGATGAGCGGCGCGCGCAGCGGCTCGCCGAGGAAGATCAGCGCGATCGCGACGGCGACGAGCGGCGCCGCGCCCACCGCGACCGAGGTTCGCGACGCGCCGATCTCCCGCACCGCGAGCGTGAAGAGCAGCTGCGAGCCACCGGGCGCGAGCAGGCCGGCGAGCAGGAACGGCCACGCGTGATGGAGGTCGTGGCGGAAGGCTGCCGCGATCAATGAGACCGCGAGCGCCGGAATGATCGTCGCGAGCGCGGCGCCGCCCGCGTCGGTGAGCTCGCGCAGCCCGAGCCGGACCGCGACGGTCATCGCGCCGAAGAGCGCCGCGGAGGCGAGCGAGAGGAGGACGACTGTCATGTCCGACGCACGAGTCTCGCGAGCACTCCGGCTGCCGCCGGTTCCGCGCTCACGATCCCGGCCATGATCAGGGCGCATCCGAACAGTGCCGTCAAGCCCAGTCTGTCGCCGGCCAGCGTGAGCCCGAAGAACGCCGCCCAGACCGGCTCGAGCGAGAACGCGAGCGCGGTCTGGGTCGCGGTCGCCCGCCGCTGCGCCCAGGTCTGGGCGAGAAACGCGAGCGCGCTCGCGAACACGCCCGTCACGATCAGCGCTCCCCACACCGTCCAGCCGTGCGGTACGTGCAGCTGGCCGAGCGCGAGCGCAATGGCGAGCAGCCCGGCGAACGACGTGAGCATCTCGACGAGCGTGAACGCGATCGCGTCGTAACGCGGCGCGTAGCGCTCCATCAAGACGATCTGCAGGGAGTAGACCCCCGCGCCGGCGAGGACGAGCAGGTCGCCGAGCACCGAGCCGCCGTGGATCCCGGCGAGAAGCGCGAGACCGGTCGTCGCGAGGGCCGAGGCGTGCGCGGAAGAGCGCCAGCGCGAGCAGCGGCGTCAGCACGACGTACATGCCGGTGATGAAGCCCGTCGAGGAGACGGAGGTGCGCTCGAGCCCCGCCGTCTGCAGCGCGTAGCCGGCGCCGAGTAGCGCGCCGGCGTAAACGGCTGCAGCCCAGCCACTGCGGCCGAGCGAACGCAGGCGGCGCACGCCCGGAGGCGCGAGCGTCAGGCTGGCGATCGCGAACCGGAGCGCGAGGAACGCGAACAGTGGATAGAGCGCGACTGCGTCCTTCACCTGGACGAACGTCACGCCCCACACCGCGGTGACCGCGATCAGGACGAGCAGGGGCTTCACCGCGGCCATCCCGCGATTCAACACGTCGCTCGCTGCCACCGCTGATGCGAGCTACGGTTTCGTGCATGGACGCACTCGACACCTTCGGACGGCCCCTGCACGACCTCCGGATCTCGGTCACTGACCGCTGCAACTTCCGCTGCGTCTACTGCATGCCGAAGGAGGTCTACGGCCGCGATCACCGCTTCCTCGAGCGGCGCGAGCTCCTGACGTTCGAGGAGATCGCGCGTGTCGCGAGCACCTTCGTCTCCGCCGGCGTCAAGAAGATCCGTATCACCGGCGGCGAGCCGCTCGTGCGTCGCGACCTCGAGCGCCTGGTCGCACAGCTCGCCGAGCTCGACGTCGATCTCACGCTGACGACCAACGGCTCGCTCCTGCCCCAGAAGGCGCAGTCGCTCGCGGACGCAGGCCTGCGGCGGATCACGGTCAGCCTCGACTCGCTCGACGACGCGATCTTTCGCGCGCTGAACGACGTCGACTTCTCGGTCGAGCGCGTGCTCGACGGGATCGACGCGGCCGCGGCGGCGGGCCTGCCGGTGAAGGTCAACGCCGTGATCAAGCGCGGCGTGAACGACGACCAGGTCGTGCCACTCGCCGCGTTCTTCCGCGAGCGCGGCCACACACTGCGCTTCATCGAGTACATGGACGTCGGCCACACGAACGGCTGGCGGCTCGACGACGTCGTGCCGGCGAAGGAGATCGTCGCGCTGCTCGACGATGCGTTCGGCGTCGAGCCGGCCGAGGCGCTGTACCGCGGCGAGGTCGCACAGCGGTGGCGCTACAAGGACGGCAACGGCGAGGTCGGCGTGATCGCCTCGGTCACGCAGCCGTTCTGCGGCGACTGCACGCGGGCGCGGCTGTCGGCGGAGGGCAAGCTCTTCACCTGCCTCTTCGCGGTCCGCGGCCACGACCTGCGCGCGCTGATCCGCGGCGGCGCCTCCGACGAGGAGCTCGAAGCGGCGCTGCGCACCGTCTGGGGCGGCCGCGCCGACCGCTACTCCGACCTCCGCTCGGCCGCGACCATCGGCCTGGACAAGGTCGAGATGTCCTACATCGGCGGGTAGGCCTTTGACAACCCGCCCTCGCGTTTGTAATAACGCCGGGGCGAGGGGGACAACGGGAGCGTGAAGAACGCCCACGGCGCGCCCATCCGGGGGCCTTCTCGAGCACAACGCCGCCAACCCCGAGAAGTGAGGTCAACATGTTTTCGCTCACACGCAGCGTCGTACTTGCGATCGCGCTGGCGTTGATCGTTGCCGGCGCCGCCGGCGCGTCGCAGCACAGCCTGAGGAGGGCCGCCGCCGTCCCCGACTTCGGCCCGAACGTCAAGATCCTCGATCCAAGCATGACGACGGCCCAGATCAAGGCGGTCGTTGATCCGATCGCGGCGCAGCAAACGTCGAATGAGTTCGGCACGCAGCGATACGCGCTGCTCTTCAAGCCGGGCAACTACGGCGCGCCGGCTGCGCTCAACTTCAACGTCGGCTACTACACGGAGGTCGCCGGGCTCGGCGCACTTCCGGGCCAGGTGACGATCAACGGCACGGTCGACGTTCACAATCAGTGCGACTCGACCCGATTCTGCGTCGCGCTCACGAACTTCTGGCGCTCGCTCTCGAATCTGACGATCCACGTCGTCTCCGCTCCCAAGGGAGGCTGTGACGGCGCCGCCGAGTTCTGGGCGGCGTCGCAAGCCGCGCCGATGCGGCGCGTACAGATCGACAGCGGGCTGACGACGCTGTTCGATTTCTGCTCGGGGCCGAACTACTCGAGCGGCGGCTTCATCGCCGACTCGGTGCTCCCGGGTGTGGTGATCAACCTGGACGAACGCTGTCTGGAACCAGGTGTTCGCAGGCGTGCAAGGCGCGCCCGCGCAGTCGTTCCCGAACCCGCCGTACACCACGCTCGCGACCAATCCGGCGTCGCGCGAGAAGCCCTTCCTCTACGTCGACGCGAACGACCAATACAACGTCTACGTCCCGGATGCGCAGACCGACTCGTCGGGACCCACGTGGACGAATGGGCAGACGCCCGGTCACTCGCTCCCGATTGAGAGCTTCTTCATCGCGAAGCCGTCCGACAGCATCCAGTCGATCAACAACGCACTGTCGCTCGGGCAGAACCTGATCTTCACGCCCGGTGTCTACGACGTCGACCAGACGATCAAGGTCAAGCAGGCCGACACGATCGTGCTCGGACTTGGCATGGCAACGCTCACTGCGCAGAACGGCGTCGTGCCGATGACGGTCGCCGACGTACCGGGCGTCGAGATCTCCGGTCTGATCTTCGATGCAGGCGCCACGACGTCGCAGACGCTGCTGCAGTACGGCGACCCGCATCCCGAGGGCCAGAGCGACGCGCACCACGCGTCGACCGACCCAACCGACCCCGGCGCGTTGCACGACGTGTTCTTCCGCATCGGCGGGCCGCACGTCGGCAAGGCCGTCACCGCGCTCGAGGTCGGCCGCGACGACACGATCCTCGACGACATCTGGGCGTGGCGGGCCGATCACGGCAACGGCGTCGGCTGGACGCAGAACACGGCCGACACCGGCGTCGAGGTCACGGGCGACAACGTGGTCGCGACCGGGCTCTTCGTCGAGCACTTCCAGAAGTACAACGTGTACTGGGCAGGCGAGAACGGCAAGACGGTGATGTTCCAGAACGAGATGCCGTACGACCCGCCGAACCAGGCCGCGTGGCAGCACGACGGTGTGCTCGGCTGGGCCGCGTACAAGGTGGCCGACTCGGTGCAGACCCACGAGGGCTGGGGACTCGGCAGCTACTGCTTCTTCAACGTCGATCCGTCGATCCACGCCACTCGCGCCTTCGAGGTCCCGGTGACCCCCGGTGTGAAGCTGCACGACCTCCTCGACCTGTCGATCACGCGCCACGGCACGATCGACCACGTCGTCAACGACGTCGGCACCCCGAATAACGCCGACACCACGCCCGAGAACATCGTTTCCTATCCGTAAGCCGAAGGGTTGGGGCCTGCGCACAGCAGGCCCCAGCCCGGAATCTGCGGAAATCTCGTCCGAAGGGCGGATTCCCAGCTTCCGCAACTGCCTCTAGAATCAGCGGCAGTGTCTGCCATGGTCGCAGCAGGGCGGCGGCATTTGCCGCGTGGTTGGTCGGATCTGGGTCTCCAGCTGGGGATCTGGTTCGGCTTCGCCGTGCTCTACCAGCTCGCCCGTGGCGTCGCCGACCGCAACCCGGCCAGGGCCTTCAGCAACGGCCAGCGCGTGTTCGACCTCGAGATCCGCGTCACGCATCGCCTGTACGAGCTGACCCTCCAGAACTTCGTCGACCAGCGGCACCTGCTCGCGACGATCGTCTCGTGGACGTACTGGAACTCGGAGTTCACCGTCGTCGGGTGCGTCGCCACGCAGCGTTCACCCGGTTCCGCAACGCGATCCTGCTCGCCAACGTGATCGGGCTCGCCGGCTACATCTTCATGCCGACCGCCCCGCCTCGGCTGCTCGGGATCGGCTTCGTCGACCAGCACCGCGACGGGCTCGTCAGCCTCGCCGCCAACCCGTACGCCGCCATGCCAAGCCTCCATGCAGCGGATGCGCTGATCGTCGGCATCGTCCTCTTCGGCGTCTGCCGCAGCCCCTGGGCCAAGGCCTTCTGGGCCATCTGGCCCGCGTGGGTCTGGTTCGCCGTGATGGCGACGGGCAACCACTTCTGGCTCGACTGCGTGGCAGGCATCGGGGTCGCCCTGGTGGCGATGGCGATCGTCTACAACGACCGCACCCGCTTCCTGNNGCCGACCCGGAAGGGGCGGAACGACAGGACGCTGGTACGGTCCGAGTCGTGACCAGAGCGGCCGCGATCAAGCAGGGGTACACGACCGGTGCCCGCACGCTCGCGTCCCGCTCGGTGCTGGGGCTCGCCCGCACGCGGGTGACGCCGAACGCCCTCACGACGAGCGGCGTCCTGCTCTGCGGCATCGCTTCCGTGCTCGTGCTGTTCGAGGGCCGCAACGAGCTTCTCTACTACTGGCTCGCCGCGCTCGTCTTCGTCGTGGGCTCGCTCCTCGACATCCTCGACGGGGCACTGGCTCGGGCCGGCGGCAAGACGACGCCGTTCGGCGCGTTCCTCGACTCGACGACCGACCGGATCAGCGAGGGCTTTATGCTGACCGCGATCGCGTACGTCCTGGCGACGCACCATCATCCCGTCTTCGTCGCAGTCGCGATGGCCGCGGTCGCGGGGTCCTTTCTCGTCTCATACACGCGCGCCAAGGCCGAAGCACTCGGCCTTCGCGGCGACGTGGGCATTGGCTCACGCGCCGAGCGCGTCGTTGTCATCACCGCAGGGCTCGTGCTCGCACCGTGGGGCGTGCTCCCCTGGTCGCTCGTGCTCCTCGC
>WNFM01065373.1_pt1 | contig 21037 bp, 24 predicted proteins | sample 5400271 | NCBI WGS metagenome assembly WNFM01 (sample SAMN13153352, study PRJNA577476) | soil metagenome | isolation source: 60 cm saprolite on Douglas fir-dominated hillslope | place: USA:California | collected 2013-09-17
CGCACCTCGTTGATGATGCGGCTGGAGATTCTGGCCAGCAGCTCGTGCGGCAGCGGCGCCCAGTCGGCGGTCATGAAATCGGTAGTCTGGACCGCGCGCAGCGCCACCACGTTCTCGTAGGTGCGGCCGTCGCCCATTACGCCGACCGCCTTGATGGGAAGGAAGACGGTGAAGGCCTGCGCGGCCTTGTCGTACCAGCCCGAACTCTTCAGCTCGGAAATGAAAATATCGTCGGCGCGCTGCAGGAGCCCGACGTATTCCTTTCTGATCTCGCCCAGGATGCGTACGCCAAGCCCCGGGCCCGGGAAAGGATGGCGGAACACCATCTCGCGCGGCAGGCCGAGGGCCAGGCCCAGCTCGCGCACCTCGTCCTTGAAAAGCTCGCGCAACGGCTCGAGCAGCTTGAGGTGCAGAGTCTCCGGCAGGCCGCCGACATTGTGGTGGGACTTGATCGTCATCGCCTTCTTGGTCTTGGCCCCCGCCGACTCGATGACGTCCGGATAGATGGTGCCTTGGGCAAGCCACTTCGCCCGCGAAAGCCCTTTGAAACACATCCACGAAGACCTTGCCGATGATCTTGCGCTTCTCCTCGGGGTCTGAAATGTTTTTCAAAGAAGCAAAAAAATCCTCCGACGCATCGACCTGAATTACCTTCACCTGCATGTGCTTCGCAAACGTGTCCATCACCTGCTTCGCTTCGTTCAAGCGCAGCAGGCCGTGATCGACGAAGACGCATGTGAGTTGATCGCCGATCGCGCGGTGCATGAGCGCGGCCGCGACCGAAGAGTCGACGCCGCCCGACAGGCCGAGAATGACTTCCTCGCCACCTACTTGCTTTCGAATTTTCTGTATCGCTTCAGAAACGTAATCCGGCATGCTCCAGTCGCCACTGCAGCCGCATATCTCGTGCACGAAGCGCCGCAGCAGCTTCGTGCCCTGGCGCGTATGCGTGACTTCCGGGTGGAACTGCACGCCGTAGAAGCGGCGCTCCTCATCGGCCATCGCGGCGATCGGGCAGGCCTCGGTGGAGGCCATCAGCTTGAAGCCCGGCGGCATCTCGGTGACTTTGTCGCCGTGGCTCATCCAGACCTTGAGCATGCCGTGACCTTCGGGCGTGCGCAGGTCCTCGATGCCGTCGAGCAGCCTGGTATGGCCGCGCGCGCGGACCTCGGCAGAGCCGAACTCACGCACCCGCCCCGCCTCCACGCGACCGCCCAGCTGCTGCGCCATGGTCTGCATGCCGTAGCAGATGCCCAGCACCGGAACGCCGAGCCCGAACACCGCCTGCGGCGCCTTGCCGGCCGCCTGGTCGTAGGCTGAGAGATGGCTGCCGGAAAGGATCACGCCCTTCGCCCCGAAGCCGCGCACAAAGTCGTCGCTGACGTCGTGCGGATGGATCTCGCAATAGACCTTGGCCTCGCGCACCCGCCGCGCGATCAGCTGCGTGTACTGCGCCCCGAAATCCAGGATGAGGATGCGCTCGTGCAGCGCGGCGCTATTCGGCGCGGTAGTTGGGAGCTTCTTTGACAATTTGTACATCGTGGACATGCGATTCGCGAATGCCTGCAGACGTGATCTCTACGAATTGGGTTCGCGTGCGCAATTCCTCGATCGTCGAGCAGCCGGTGTAGCCCATGCTCGCCCGCACCCCGCCGGTCAGCTGCTCGATGACCCGGAGCGCGCTGCCCTTGTAGGGCACGCGGCCCTCCACTCCCTCGGGCACCAGCTTGTCGACGTTCATCTCCGAGTCCTGGAAGTAGCGGTCGGCGGCGCCCTTCTGCATCGCGCCGAGCGAGCCCATGCCGCGATAGCCCTTGTAGGAACGCCCCTGGTAGAGCTCGATCTCGCCCGGCGACTCGTCGGTGCCCGCGAAGAGCGAGCCCAGCATGACCGTGTGCGCGCCGGCGGCAAGCGCCTTCGCGATGTCGCCCGAGTAGCGGATGCCGCCGCGCGGCTCGCGCCCTCGCGCACGGTCACCAGCTCCTTCTGCGGCGTCATGATCGACTTCACGGGCTGGTCGAGCTGGGTCTCGAAGCGCAGGTCGCGGTTGGTGACGATGCCGACCTTGACGCCATCCGCACCGTGGTCCACGAGCGCCTTGGCGCCCTCCGCGGTGCCGACGTTGCCGCCCACCACCTCCACCTGCGGGTAGCGGCTTTTGATCCACTTCACGCGGTCGAGCACTCCCTGCGCGTGGCCGTGCGCGGTATCGACCACGAGCACGTCGGCGCCGGCCTCGACCAGTGCGGCGACGCGCTCGTCCGTTCCCTCCCCGACGCCCACCGCAGCGCCCACCCGCAGCTTGCCTTGCGGGTCCTTGCACGCGTTGGGGTGCTCGCTTTCCTTGAGGATGTCCTTGACCGTGACGAGGCCCTTGAGGCGGAACTCCTCGTCGACCACCAGCACGCGCTCGAGGCGGTGCTGGTGCATGAGCTTCATGGCTTCCGCGCGGCTGGAGCCGTCGCGCACCGTGATCAGCTTGCGCTGCGGCGTCATGATCGACTTCACCGGCTGGTCTAGCTGGGTTTCGAAGCGCAGGTCGCGGTTGGTGACGATGCCGACCACCTTGCCGCTCTTCACCACCGGGAAGCCGGAAATCTTGTGCTCGCGCTGCAGCGCGATCACCTCGCGCACCGTCTGCTCCGGGGTTACGGTCATCGGGTCGCGTAGCACCCCCGATTCGAAGCGCTTGACCTTGGCGACCTCGGCGGCCTGCCCTTGCGCGGTAAGATTCTTGTGGACGATGCCGATGCCGCCCTCCTGCGCCATCGCGATGGCCAGGCGAGCCTCGGTCACCGTGTCCATGGCCGCGGAAACGAGCGGGATGTTCAGTTCTAGCTTGCGGCTGAGGCGGGTCTTCAGGGAAACTTCGCGCGGCAGGACGCGCGAGTGGGCGGGAAGGAGGAGAACGTCGTCGAAGGTCAGCGCCTTCTGGATCACCCGCATGTTTTCCGCTCGCAAAGCGGCATTATACGCGAGTGCGTTTGACGCCCAAAATGAAAGCCGATACTGTCAACGGATTACCCGGCTCGGGCATTGATGATTTATGAAAACTCCCCTCAAGACCTTTCTCCTCTTTGCAATCGCGATCTTCGCGACGGCTGCGATTGCCCAGCAGTACAAGTGGGTCGACAAGAACGGCAGGACCCAGTACGGCGACATACCTCCCCCCGGCGTGAAGGCGACACCGCTGAGGGGGCCTCCACCGCCGTCTGCTCCCGAGCCTGCCGAGAAAAGCGCCTCCAAAGACGGCAAGGCCGCCTCAAAGGGCCCGCTCACGACGGCCGAAAGGGAAGCGGAGTTCCGCAAGCGCCAGAAGGAGCAGCAGGAAAACGAGCAAAAAGCGAGCAAGGAGCACGAAGCCGCCGAGGCGAAGCGCGCCAACTGCGAGCAGATGCAGTCCTACTTGCGCTCGCTGGAGGCCGGGCAGCGCATTTCCACGACCAACGCGGCGGGCGAGCGAGCGATCCTCGAGGACGACCAACGCGCCAAGGAAGTGGCGCGCGTGCAGCGCACGATCAACGAGTCCTGCCGGTAGCCCGGCGGTTTGCGCCGGCGCGACGCCGGCGCGCCTCCTTCGGATCCATCGCGAGCGGCCGATAAATCTCGATGCGGTCGCCGTCGGCGGCCGCCGAGCCCGCTGCCCGGGTCTTGCCGGATACGCCGATCTTCTGCCGGGCCAGATCGATCTCGGGATGGCGGACGAGGATTCCGGACGCGGCGATCGCGTCGCGCAGCGTTGCGCCGGGAGCAAGGCGGACGCTCACGGCGTCTTCCGAACCCGGCAGCGCGTAGACCACTTCAACCTGCAGGGTGGCCATAGACCTCGTCGGCGCGGCGCGCGAAAGCATCCACCATGCTGTTGGCGATGCCGTCGAACAGCGGCTCGAGCAGCCGCGCCAGGGTGCGGCTCGAGAATTCGTACTGCAGGGAGAAATCGATCCTGCAGGCCTGCGCCGACAGCGGGCTGAAGCGCCACGCCGCGGCGAATCGCCGGAACGGCCCTTCCACCAGGCGCATGTCGATCGCCTCGCCGGGCCGGTTCTCGTTGCGGGTGGTGAATGCCTGGCGCAGCCCGTGCATGCCGACCGTGATCTTCGCTTTTGTAGAAGAAGAATTCCTTTCCAAAACCAGAGTTTCCAGGCACCAGGGAAGAAAGCCCGGATAGGCCTCGATGTCCTCGACCAGCGCGTAGAGCTCGGCTGCGGTGTGCTCGACGATGGCGGAGCGCGAAATTTTCTTCACATGTAGTTTTCTCACTAGAATGCGGCGTGTCTATCGTCGAAAACCGCAAGGCATTCCACGATTATTTCATCGAAGAACGCTACGAGGCGGGCCTGGCGCTCGACGGCTGGGAAGTGAAGGCGATCCGCGGCGGCCGCGCCCAGCTTTCCGACGGCTATGTCATGGTGCGCGGCGGCGAGCTGTTCCTGATCGGCGCCAACATCAGCCCCCTCTCCACGGTCTCGACGCATTTCATCCCCGATCCGACGCGCAGCCGCAAGCTGCTGCTGCACGCCGAGGAGATCAAGCGGCTGGTCGGCAAGGTGGAGCAGCGCGGCTACACCCTGGTGCCGCTGAATCTGCACTACAGCAAGGGCCGTATCAAGCTCGAGATCGGCCTTGCCAAAGGCAAGCTCAAGCACGACAAGCGCGCTGCGGAACGCGACAAGGACTGGAACCGCGAAAAGCAAAGGCTGCTACGCAGCCGCTGACTTTTGTTTTGCTGTTGAAGGGTTTTCAGCCAAAGCAATCCAGGTCGAGACGACGGTATCCGGATTCAGGGACAGGCTGTCGATGCCCTGCTCCATCAGCCAGTGGGCGAGGTCGGGATGGTCGGAGGGTCCCTGGCCGCAGATGCCAACGTACTTGCCGTGCTTGCGGCAGGCACGGATCGCCATCGTCAGCAGCGTCTTCACTGCCGCGTCGCGCTCATCGAAACTTTCGGCCACCAGGCCCGAGTCGCGGTCGAGCCCGAGCGTGAGCTGGGTCAGGTCGTTCGAGCCGATCGAGAAGCCGTCGAACAGCTCGAGGAATTCCTCGGCGAGGATCGCGTTCGACGGCAGCTCGCACATCATTACGATGCGCAGGCCATTGCCGCCCCTTTTCAAGCCGTTTTTTTCAAGCAGAACCATCACGTCGCGTGCTTCGGTGAGGGTGCGCACGAACGGCACCATCAGCTCGACGTTCGTCAGCCCGAGCTCGTCGCGCACTTTCTTCAGCGCGGCGCACTCGAGCTCGAAGCAGGCTCGCCAGTCGGGCGCGAGGTAGCGCGACGCGCCGCGCAGGCCGAGCATCGGATTCTCCTCGTCGGGCTCGTAACGCTCGCCGCCGAGCAGCTTCTTGTACTCGTTCGACTTGAAGTCCGACAGGCGCACGATCACCGGCTTCGGCCAGAAGGCGGCCGCGATGGTCGCCACGCCCTCGACCATCTTCTCGCGGAAGAAACTGCGCGCGTCGGCGTAGCCGCGGATCTTTGCAGCCAGCCTGCTCTTCAATTCAGCCGGAAGCTTGTCGTATTCGAGACAGGCGCGGGGATGCACCCCGATCTCGTTGTTGATGATGAACTCGAGCCGCGCTAGGCCTACGCCGGCGTTCGGCAGCTGCGCGAACTCGAACGCGAGCCGCGGGTTGCCGACGTTCATCGCGATCTTCACCGGGATGCGCGGCATCTCGCCGCGCTCGCGGCTGGAAACCTCGAAGGGCAGCAGCCCTTCGTAGACGTTTCCGGTATCGCCCTCGGCGCAGGACACCGTTACAGGCTGAGCATCCTTCAGCCTGTCGGTGGCGTCACCGCAGCCCACGACCGCGGGAATGCCAAGCTCGCGTGCGATGATCGCGGCGTGGCAGGTCCGGCCGCCGCGGTCGGTCACGATCGCCGCGGCGAGCTTCATCACCGGCTCCCAGTTGGGGTCGGTCATGTCGGTTACGAGCACGTCGCCCTGCTTCACGCGCGCCATCTGCGAGGCATCCGGCACCACGCGGACCGGGCCGCTGCCGATCTTGTGGCCGATTGCGCGGCCGCTCGTCAGGACGCGCGCGCTGCCCTTGAGCGCATAGCGCTGGTCGGCGCGCTGGCGCGACTTGACGGTCTCGGGACGCGCTTGAAGAACGTAGAGGCGCCCGTCGGCGCCGTCTTTCCCCCATTCGATATCCATCGGGCGGCCGTAATGGCGCTCGATAGCCGCCGCGCAGCGCGCGAGCTCGAGCACCTCTTGATCGGAAAGAGAGAATTGGTTTCGTTCTTTCTCTTCGACTTCAATGATTTTTGTAGAACGCCCGGCTTCCGCTGAATTGCCGAACACCATCTTCTGCAGCTTCGAGCCGAGGGCGCGGCGCACGATGGCCGGCCGGCCTTTCTCGAGCATCGGCTTGTGCACGTAGAACTCGTCGGGATTGACCGCCCCCTGCACCACCATCTCGCCCAGGCCGTATGCGGCGGTGATGAACACCACGTCCCGGAAACCGGATTCCGTGTCCAGGGTGAACATGACCCCGCTCGACCCCAGGTCGCTGCGCACCATCTGCTGGACCGCCGCGGACAAGGCCACGGCGCCGCGATCGAAACCCTGGTGCGCGCGGTAGGAGATCGCCCGGTCGTTGTAGAGCGAGGCGAACACCTGCCGGATGGCCTCGACCACGTTGTCGGCGCCGCGGATATTCAGGAAGGTTTCCTGCTGCCCGGCGAAGGAGGCGTCGGGCAAATCCTCGGCCGTCGCCGACGACCTCACCGCATACGATGTTTCACTTGAATTGTTCTTTTCAAGCTCTTGATAATGCTTCTTAATGTCCGCCACAAGAGAGCGAGGGAACCGTCCGTTCAGGATCCAGGAGCGGATTTCCGCTCCGCACACTTCCAGAGCCCCGATGTCCTTGGGATCCAGTTCCCTCAGGCGCTTCTCGATGCGCTGCGCTAGGTCGTCAGTAGCGAGGAACTCGCGGTAGGCGTCTGCCGTGGTGGCGAAGCCGCCCGGGACGCGGATGCCGGCGGCAGCGAGGCCACCGATCATCTCGCCAAGTGAAGCGTTCTTGCCTCCGACCTGATTCAGGTCTTTCAAACGGAGATCTTTAAGCCACGCGATGCGCATTGCCAGTGTATTTTATCGTCATGACCCAACGCCGAACTGTCTTCTTCTTGTCGGACGGCACGGGAATTACGGCGCAGATGCTGGGGCACAGCCTGCTCACGCAGTTCGAGGGCGTGGACTTCAACCAGGTCACCCTGCCCTTCGTCGACAGCGCCGAAAAAGCCAAGGAATGCCTCGCGCGCATCGAGGCGGAGTCCGCCGACGGCAACGGCCAGCCGATCGTGTTCTCGACGCTGGTCAACCAGGAGGTGCGCGAGGTGTTCCGCCGCGCCAATGCGTTGTTCCTCGATTTTTTCGAGACTTTCATCGATCCGCTGGAAGCCGGCCTTGGCGTCAAGTCGAGCCATACGATCGGGCGCTCTCACAGCGCCATGGACAAGAAGGAGTACCAGCAACGCATGGAGGCCATCAACTTCGCCATGGCGCACGACGACGGCTCGTCGCATCGGGAACTCGGCCAGGCGGATGTCATCCTGATCGGGGTGTCGCGCAGCGGCAAGACGCCGACCAGCCTGTATCTGGCGATGCAGTTCGGAGTCAAGGCGGCCAACTACCCCCTGATCCCGGAGGATTTCGACCGTGGCCAGCTGCCCGAAGCGCTGCGCAGCAACAAGACACGCCTCTACGGTCTCACCATCGCCCCGGAGCGGCTGCACGAGATCCGCAAGGAGCGCCGCCCCGGCAGCCGCTATGCCGACCTGGACAACTGCCGCTTCGAGATCGAGGAGGCGCAGAACCTGATGCGCCGCGAGGGCATCCGCAGCATCAACTCAACCAGCAAGTCGATCGAGGAGATCGCCACCACCATCCTGCGCGAGCTCAGGATCCAGCGGCAGGTCTACTAAAACTCGCGTAGAGGCAGATCGCCGCGGCGGCGGCGACATTCAGCGATTCAGTGCCCGGAGCGGTGGGCACAGTGATTTTGAGGTCTGCTTCCTTAAGCGCCTGGGCGCTTACGCCCTTCCCTTCGCTTCCAAAGACCCATCCGAGGCGCCCCGACAGATCCGCCTCGGCAAGCCCTACTCCGCCCCGCGCGACGGTGCAGAGCAGTCTCCCGGCAAACGTCTCGAATTCGCGTTCCAAGCTCGTCGCACTCTCTATGGAGACTCTGAAGTGCCCACCCATGCCGGCGCGCAGTACCTTGGGCGACCACGGATCGGCGCAAGCGCTGTCGAGGACTACCGAGACAACGCCGAAAGCCGCCGCGCTGCGGATGATGGCGCCCACGTTCCCGGCATCCTGAATGCCTTCGAGGAAGATACAGCTTCCCTGCGGGTCTTTCCGGCCTTCGGGGATCTCGATTTCGGCGGCAATGCCTTGCGGCGTTTCGGTGTCCACCGTCGAATTGAAGACGCTGTCCGAGAGCTCGACGCACTCCATCTTCGCCTTTCCGAGGAGTCCTTGAATCTCAGGGTCGCGCGCCGCGCTTTCGCTCACGATGACGCAGATCGGCTTCCATCTGCGATCAAGCAAGGCCGCTACGAGGTTGGGACCTTCCAGCAGGGCGCGGCGCTCCTTCCTGCGAAAGCGCGTGTCTCGCGAGAGTCTCGCCCAGCGCTTGACCCTCGGGTTATCGCGTGAGCGAAGAATGACCATCTAGCTTTCCGGGAACAGGCCCTTCTGGAAGAAGCTCTTCACCGGATCGAAGCTGCGACGGTGAATCTCGCAAGGCCCGAAACGCATCAGCAGCGCGAAATGCTCGGGGGTGGAGTATCCCTTGTGCCGGTCGAAGGCGTACTGCGGAAACCGCTCGTGCAACGCGCACATCTCCGCGTCGCGTGCGGTCTTGGCGAGGATCGAGGCCGCGGAGATCACCTTGTGGGTGGCGTCGCCATCCACGATCGCGCGTGAGCGGCAGGCCAGATCGGGACAGTGCGTACCGTCGATCCAGGCTTCGTCGGGCACCACCTTGAGCGCCTCCACGGCACGCCGCATCGCGAGCAGCGCCGCGCGCAGGATATTTATGCTGTCGATCTCCTCGACGCTCGCCACGGCGATCGACCAGGCGATCGCGCGCTCCTTGATGCGCGCCGCCAGCACGTCGCGGCGCTCCGCGGTCAGCACCTTCGAGTCGGCAAGCCCGTTCACGCGCCGTGCCGGATCAAGGATCACCGCCGCGGCGTATACCGGCCCGGCGATCGGCCCGCGCCCGGCCTCGTCGACTCCACAGACGACCAGGGTTTGCATTGCCATTTCCCTGATTCCTATTTTTTACTTTTTTCCAGAACCGTCAAAACCGCTTCGGCCGCCTTGCTGGCGGTATTCTGCCTGAGGAGGTGGTGGAATTCAGTGAAGCGCTCAACCTGCCGCCGCTGCCCCGCTACGTCGCGCAGCAGATCGAGCAAGGCCGCCGCGAGTGCGGCGGGGGTCGCCCGGTCTTGAAGCAGCTCCGGAACCAAGAACTCGCCCGCCAGGACGTTCGGTAGGCCGACGTAGGGCAGATAGAACAGGGCCCGACCGATCGCGGAAGTGATGGGCGACTGCCGGTAGGTGATGACCATCGGGGTCTTGAAAAGCGCTGCTTCCAGCGTCGCGGTGCCGCTCGCTACCAGTGCGATGTCCGCCGCGGCGAGCGCCTCGTGCGAATGGCCGAACAGCAACGTCAGCGGCAGGTCGGTGCGCTGGTGCTGGTGCACCGCGAGCTCGAACATGTCGCGCGTCTCTCGCGTCGCGGTGGGACAGACGAAATGCACCTCGGGGACTTCCTGGCGGAAGCGGTGCGCCGCCAGAATGAAGCTGCTGGCCATGTACTTCAGCTCGGAGCTCCGGCTGCCCGGGAGCAGCGCGACGATCAGCTTGCCGGAGGGCAGCCGCAGCTGGGCGCGTGCCTCGTCCTTATTCGGCTTCAGGGGAATGACATCCGCCAGCGGATGGCCGACATACGTGACCGGCACCCCCGCCTTGCGGTACAGCGGCTCCTCGAACGGGAACATGACGAGGATGTGGTCGACCGAGCGCGCGATCTCGCGGATGCGCCAGCCGCGCCACGCCCAGATCGACGGGCTCACGTAGTGGATGGCGGGGACGCCGGCATCCCTGAGGCGGCGCTCCAGGCCGAGGTTGAAGCCGGACGAATCGACGCCGATGAACAGGTCGGGCGGCGACTGCAACAGCTGCCGGGCGAGCTTGCGCCGGATCGCCATGATCTCGCCGAAATGGCCCAGCAGCTCCGCATAACCCCGCACCGACAGCTTCTCCATCGGATAGCGGGACTCGAACCCCTCGTGCGCCATCTGCGGGCCGCCGATGCCGGCGAACTCCATGGCGGGGCGGCGCGCCTTGAGCGCCGCAATGAGATGCGCGCCGAGCAGATCGCCCGAGGCCTCGCCGGCCACCATGCCGACGCGCAGATTGCCCCTGTCCACTAGCGCAGGATGCCGCGTTGGCTGTTATCGAGAAATTCCAGAATGAGGCGCACCTCGCCGCACCCGGCCGCCTGCGTCTCGAGCTCGCGGCGCGCCTCGTCGAGCCCGAGCCCGCTTCGGTACAGCGTGCGGTAGGCGCGCTTCAGCGCGTTGATGGCGTCCGCCGAGAAGCCGCGGCGCTTGAGCCCTTCGCTGTTGATGCCGTAGGGCTTCGCAGTGTTGCCCGCCGCGGTGACGTACGGCGGCAGATCCTGCGGCAGGTAGGTACCCATGCCGGTGAAAGCATGGGCGCCGATATGCACGAACTGGTGGACCAGCGTGGTCGCGCCGAGGATCGCCCAGTCGCCCACCTTGACATGCCCGGCAAGCTGGCAGGCGTTGGCAAAGACCGTGTGGCTGCCGATCTGGCAGTCGTGCGCGAAATGCACGTAGGCCATGATCCAGTTGTCGCTGCCGACGCGGGTCACGCCGGCGTCCAGCGCGGTGCCCCGGTTGATGGTCACGTACTCGCGGATCGTATTGCCGTCGCCGATCTCCACCGCGCTGTCCTCGCCGGCGTACTTCTTGTCCTGCGGCGGCGCGCCGATCGACGCGAAGTGAAAAATGCGGTTGCGCCGCCCGATGTGGGTGCGTCCATCGAGGATCACGTGCGCCCCGATCCAGCTTTCCTCGCCGATCTCGACCTGCGCGCCGATCACGCAAAATGGTCCGACGACGACATTGGCGGCGAGGCGCGCTTTGGGGTCTACCAGGGCGGTCGGGTGGATCCCCGCGGTCATGTCCCGACCGAGCAGAGAATGGTGGCCTCCGCGACCAGCTCTCCGGCGACCCGCGCCTTGCACAGGAACTTGCCGATGCCGCGCAGCTGCCGCTCGAGGATCACTTCGATCTCGAGCTGATCGCCGGGGACCACCGGCTTCTTGAAGCGCGCATGGTCGATGCCGACGTAGTAGTAGACCGAGTCCTTGTCGGGCTTGGTGCCCTGCGAGCGGAACACCAGGATCCCGGCGGCCTGCGCCATCGCCTCGAGGATCAGCACCCCCGGCATGATGGGCCGCTGCGGGAAATGACCCTGGAAATAAGGCTCGTTCGCCGAGACGTTCTTCAGCGCGACGATGCGCTTGCCGGCCTCGAGCTGGGTCACCCGGTCGAGCATCATCATCGGAAAGCGCTGAGGCAGATGCGCGAGCACTTCATTGACATCCATCTCAGCCATTTTTCTTCCCCTTTGCTTCGAGCTTGCGCACACGGTCCAGAAGCCCTGCCAGATGCCGCACCACCGCCATATTGCGCAGCCAGGAGCCGTGCTCCTCGGCCGGATATGCCCCGGTATAGGTGCCGGGCTTGAGCAGTGAATGCGAAACGCCGGTGGACCCGGAAACGGTCACGTGATCGACGATCTTGATATGGCCGGCGATTCTGGCGCCGCCCCCGATGATGCAGTTGCGCCCGATATCGGCGCTGCCGGCGATCCCGGTGCAGCCGGCGATCGCGGTATGGGCGCCGATGCGCACGTTGTGTCCGATCTGAATCTGGTTGTCGAGCTTGACCCCTTCTTCGATCACCGTATCGTCCATCGCACCGCGGTCGATGGTGGTGTTGGCGCCGATTTCCACGTCGTCGCCGATCACGACCCGCCCGATCTGCGGGATCTTGATCCAGCGCCCCTCCTCTTTCGCGATGCCGAAGCCGTCGGCGCCTATCACCACTCCGGAGTGGACGATGACGCGCGCCCCCAGGACGCAATGCGGATACACGACGACGCCGGGATAGAGGCAGCTGTCGGCGCCGATCGCGACGCCCTCCCCGATCACGCATTTCGGGCCGATCGACACGCGCTCGCCGAGCTTGGCCCCAGGCGACACGACGGCGGACGGATGCACGCCGGGCGGCTGCGACAGGGATGGATTGAAAAGCTGCGACACGCGTGCAAAAAGAGCGTACGGGTTCTCGCTTACGATGCGCGGCAGCGCGGTGAGAGTCTCATTCTGCGGGGAAACAATGACGGCCGCGGCGTGCGTCTCGGCAAGCTTCGCCTTGTAGCGCCGATTGGCGAAAAATGAGATCTCGTCGGCCCGCGCACGCTCAAGGGAGCCGACCTGCCGGATCAGCGTCTGCGGATTTCCCGCGACGCGGCCGCCGAGGCGCGAGGCGATTTCCCCGAGCGTCAACGGCCCCGGCATGTCGTCACTTGGCCGCGGGCTTGCCTTCCAGCGCCTTGATCACCTTGTCGGTGATGTCGATGCGCGGGCTTACGTAAGCCGGCATCTCCTGGAAGATGATGTCGAATTTCTCCTGCTCCGCGATCTGGCGGATCACCCGGTTCGCCTGCTCTACCACCTGCGCCAGCTCCTCGTTGCGCCGCTGGTTGACGTCCTCGCGGAACTCGCGCTGCTTGCGCTGGAAGTCGCGGTTCAGGTCACCGAACTCCCGTTCCTTGTTGCGGCGCTGGGTCTCGCTCATCGTCACTGAGTTCTTGTCGAGCTCGTCCTGCATGCGCTTGAGCTGGTCGGCGATCTTGGCCAGTTCGTCATCGCGTTTCTTGAACTCGGCTTCCAGTTTCTTCTGCGCGCGCATGGCGGGCACCGAATCGCGCAGGATGCGCTCGGTGCTCACGAAGGCAATTCTTCCCTGGACCGGGGCCGGCGCAGGCGCTGGAGCCTGGGCGAGCGCCGGAACGAGTGCCGCGGCAAGCACCGCCGCCAAAAGGCTCGATTGCAGTTTCATGTGGTCGGGTCCGCCCTTAGAACACGCTGCCGAAGGTGAATTGTAACCTCTGAATATTGTCGCCTTCCTTTCTGTTGAGGGGATGTCCCCAGGACAGGCGCAAAGGTCCGAACGGCGACGCCCAGCTCAAGCCCAGCCCGGTGGAGTAGCGCAGCAAGCCGAGGTCGATCGGCTGACCCTCCCCGTACACCTGGCCGCCGTCCACGAACCACGCCAGGCGCAGCGCCTGCTCCTTGGTGGCGCCGGGCATCGGAAACTGGAACTCGGCCGTGCCGACGACCTTGCGGTTGCCGCCGATCACGTTGCCGTTGGCATCCTTCGGACCGAGCGAGAAAGAATTGTAGCCGCGCACCGAGTCCGCGCCGCCGGCGTAATAGTTCTTGAAGAACGGCAGCGGCTTGCCGCCGAGACCGCCGGCCCAGCCGAGGTCGCCCCGCAGGAACAGCGTGTAATCGCGCGACAGCGGAAAGAAATACTGCTGCAGATAGCCAAGCCGGTAGTACTGGAGGTCGCCGCTCGCGAATTCGGTGCCGACTCTCGAAAGCACGCCGCTGGTCGGGCGGATCAGGCTGTCGCGCGTATCGAGCGCCAGGCCGGTGGTAAACGCTCCGTACTGGTAGTTGTTGCCGAAGGTGTTGACGAAGGCGAGGTAGGCCGGCGGGCTGTTGTCGAAGGTCTGCAGCTTTACCGTTTCGCCGTTCAGGCCGAAATTGACGGATACCTTCTCCGAGATCGGATAGCCGAACTTGATGCCGCCTCCGACCGCATCGGTGGTGTAAGGACCGACCGCGAGCTGCGAAGCGTTGGTCTTGCGCCGGTAGAGGTCGAAACCCTGGCTCACGCCGTCGACCGTGAAGTACGGATCGAGGTAGGACAGCGAATAGACCTTGTTCACCGAGCCCGAGTTGACCGCGGCGGCCAGGAACTTGCCGGTGCCGAATGCGTTCGACTGCTGGATCGAGGTCGAAACCACGAACTTTTCCACAGTCGAGAAACCCGCGCCCAGCAGCAGCGCGCCCGTGGGCTTCTCCTTGACGGTGTAGAGGACGTCGACCTGGTCGGCGGTCCCCTCCACCGGCTGCGTCTCGACCCCGACCTCGCTGAAATATTGCGTGCGGTCGATGCGCCGCTTCGAGAGCTGGATCTTGGAAGCGTCGTAGAACGCGCCCTCGAGCTGGCGCATCTCGCGGCGCACCACCTCATCGCGCGTCTTGCTGTTGCCGGCGACGTGGATACGGCGGACATAGACGCGGCGGCCGGGATCGATGACGATGTTGAACGCTACGGTGCGCTTCTCCTTGTCGAAATTAGGCACTGCATTGGCGTTGGCGAAGGCATAACCGTCGTTACCCAGCCGCTCGGAGATCGCCTTGGTGCTCGCCGCCAGCTTCTCGCGCGAAAACACGTCGCCCTGCTTGAGCTGCACCAGCTTCTCCAGCTCCTCTTTCGGTACCAGCATCTGGCCGCTGAGCTCGACCTCCGAGACGGTGTATTTCTCACCCTCGATGATATTGACGGTGATGTAGATGTCCTGCCGGTCGGGCGTGATCGATACCTGCGTGGACTCGATGGCGAAGTCGATGTAGCCGCGGTTCTGGTAGTGCGAGCGCAGCGTCTCGAGGTCGGCGGCCAGCTTCTCCCGCGAATAGCGGTCGTGCTTCGTATACCACGTGAGCAAGCCGGGCGTGCGCAGCACGAACAGATCGACCAGATCGTCCTCGTCGAAGGACTGGGCGCCGACAATATTGATGCCGCGGATCTTGGCCACCTCTCCCTCGGTGACTGCAAAGCTGATGCCGACGCGGTTGCGCTCCAGGGGGGTGACGGTGACCTGCACCTGCGCCGCGTACAGGCCGCGCGAGAGGTACTGGCGCTTGATCTCCTGCTCGGCCGTATCGAGCAGCGAGCGGTCGAAGATGCGTCCGTCGGCCAGACCCAGCTCGCGCAGCGCCTTGCGTATGTTGTCGGCGCTCCTGCACGATCACGACCAGCACGTCGTTCTCGACCTCGAGCCTGACATCCTGGAAGAAGCCGGTGGCGAACAGCGCCCGCACGGCCTGCTGCGCCTTCTCCTCGTTCATGGTCTCGCCCACCTTTACCGGCAGGTAGCTGAACACCGTGCCAGGCTCGGTGCGCTGCAGGCCGTCGACCCGGATGTCCTTGACCACGAAAGGCTTGAACGACTGCGCGTCGGCACCGGTGGCGGCCGCAAGCAGGCAGGCGGCGAGCACCGCGCCGATGGTGCCGGGGCGCAGCATTCAGCCGCTCAACAGCCGATTGAAGTCGTTGTAGAAAGCGAAAGCCATCATGACGAGCAGCAGCGCAAGACCGACGCGCTGCCCGAGCTCCATCGCGCGCTCGGAAACGGGCGTGCCTTTGACCAGCTCGATCGCATAGTACATGAGGTGACCGCCGTCGAGCAGCGGGATCGGCAGCAGGTTGAGCACGCCGAGGCTGATGCTGATCAGCGCGAGGAAGGTCATGAAGGAAACCCAGCCCATCTGGGCCGACTGGCCGGCGAAATCGGCGATGGTGATCGGTCCGGAAATATGCTTCCAGGAAACCTGGCCGATCACCATTTTGCCGAGCATCCTCAGCGTGAAAAGCGAAATCTCGTAGGTCTTCGCGGTCGCCTTGGCCAGGCTCTCGAAAGGTCCGTAGCTCACCCGAACGAAAAACTTGTCCGCCTCGCGCGGCGCGGCTCCGATGCGCCCGATCACCCTGCTGCCCTGTTCGACTCGCTCCGTGGTCAGCTCGACGGAAAAAGTCCGGTCGCCGCGTTCGACCAGCATCGTCAGGAGCTTGGCGGGATTCTGCTGGACGATGCGGACGAACTCCTGCCACGTGCGAACGGCGCTGTCCTGCACCCGGATGATGCGATCGCCCGGCTGGAGACCGGCAGTCTGGGCCGGGCTGCCGTTGACAATCTCGCCCAGCACCGGCTCGAACGTCGGCGGCGAAATCACCAGGCCGAGCCGGCCAAGGATATCGCTCTCGACGTCGTCCGCGCTCAGCGACGAAAGATCCAGCCGATGCATGGAAATCTGCTGCTTGGCATCGATCACTTCGATCTGGACGCTCTCCTGTTCCAGAGCGCCTTTCACGAAGCGCCAGCGCAGATCCGACCACGTCGCCAAAGCCTCGCCGTTGATCGACCGTACAGTGTCGCCGGCGCGAAAGCCGGCTATCTGGGCCGCCGTACCGGCCGGCGGCTCGCCGAGCACGGGCTTGGCCTCGGGCAGGCCGTACATGAACAAGCCGGTGTAGACGAGCACGGCGAACATGAAATTGAAGACCGGCCCCGCCGCGACGATGAGCAGGCGCTTCCAGACGCTCTGGCGATTGAATGCGCGCCCGAGATCCTCCGGCTCCACCGGCCCCTCGCGCTCGTCCGCCATCTTGACGTAGCCGCCGAGCGGTATCGCGGCGATGACCCATTCGGTTCTGTCGGCCCCGCGACGCCAGGTCAGCATCGGCCGCCCGAATCCTACGGAGAAGCGCAGAACCTTTACGCGGCACAGGCGCGCCGCAAGGTAGTGCCCGTACTCGTGCACCATGATAAGAGCGCCAAGCGCGACGATGAACCACACCGCCTTCTGAAGAAGGATCATGCCGCCTCCGCCATGACCCGGGCGCTTGCCGCCGCGCGCGCGCTTGCGTCCGCGTGGAGCACCTCGGGAAGATCCCTTGCCGGCCCGATGGTCGCGCTCGCCAGTGTGTCCTCGATCACATGCGCAATCGCAGTGAACGGCAGCCGGCCGCCGAGAAATGCCTCCACCGCGACCTCGTTTGCAGCGTTCAGCACGGCGGGCGCCGTGCCGCCGGCGCGCAGCGCCTCGTAGGCGAGCTGTAGACAGGGAAAGCGCTGCCCGTCGGGCCGCTCGAACGAAAGATTTCTCATCACCGTCAGGTCCAGTGGCCGCGCGCCCGATTCGATGCGATCCGGAAAGCCGAGCGCGTACGCGATCGGCACCCGCATGTCGGGATTCGAGAGCTGCGCGATGACCGAGCCGTCGGCGTACTCGACCATCGAGTGCACGATGCTTTGCGGATGGATGACGACCTCGATGCGCTCGGGCTCGACGTCGAACAGCCAGCGCGCCTCGATGACCTCGAGCCCCTTGTTCATCATGGTGGCCGAGTCGACCGAGATCTTGCGCCCCATCACCCAGTTGGGGTGCGCGCAAGCCTGGTCGGGAGTCACGCCGCCCAGCTTGTCGAGTGGAACGGCGCGGAAGGGCCCGCCTGAAGCGGTCAAGATTATTTTTCTGATTGATTTTTTCTCGGAAAAGCACTGGAAGACGGCGTTGTGCTCGCTGTCCACCGGAAGGATCTGCGCCCCGCCTTCCTGCGCGGCGCGCATGAACAGCGGTCCCGCCAGAACGAGGGCTTCCTTGTTCGCCAGGAGCACTCGCTTGCCCGCCCGCGCCGCCGCGAGCGTGGAGGCAAGTCCCGCCGCGCCGACGACGGCGGCCATCACCGCCTGGCACCCGGGATCGCTCGCGACGCGCTCGAGAGCCGCAGGGCCGAACTGCAGGTCGCTTCCCGCCTGGCTGAATTTTTCCTTCAGAAGCCGGTCCTCGGCGAGCCCCGACAGGACCGCGTGGCGCGGGCGATGGCGCCGGCAAAGCTCGAGCAGCGCATCGGCTGCGGTATGCGCCGTGAGGGCGAACACGCGATAACGGTCCGGATGGCGGCCGAGCACGTCCAGCGTGCTCGCCCCGACCGATCCCGTCGCCCCCAGCACGGCAATGTTCATATTGGCGCTCATTTGGCTCATTTTCCGAGCAGCCAGGGCAATACCAGCGCGGCCACCGGCAAGGTCGACGTGGCGCTGTCGATACGGTCCAGGACCCCGCCGTGGCCGGGCAACAGCGCTCCGCTGTCCTTCACCGCGGCCTGTCTTTTTACGGCGGATTCGAACAGATCACCAACGATGCTCAGCACGGCGACCAGCGTGGCAGCTGCGAGATAAGGCACCCAGGCCATTCCTTCGACGAACGCTCCGCAGATGATAGCGTAGGCGAGCGCGCCGATTAGCCCCCCCGCGGCGCCTTCACGCGTCTTGCCGGGGCTGATCGAGGGCGCGAGCTTGTGACGCCCCCAGGCGCTTCCGGTGAAGAAGGCGGCCGTGTCGGCGACCCAGACCAGAGCGAGGACCAGCACTACCCCAAGCGGTGGTAGCGTCGCCATCGCGAGCGCTGTCGGCAGCAGCACGACGAAGCCCGCAACCGCCAGACCTCCCGGGTGACGGGCGGTGACGCCGCGCCACATCCAGAGCGGAGCCGCCACGACCCAGAATGCGGCCGCAATGACGAAGACAGGCTGCCACGGCTCCGTGTTGTAGAGAACGATGAAGCCGAAGGCCATCGCGCCCGCGTACGCCCACGCGGCGAGGCCGCCCAGCCGGCAGAGCCGCGCCCACTCGAAGGCCGCGAGACCGGCAAGCGCCGCGACAAGCGCCACCAGCCAGGCACGCGGCAGCAGGAAGAGGGCTGCAAGAAGCGCGGCGATGAGTACTGCGGCGGTCGCCACCCTCACGGCCAGCCCGCCCGAAGTTCGACCCGGCAAGCTCACAAGCCTAGGCGACTTCGGCCCGCTTGGCCTGCTCCACCTGCTCGCTCGTGCGGCCGAAGCGGCGCTCGCGGCTGCGGTACGAATCGATCGCCTCATCCAGCGCCGCGGCGTCGAAGTCCGGCCAAAGCTTGTCGGTGAAATAGAGCTCGGTGTACGCGAGCTGCCACAGCAGGAAGTTGCTGATCCTCTGCTCGCCGCCGGTGCGGATGAACAGATCCGGCTCCGGCGCGTAGCTCATCGCGAGATAAGGGGCGAGGTCCTCTTCGCGAATTTCGTTTTTCAAATCATTATTTTTTATAAAAAGATTCAACGCCTGCATGATGTCCCAACGGCCGCCGTAGTTGGCGGCGATGGTAAGCGTCAGCCCGCGATTGGCGGCGGTGAGCGCCTCGCCCCGCTCGATCAGTTTCCGGATCTTCGCGTCGAAGCGGCGCGTGTCGCCGACCACCTTCAGGCGCACCCCGTTTCGATTCAGCTTTTCGACTTCGTTCGCCAGCGCGCCTCGAAACAGCTGCATGAGCAGCGCCACTTCTTCCGGGGGTCGGCGCCAGTTCTCGGAGCTGAAAGCGAACAGCGTCAGAAATTCGACGCCGCGCTCGGCGCAGGCCTCGACTGTAGCGCGCACCGCTCCGACGCCGCCCTTGTGCCCGGCGAAGCGCGGCAGGTGGCGGCGCTTCGCCCAGCGGCCGTTGCCGTCCATGATGATGGCGATGTGGCGCGGGACGTCTCCGTGCGGCGGCACCTGGCGTGTGGAGCTGGCGTGGCCCGCCTGGTTCGCATGCATGCTCATACCGCCATCAGCTCGGTTTCCTTCTGCTGCAGCAGCTTCTCGATCTCGGCGATATGACGGTCGGTGAGCTTCTGCACCTCGTCCTGCGCGCGGCGCTCGTCGTTCTCCGAGACCTCTTTCTTCTTCAGCGCTTCCTTCAGGTGATGGATCGCGTCGCGCCGGAGGTTGCGCACCGCGACCCGCGCATTCTCGGCTTCGTGTTTCACCACCTTGATCAGCTCCTTGCGCCGCTCCTCGGTGAGCGAAGGCATCGGCACCCGCACCGTCTCGCCGCTCGCCGCCGGGTTCAGGCCGAGATCGGAATCGCGGATCGCCTTCTCGATCGCCTGCGCCATCTTCTTCTCGAACGGCGTGACGCCGATCGTACGCGCGTCCATCAGCGTCACCTTGGCCACCTGGTTGATCGGTGTCGGCGTGCCGTAATAGTCGACCATCACGTGATCGAGCAGGCCGGTATGCGCTCGGCCGGTGCGGACTTTCCCGAGGTCGCCCTTGAACGCCTCGACGCTCTTGCCCATCCTCTGCTCGGTGCTCTTCTTGAGTTCAGCGATCATGGCCGCCTCCGCGCGCCGTGCAAATCATACGTGAACCAGGGTGCCTTCGTCCTCGCCGACGATCACGCGCTGCAGGGCATCCTTCTTGAAGATGCTGAACACGTTGATCGGCAGCTTCTGGTCGCGGCACAGCGTGAGCGCGGTCGCATCCATGACTTTCAGGTTGCGGGCGATCGCCTCGTCGAAGCTGATCCTGGAGTAGCGCTGGGCGCGCGGATCGCGCCTCGGATCCGCGGTGTAGACGCCGTCGACCTTGGTTGCCTTGAGCACGATCTCCGCCGCCATCTCGCTGCCGCGCAGCGCGGCCGCGGTATCGGTGGTGAAGAACGGATTGCCGGTGCCCGCGGCGAAAATCACGATCTTGCCCTCCTCGAGATAGCGGATCGCCTTGCCGCGGATGTAAGGCTCCACCACTTGCTCGATATTGAGAGCCGACAGCGCGCGGCTCGCGAGGCCGGCGTGGCGCATGGCGTCCTGCAGCGCGAGCGCGTTCATCACCGTGGCGAGCATTCCCATGTAGTCCGCCGTGGCACGGTCCATTCCGGCCGCCCCGGGCGCGACGCCCCGGAAGATATTGCCGCCGCCGATGACCACGCCGATCTCTACGCCCATGCGCGACACCTGGGCGATCTCCGCGACGATCTGCTCGATGGTCTGCCGATTGATGCCATACGCGTCCTCGCCCATCAGGGCCTCGCCCGAGAGCTTGAGCAGGATGCGCTTGTATTTCGGCGCCGGCATCTAGTGACTTTTCGCTATTCCTTCGCCGACGACGAGAAAGGCGTATTTGTTGATCTTGCCTTTGCGCGCGGCAAGCATCCTCTCGACAGTCTGCTTGTCATCCCTGACGAAGGGCTGACCCAGAAGTGTCATTTCGCCGATGAACTTGTTCAAAGCTCCCTCGACCATCTTCGCGGCGATTTCCGGCGGCTTGCC
>WNFM01224634.1_pt1 | contig 21025 bp, 20 predicted proteins | sample 5400271 | NCBI WGS metagenome assembly WNFM01 (sample SAMN13153352, study PRJNA577476) | soil metagenome | isolation source: 60 cm saprolite on Douglas fir-dominated hillslope | place: USA:California | collected 2013-09-17
TATTCCATGACAAACCAGGCGATCCAGCTCGGGTTCCTGCCGCGCGTCACCATCGTCCAGACTTCCGCGCTGGTGCGCGGGCAGGTCTACATTCCGGGCATCAATTGGCTGTTGCTCGCCGCGGTTCTCGCTGCAGTAATCGGTTTCGGATCGGTGTCCCGGCTCGCATCGGCCTACGGCATCGCGGTGACCGCGACCATGACGGTGGACACCCTGCTCACCTTCTTCGTCGTGCGTTACGCGTGGAAATATCCGCTCTGGCTGTGCGTCGCGGCCACCGGCTTCTTTCTCGTATTCGACCTGACTTTTCTCTCCGCCACGATGCTCAAGGTGGCCGACGGCGGCTGGTTCCCGCTGGTCATTGGCGGCATCGTCTTCACCATCATGCGCACCTGGCGCTCGGGTCGCCAGATCATGTTCGATCGCCTGCGCGAAACTTCGGTGCCGCTGAAACCTTTTCTGGATTCGCTGTTCCGGGACCCGCCGCATAGAGTACCTGGCACTTCGGTGTTTCTCACGGCGACGCCGGACGCCACCCCCAGCGCCTTGCTGCACAACCTGAATCACAACAAGGTGCTGCATGAACGCGTGGTGTTCCTCACCGTGCAGATCACCGAGCAGCCGTGGGTGCAGCCGCTGGATCGAATGTCGCTGGTCAAGCTGGGACACGGCTGCTGGCGGATGACACTGCGCTACGGTTTCATGGACGAGCCGGACGTGGTCAAGGCGCTGGAGGTCGCGTCCACGCTCGGCCTGGAATTCGATTTGATGACGACTTCATTCTTCCTCAGCCGCGAGACGGTGGTGCCCTCGGCCGTGGTGGAGAGCGGCATGCCGTTGTGGCGCGACCGGGTGTTCGCGGCGATGGCGCGCAACGCGGGCAATGCCGCGGACTACTTCAAGCTGCCGGCCAATCGCGTGATCGAGCTCGGCACGAAGGTCGAGATCTAGAGGCTAGCGAGTCTGCTCATGCTTGCGGTCCTGCTCCTCGAAATAGCGCATCGGATCGCTTTCCTCTGACGGCATGTTGATCTGGATCTTGGCCGGATCGATGTCCGATGGCTTGTCGAGGAAGGCGGTGACCAGGCCGGGCCAGTAAATGAGAATCGCGACCATGATCACCTGCAATACCACCCAGGGGATCGCGCCCCAGTAGATGTCGGAACTCTTCACCTCCTTGGGCGCGATGCTGCGCAGGTAGAACAGCGCGAATCCGAAAGGCGGATGCATGAACGACGTCTGCATGTTGACGCACAGCATGACGCCGAACCAGATCAGCGCGGCATCGGGGCCGACCACCGGCGCCAGGACCTTCTGCGCGATCGGCGCGATCATCGGCAGAATGATGAAGGCGATTTCAAAGAAATCCAGGAAGAACGCCACGAAGAAGATGAAGAGATTGATGAAGATCAAAAAGCCCCAGACGCCGCCGGGCAGGGACGTCAGCATATGTTCCAGCCAGACGCCGCCGGAGACGCCGAGGAACACCACCGAGAAGCAGGTCGAGCCGATCAGGATGAACACCACCATGGTGGTGATGCGCATCGTCGTCTCGTAGCCTTGCTTGATCAGGCCGCGCAAATCGGGGATGCGGACGGCCTCGAGACAAACCCAGACCACGGCGAAATAGGTGACGGCGAAGGCGAGCTTGAAGATCAGTCTCTCGGTCAGGAAAATTCCGACCATGGTGCCGATGCCGCAGGCGATCACGCCGATGATGAGGATCCTGCGGCCGGCGGTCGAGAAATCCTTGTGATGGATCGCGGCAAGCACGATGGCGCCGACTGCACCCATCGCGCCAGCCTCGGTCGGGGTCGCGAGACCCAGCATCATAGTGCCGAGCACGACAAATATCAGCACCGCCGACGGGATGATCCCGAGCAGGCATTTGCGCCATAGCGGCCAGCCGGTCAGCGTACGCGCCGTCTTCGGCACCGCAGGCACGTGATCCGGTTTGAACACGCTGAGCAGGAACGTGTATCCGGCGAACAGCGCGATCTGGAACACCGACGGTCCCCAGGCGCCGAGATACATGTCGCCGACCGATTTGCCGAGTTGGTCGGCCAGCACGATCAGCACCAGCGACGGCGGCACCAATTGCGTGATCGTTCCCGACGCCGCCAGCACGCCGGTGATATAACGCATGTTGTAGCCGTAGCGGATCATCACCGGCATCGAGATCAGCGCCATGGCGATGACTTGGGCCGCCACCGTGCCGGTGATGGCGCCGAGGATGAAGCCGACGATGATGACCGAATAGCCGAGACCGCCGCGGATCGGTCCGAACAATTGCCCCATCGAATCCAGCATGTCTTCGGCAAGACCGCAGCGCTCGAGGATCGCGCCCATGAAGGTGAAAAAGGGAATCGCGAGCAAAAGTTCGTTGGAAAGCACGCTGCCGAAGACGCGGCCCGGGATGGCTTGAAGAAAATTCAGGTCGAAAAAGCCGAGATGGATCGCCAAAAACCCGAATGAAAGCCCGACCGCGGCAAGCGTGAACGCCACCGGGAAGCCGATCAGCATGGCCAGAACAAGCCCGCCGAACATCAGCGGCGGCATCGTTTCCAGCGTGATCATTGCGTCGGCCTCTCGTATTTCGCATCGATAGTCATGAGGTTCTGCAGCGCGGCGATGCGCTTGATGACTTCCGAGACGCCTTGCAACGCAAGCATGACGAAGCCGGCCGGTATCACGAACTTGATGGGCCAGCGAACCAAGCCGCCGGCATTGCCCGACATTTCGCCGACTTCGTAGGCTTGATGGAAGAACGGCCAGGACAGATAGCTCAAGAGCAGACAGGACGGAATCAGGAAGAACAGCGTGCCGATCAGATCGAGCCAGAGCTGACCGCGCTCGGTCAGAAACAGATAGAAGATCTCGACCCGGACGTGCTCGTTGCGCTTGAAGGTGTAAGACGCGCCGAACATGACCAGAATGGCGAACATGTACCATTGCAGTTCGAGCCAGCCGTTCGAACTGTAATCGAAGGCGTAGCGGATCATCGCGTTGGCAGCGCTCACGACGCAGGCGGCGAGCACCAGAAAATTGCAGATATAGCCGATCTTCTCATTGAGCAGGTCGATCGCTGCGCTAGCCGACAGCAGTGGACGCATCACGTTCTCCCCGGCGCTCGCCATCAAAGCGAGCCGATCGTTTCAACTGGCATCGCGTTGCCGCCGCGGTTCGAATGCGCGGAGCCAAAGTCCATATGACGGCTCATCTGCGAGAGCGATTGCAACGATAGTCCTCCCCGAATGGCAGCTTTGCTGTCTTGACCGCGCCCGTGAGGCGCAGCGGCTTATCCAGCCGAGCGAGCTAAAGCCGCCGCACCAAACCAGCGTGCGGAGGCGTCGTCAATTGGAAGTTTGTTGATTGTGAAGGGGAATATTCGCCCCGTCGAGCGGTACGCGAAGGCGTTAACGGCTCAACCGCCGGTGACGCTCATGTGGCGGCTGACGCTCGGGCGGTTGTGCCGGCGATCGATGATGAAGTCGTGGCCCTTCGGCTTGAGGCCGATGGCACGGTCGATCGCCTCGCTGAGGAGATCATTGTCGGGTGAGGCCCGCAACGGCCTGCGCAAATCGGAGGCATCCTCGTGGCCGAGGCAGGTATGCAGCGTCCCGGTGCAGGTGATCCGCACCCGATTGCAGGACTCGCAGAAATTATGGGTCATCGGGGTGATGAAGCCGAGCTTGCCGCCGGTCTCGCTGACGCGGACATAACGCGCAGGGCCGCCGGTGTCATCGGCGAGGTCGGTCAAGGTGTATTGCTTGGCGAGCCGCGCCCGAACCAGCGACAACGGCACATATTGGTCGATGCGCCCTGCGCCGATATCGCCCATCGGCATCACCTCGATCAGCGTCAGTGCCATGCCCTTGCCGTGGGCCCATTCCATCAAAGCGGGGATTTCATCCTCGTTCAGGTTCTTCAGCGCCACCGCGTTGATCTTGACCGCGAGGCCCGCCGATCGCGCAGCCTCGATGCCGGCGAGCACCTTGTCGAGCTCGCCCCAGCGAGTGATGGCGCGGAATTTTGCGGCATCGAGCGTGTCCATCGACACGTTGATGCGGCGCATGCCGCAGTCGCGCAATTCGCCGGCGAAACGCGCCAATTGCGTGCCATTGGTAGTCAGCGTCAGTTCATTCAGCGCGCCGGTTGAAAGATGACGCGACAGCGAGCGCACCAGCGACATCACGTTGCGGCGGACCAAGGGCTCGCCGCCGGTCAACCGAAGCTTGCGCACGCCCTTGGCGATGAACGCGCTACACAGCCGGTCGAGCTCTTCGAGCGTCAGCAAATCGGCCTTGGGCAGAAATGTCATGTCTTCCGACATGCAATAGAAGCAGCGCAGATCGCAGCGATCGGTGACCGATACCCGCAAATAGCTGATGCTCCGGCCGAACGGATCGGTCATCGGACGGCTCAGCGATGCGGAGGGACTGAAGAGGGATCCGGTCATTCTGTCGGCCTTGTCACTGCGGCAGCCGCCATGAGGACATAGGGCAAAGTTCCGCAGTCACAATCTATGCATCATACGGTCCCGGCACAATCCGCAAACTAGCTCTGGTGCGGTGCAAGCAATCAGCGGTTTCGATCAGCGGCTTCGATCAGCGGCTTGGGGGCGCCGTCGGCGGCGGGGGTGCCGAAGGGTCGGGGAACGCTGAATCCGTCTGCGCGGGCGCCGCGGCTGTGCCTTTGGGCACTTTGGGCCGCTTCGGCTTCTTCCGTATCGGCTTGGGCGGTGGGCCCATCGGCTGCAGCTGGGCAACGGCTGGATTGGGTTCGAACGTCGTCGTGGCGGAGGAAACCAGATCGCCTCCGCTGTGGATCACCTGCACCGGGACCGTCGCCGGCTGATACTTGTTGAGCGTGTAGCTGACTGAGAAACCGGTATCGGGGGCGGTAACCGCAACGGAGCAGGGTGTCTTGCAACTCTGCCCCAGCGAGGTACGAGCCTCGGCTCCCGCCGGCACGGAATCGAGCTGGAGCTGCACGGGCGGCGGCGTCGAGGCATCCAAGGAAAACGAGGAGCAGCCGGCCAAGCTAGCTCCCGCCATGGCAATCACGATGACACGACGCATGATCCATCCGTCACTCTAATGCGGCAACAGCCACAATCCCCGTTTCGACCATAGGAGCGTCAGGAAGCCCGCGCAACGGTGCGGACCCGCATCGTTAATTAATGGTTAATGCCGGTGCGGATAGTTTCGAATATAGTCAATAAATCAATAGGTTAAATGGCGTTTCGCTGCAGCGACAGGCTCTCGACCGCCGCCGGCAAGTTGCTCATATGGCCGATCAGCCGATCCGGTTTGAGGTCGGCGATCGGAACCTCGGTATAGCCGAATTCGACGCCGATCACGGGGACGCCGGCACGGCGGGCCACCCCGATATCGGGGCCGGCATCGCCGACCATGATCGCTGCGGACATTTGTCCGCCCGCCCGCGCGATGGTCTGCTGCAGGATCGCAGGATCCGGCTTTGAAACCCCAAACGTGTCCGCGCCGCAAATCGCAGCAAACCGGGCGCTCAATCCGAGCTGGTCGAGCAGTCGCTTCGACAGCCATTCCAATTTGTTGGTGCAAACCGCAAAACGATACCCACGCGCTGCGAGCTCATCGAGCGCGCCTTCCAGTCCCTCGAACGGGCGTGAGGCGTCAGCGATATGGGCGGCGTAATAATCGATGAAGTCTTTGGTGAGCCGGTCGATATCTTCCAGACCGACGGAGCGGCCGTCCAACTCCAGACCGCGTTCGAGCAACCGGCGGGCGCCGGCGCCGATCATATTGCGCGCCAAATGCAGCGGGACCGGGGGCAGCCCCTCGCGGTGGAGAATATAGTTGAGGGCATTGATCAAGTCGGGCGCCGTATCCACGAGCGTGCCGTCGAGATCGAAAACAATCATGCGGGCGGTGGCCATCGAAGATCGCTATCGATCCGGGCGCCATCGCGCAAGTGGGATATCGGCATTGGTCATATTCCCTGAGAAAGCCGACAAGATCGGCGGCCTCCCGATCCCTGCATAAGTCGCGATTTGAGCTTAGGCCGCCGCATGGCGCTGTTCCTCCCCTCAAAACGACGCTAGATAGGCTGCGCCGGACTCCACCGGTGGCCCGATCGGCGGCGGCTTCAGGGGCTTTGCGCGTGACGATGGACGAATTGAAACGGCAGGCGGCGGCGCGTGCGCTCGAAGAAGTGCGTGACGGCATGAGGCTTGGGCTCGGCACCGGTTCGACCGCAAAGCATTTCGTCGAGCTGCTCGGCGAGCGCGTGCGCGCCGGGCTCAATGTGATCGGCGTGCCGACATCGGAGGCGACCCGCGACGACGCGGTGCGCTGCGGCGTTCCCTTGACCACGCTTGACGACATCGACCGGCTCGACCTGACGGTCGACGGCGCCGACGAAATCGACCCCGCGCTCAATCTCATCAAGGGCGGCAGAGGAGCGTTGCTGCGCGAGAAGATCGTAGCCGCCGCGTCCGATCGCATGATCGTGATCGCCGATGACTCCAAATGGGTCGAAGCGCTTGGCCGCTTTCCGCTACCCGTGGAGGTGGTTCCGTTCGGCCTCGCGGCGACGCGGCGCGCCGTGGCCATAGCATTTGCCGAAACCGGCGTTTCCGGGCAAATGGTGCTCCGGAAGGGCACGGACGGCCACGTTTTTGTCACCGATGGCGGCCACTGGATTGTCGATGCCCACCTCGGACGAATAGAAGATGCTCCGCGCCTTGCGGGGTTGCTGTCCGCCATACCGGGCGTGGTCGAGCACGGCTTGTTCATTGGCCTTGCCAGCATCGCGGTGCTGGCGGGGGGTAACGGAATTCGCGTTGTTGAACGGCGGTAGCGCCGCAATCTTAGGAGAATTGGAATGAAGCGCCTTTTGAGAATTTTGTCGGCAGCAAGCCTTGCGCTCGGATTGGCTCTGACCGGCTTCCCGGCCGGGGCGCAGCAGCAGCCGCCTCCGCTCAAGGACGCGTCACCGGCGGCGATCGCGGCGGCCAAGGAAATTCTGGCGATGAAAAGCGCGAGCGCGATGTATGCCAACGCCGTTCCCAACATCGTCCAGCAGACCAAGGATCAGTTGCTGCAGTCGAACCTCAACTATCAAAAGGATCTCAACGAAGTCGCCGTGATCGTCGCCCAGAAGCTGGCCGGCCGCGAGAAGGAGATCGGCGACGGGATGGCGAAGGTTTATGCCAACGAGTTTACCGAGCAGGAGCTGAAGGACCTGGTCACGTTCTACAAGTCGCCGCTCGGCCAGAAATTATTGGCCGCGGAGCCACGGGCAATTCAATTCAGCATGTCCTATATGAGAGAGTGGGCGCAGCAATTCGGCGAAATCGCCAATGGCGAATTCCGCGCCGAGATGCGCAAGCGCGGCAAGCAAATCTGATCTTGCAGCCTGATCTCGATCGGAGCTGAGATGGCTGAGTTCGACGTCGATCTGTTCGTCATCGGTGGTGGTTCGGGCGGGGTGCGCGCCGCTCGGATCGCCGCCGGTCACGGCGCCCGCGTCATGATCGCCGAAGAATACCGGATGGGCGGCACCTGCGTGATCCGTGGCTGCGTGCCCAAGAAGCTCCTGGTCTATGCCTCCCACATCCACCAGGAAATCGAGGACGCGGCAGGTTTCGGCTGGACCATTCCTCAAGCGAGCTTCGACTGGCCGACCCTGATCGCCAACAAGGACAAGGAGATCGCGCGCTTGGAGGCGGCCTATACCGCCAACGTCGAGAAATCCGGCGCCCGCATCGTCAAGACGCGCGCGGTGTTCGAGGACGCGCACACGCTTCGGCTCGGAACCGGCGAGACCGTGACGGCAAACCATGTGCTGATCGCAACCGGCGGGGCCCCCAATCACGGGCTTGCGATCCCCGGCATCGAGCACGTGATCTCGTCGAACGAGGTGTTTCACCTGCGAGAGTTGCCGAAACGCATCGTGATCCAGGGCGGCGGCTATATCGCGCTGGAATTCGCCTGCATCTTTGCCGGTTTCGGTTCCGACGTGACCCTGGTCTATCGCGGCGAAAACATCCTGCGCGGTTTTGACGAGGATGTCCGCGCCCACGTTCGCGCCGAGATGGAAAAGGAAGGCATCAACATTCTCACCGGCTGTGTCGTCAACAAGATCGACAAGCACGGCAAAGAATTCACCTCGCATTTGACCGGCGGCTCGAGCGTGACCTCCGATCAGGTGATGTTCGCGATCGGACGGCACCCCAATGTCGCGGGCCTCGGGCTCGAAGAAATTGGCGTCGCCATCAATCCGGGCAATGGCGGGATCACGGTCGATCATTTCTCGCGCACGTCGGTACCGAACATCTACGCGATCGGCGACATCACCCATCGCATCAACCTCACGCCGGTTGCGATCCGCGAGGGCCATGCGTTTGCGGACACCGTGTTCGGCAAGCGGCAGGTCCAGGTCGATCATGCCGATATCCCGACCGCGGTATTCTCGCAGCCGGAGGTCGGCACGGTCGGACTGACCGAAGCGCAGGCGCGCGCCCAGTTCAGCCATGTCGATATCTACAAGGCCAGCTTCAGGCCGATGAAGGCGACGATGTCGGGCCGCGACACCAGGATGCTGATGAAGCTCGTCGTCGATGGGACCTCCGACCGCGTGGTCGGCTGCCATATCGTCGGCGACGGCGCTGCCGAAATGGTTCAGGTGCTCGGCATCGCCGTCAAGCTGCGGGCGACCAAGGCCGATTTCGACGCCACCATGGCGCTGCATCCGACCGCGGCCGAGGAACTCGTGACCATGCGCACGCCAAGCGCGCGCCATGTGCGGCAGGCCGCGGAATAACGTTTTCGAGCGAACGCCAAGGAAGCGGTCGGGCCAAACTCATCCTGTACCGGCATGAGGTCGCGGCAGCTAAGCCGCGACCTCACGGTTGGCTTTCTGTGTCTTAACGTTCGGCTCTTTCGTCTCGGTCTCCTGTTCCGTACACGGCAATGCATCCGGTCACGCAGTCGGGAAACACATTATTTGCACCGAGCGGAACGAACACATGGTTGTTACCGGCGTTGGCAGCTACCGAATGGCCGGTGCTCGCGGCATGAGCGGTTGGGCCCGTGGTTGCAGGCACGTTGAAGGTGGGCACCAGTTGCTTGAGGGCATGTTCGCGGGCGTCGATGACGCCGAGGATCGCGGCACCCTGAGCCGTCAGGGGCGTGGCGCCGATGACCTCGGTCGGACGCAACGGGCTCGTCGAAGAGGCGGTGTAGTAATTTCCGTCACCTGGATTGAACCATACCTCGTCGCCAACACCGACGCCGTGCACGATAGTGTCAATTTTCCCGGTCCAGGCGTCGATGATCACCTGGATCGGCGCCGCGGTCACGTCCTTCGTCGAATTCCACACATTGCCCGCGGTGTCGAAAAGCGTGTTGCAGCCCACCAGCAGATCGACGTTGGGGCCCAAGGTAAGGCCTGCCGGCTGGCAGAACTCGATCGGATATTGTGTTTCTACCGTGCCGGCGGTCGTTATCCGAACCACGGCCCCATCCTTAACTTACCCGAAACCGGGTCCCACACCGGCTGTTCGGCGCCATTGGTCGCGTTGACCCCGGTATGGATGGTATCAAGAGTTACCCGCTTGACGACGGTGAGGGAACCGGTCGTCTGGTTGACGTTGACTAACGTCGCAAAGGGTGGCGTGTCGGCGTTGTTGACGACCAATAGCAATCCGTCTGTGGGATCATATGCCAGTTCGTCCGCACGAAGGCCCGGTGCGCCGCCGGTAGACACGTCGCTTACCGTCTTGCCGTTGCGCAGATCGATGGTGACGACGCGGCTGTTGGCGTCGGTCACAAAGAGCCACGGAAACGCCGCAACGACGCCGTCAGGCCCGGAGGTGGCATTGTTCCCGGTAAAGCCCTTGAACGCAGGCGTGGCACTGATCTGAGAAATCAGCTCGTTGGTTCTTGCATCGACGACATCGACGACAGCGTTGGAGCGATCGGCAAGATAATAGGTCTGCGTCCTCTGATCGACAAAGCTGATGTCGAACACATACATTTTGCCGGCAGTCGTGTTCGCCGGAGTTCCAGGGATCGGAACCGTCTTCAGCAAACGGACCGCCGCCCCATTGTCTCGCTCGCCCTCTCTTGAGGATGCGCCGGTCGCAAGCATCGCTGCTGTCAGGATGCCGACCACAGTGCACAACAATGTTCGGTTTCTACTCATTGCACGCCTCCCTTATTTTTTTATCGAGCCGGTTCTCTCGGCTCTCGGGTATCATTCTCCCGTTTGGAGAAGGTTTTAAGACGATGGCTTCTGTCGGGAGGGCTTCGACGCCGGCGTCAAATCTGCGAGGCGGCGCCGGTGAGGCCAGTGCCACGCAACCTAATCCGTTGCCTCCAGCCATTCCGCCCCACCTCGCCAGAGCGTGTCGCGATGCTCCGGGCGGAAGAAACCGAAATGGCCGATTTTGGTCGCCCCCGCGTCGGCAGGCTTGATGGACAGGATGTCCGGCTTGATCGAAGAAAATCCCGAACAGAGCAGTTCCACGGCCGGCCGCGTCGCCCAGGGATCATCCGTGAGGCATAGCGCGCGCATCGCCCCATGGAACTGCGGAAAATTCTTCAAGGCGACGAGCTTCGGATCGTCGAACAAATAACGCTGGCTCATGACCCAGCTGACCCATTCCAGCAACACCCCCTTGGGCAGATCCTCGCCGATGCCCATCCAGCCCGGCGCATAGCCGAGCAAGTGGGTGAGGGGTAGGCCGACGAAATTCAGCATGGTGTAGACGCGGTAACGCTCCGGCAAGGCCATCAGCTTCCAGTATCCGGCTTGCGAAGCGATCAGAAGCGCGCGCGAGACCTCGGCGTTGTTGGGAAGAAGTCCCAGTGCCTGGCCGCCGAAGGAATGGCCGACATAGCCGAGCGGCAGGGTGTTGTAGCGCTCGCGCATCCAGGCGACCGCCGCAGTAGCGTCGAGCGCCGCCCAATCCGACATCGAGGCCTTGAAGCCGACCAGCGATTTCGGCTGGTTGTAGCCGACCAGCGATTTCTGCCGGGAGTCGCCGATACCACGGTAATCATAGGTCAGCACCGCGCAGCCGCGCCGGGCGAGATAGCCAGCAAAGCCCCGGTAGATCTTGCGCGGCACGGCAGTGGCCGAATTGATCAGCACGGCATGGCGCTTGGCGCCGCGGGGCAAAAACAGGCTCGCCCCCAGCAAATATCCATCCACCGCGGGGAAGTTGATGTCATCGATGAAAACGTCGTCCAGCGCAGCCTCTGTCACCGCGATCACCCCCGTGCGTTCGCGATTGCGCCAGCAAATGCGAATTCAGCTTTCGCCGCAAGGGTTTGTCGCGGGGGTTTTAAATCCAACTAGCGGTCCGGGATCAGCCTGTGTATAACCCCGCCGCCGCTACCTCCAACCCGGCTACGCAATGCTTCGCCGGGCCTTGCTGTGTTGGTCCGCCGAAGCTTTAGCGAAGGCGGGTAAGTAGCGGATTTTGCTTAAGGAGTTGAAATCATGTCCGAGCGGTGGACACCCGACAGCTGGCGCGCCAGACCGGTCAAGCAAATCCCCGATTATCCCGATGCCAAGGTCTTGGCGGATGTCGAGGCGCAGCTCGCCACGTTTCCCCCGCTGGTTTTTGCAGGTGAGGCCCGCAACCTGAAAAAGGCGCTTGCGCGGGTAGCCGCAGGCGAGGCCTTCCTCCTGCAAGGCGGCGACTGTTCCGAAAGCTTCGCGGAACATGGCGCCAACAATATCCGGGATTTTTTCCGCGTATTCCTGCAGATGGCGGTGGTCTTGACCTATGCCGGCGCGGTTCCGGTGGTGAAGATCGGCCGTATCGCCGGACAATTCGCAAAGCCGCGCTCGTCGCCGACCGAGAAACTTGGTGGCGTCGAGCTGCCGAGCTATCGCGGCGATATCGTCAACGACATCGCCTTCACGGCCGAGGCGCGCACGCCCGATCCGCAGCGCCAATTGATGGCCTATCGCCAGTCGGCGGCGACGCTCAATCTGTTGCGCGCATTTGCGAGCGGCGGCTTTGCCAATCTCGGCAGCGTGCATCAGTGGATGCTGGGGTTCCTCAAGGATTCCCCGCAGTCGCGCCGTTACAAGGAGCTGGCCGATCGCATCTCGGACGCGCTCAATTTTATGCGCGCCTGCGGGTTGGATTTAGAAAGCCACCCTGAGCTGCGCTCGACCGATATCTACACCAGCCACGAAGCGCTGCTGCTCGGCTACGAGCAGGCTTTTACGCGCGTCGATTCGACCACCGGCGACTGGTACGCGACCTCGGGCCACATGATCTGGATCGGCGACCGCACCCGTCAGCTCGATCACGGCCATGTCGAATATTTCCGCGGCATCAAGAACCCGATCGGGTTGAAATGCGGACCTTCGCTGAAACCGGACGAATTGGTGCGGCTGATCGACGTGCTCAATCCGGACAATGAGCCCGGCCGGCTGACGCTGATCAACCGCTTCGGCGCCGACAAGGTCGGCGAACATCTGCCGCAATTGATCCGCGCCGTGAAGCGCGAGGGTAAAGTGGTGGTGTGGTCGTGCGATCCGATGCATGGCAATACCATCACCTCGACTAGCGGTTACAAGACCCGCCCGTTCGACCGCATCCTGTCGGAAGTGAAATCGTTCTTCACCATCCTTGCGGCGGAGGGGACGCATGCCGGCGGCGTGCATCTGGAAATGACCGGCAACGACGTCACCGAATGCATCGGCGGCGCACGCGCCATCACCGACGAGGATCTCAACGATCGCTACCACACGGTCTGCGATCCCCGCCTCAATGCCGAGCAGTCGATCGACATGGCTTTCCTGATCGCCGAATTGCTCAAAGCTGAGCGCGGCGGCAAGGCGCAACCGATGCCGGTCGCAGCGGGACTTTGAATTGCGGCGGTTCTGGAAGGCGACGATCAACACGCGTAACGGCCTGCTGTTTGCGATCCGCTCGGAGCAGGCCGTTCGCGAAGAGATCGTTGCGCTGGTGCTCTCGCTGCCGCTGGCGTGGCTGATCGGCACGAGCCCGATGCGCCGCATCGAGCTGGTCGCCACCGTGGTCCTGGTGCTGGTCGTTGAGCTGCTCAATACCGCGATCGAGAAGCTCGCCGACCGCCTGACCACCGATCACGATCCGCAGATCGGACGGGTCAAGGACATGGGCTCGGCCGCGGTCGGCGTCGCGATTGTCATGGGAGGCCTGTTCTGGCTGTTCGCCATCGCCGAACGCATGGGCGCGATCTGAAAGCATGCGATTGCAGTTTGTCCCTGCACGAGGCACCATCCCATCATGACCGAACGTGCCGAAGAATTTCTCATCACGCTGGCCCAGTTGAACCCGACGGTGGGCGACGTCGCCGGCAACGCCGCCAAAGCGCGCGCCGCGCGTATCAAGGCGCGTGCCGACGGCGCCGACCTCCTGGTATTCCCGGAACTGTTCATTACCGGCTATCCGCCGGAAGATCTGGTCCTGAAACCGGCGTTTCAGTCGGCGTGCCGCGCCGCCATCGAAAGCCTGGCGCGGGAAACTGCCGACGGCGGGCCGGCGGTGCTGATCGGCAGTCCCTGGGTCGAGGACGGCAAGCTCTACAATGCCTTCGCCTTGCTGGACGAGGGGCGCATCGCGGCGCTTCGTTACAAGGCCAATCTTCCGAACTACGGCGTGTTCGATGAAAAGCGTCTGTTCGCGCGCGGGCCTGCCGCCGGCCCCGTGACCGTCCGCGGCGTCCGGGTCGGCGTGCCGATTTGCGAGGACATCTGGCTGGAAGAGTCCGCCGACTACGAAAACGTCGTCGAATGTCTCGCCGAGACCGGTGCGGAAATTATCGTCGTGCCGAACGGCTCGCCTTACGCGCGCGACAAGAACGATGTGCGGCTGTCGATCGCGGTTGCCCGCGTCACCGAGAGCGGGCTGCCGCTGATCTATCTTAACCAGATCGGCGGACAGGACGAGTTGGTGTTCGATGGCGCGTCGTTCGCGCTCAATGCCGATCTCTCGGTGGCGGCGCAATTGCCCGCGTTCGAAGAAAACATCACGACCTTGCGCTGGCGCAGGACCGAGGTCGGCTGGCGCAGCAATGGGCCGATGGCGCCTGTGGTCGACGGCGACAAGGGCGACTACGCGGGCTGCGTGCTGGGCCTGCGCGATTATGTCGGCAAAAACGGATTTCCCGGCGTGTTGTTGGGCATATCCGGCGGCATCGATTCCGCGCTGTGCGCCGCGATTGCGGTCGATGCGCTGGGCGCTGATCGTGTCCGCGGCGTGATGCTGCCGTTTAGATTCACCGCGCAGGTGTCGCTCGACGACGCCGCCAAGCTCGCAAGCCATCTAGGCATTCGCTACGAGGTGCTGCCGATCGCGCAAGCCGTCAACGGTTTTGAGGCGATCCTGTCGGAACCCTTCAAAGGCCTGCCCCGCGACATCACCGAAGAAAACCTGCAGGCCCGTACCCGCGGCACGCTGTTGATGGCGATCTCCAACAAGACCGGCGCGATGGTGGTCACGACCGGCAACAAGTCGGAAATGTCGGTCGGCTACGCGACGCTCTATGGCGACATGAATGGCGGCTTCAATCCGATCAAGGATATCTACAAGACCGAAGTGTTCAGGCTCTCGAGCCTGCGCAATTCATGGAAGCCGGACGGCGCGCTGGGCCCGTCGGGCGAAGTCATTCCGGTCAATATCATCACGCGCCCGCCGACCGCGGAACTGCGTGAAAACCAGACCGACCAGGATTCGCTGCCGCCTTACGAGATTCTCGATGCGATCCTGGAGCGTCTCGTCGAGCGCGAAGAGCCATTGGCCTCGATCATCGAGGCCGGCTTCGACCGCGAGGTGGTGATGCGGATCGACCGCCTGCTCAACATCGCAGAGTACAAGCGCCGTCAGGCCGCCCCGGGCGTGAAGGTGACGGAGAAGAATTTTGGGCGCGACCGCCGCTATCCCATCACCAATCGCTTTCGCGACAAGGGCGAAGTGCTGCCCGAACCCGACGAGAAGCTGGTCTCCCGCGCCGGCCGCGCGTCGGCGGAAGTGTTCGAGGGGTAGAACTTGGCGCCAAAACTCGGTGTCGTCCCTGCGAAAGCAGGGACCCATACGCCGCGGCCTATCGTTAAGGCGCTATGGCAGTTGCCTTTGCTGACAATGAACATCGGTGGTTATGGGTTCCTGCTTTCGCAGGAACGACGGCTTACCGCGCTGGAATAAACGTCGGGCCGACCGACCGGATGGGCTTGTCGCCGGCTGCATCGGTTGAAACTGGCGCAGGCGGCGCAGTTTCCGCCGCCGGAGCGGGCGGGGGGCTCGCCGCCGCCGTGCTCGGGGCACCCTTCTTTCCAGTCGTCGACGGAGCTTTCGGCGCTGGCGGCCGCGCCATCTTCTTCGCGCTCTCTTCGGTGACGATGATGTCGCCTTGCTGTTCGGCCGCGGCCTTATCGTCGACGCTTTTCAGCGCGTCCGACCAGGTCTGCCCGGCAGCCTTGCAGGCGCAGGACGGATTGAACTCCTGGCGGAAGCGGAACGCGTTCGGCGACTGGGTATAAGGTTGGCCGTTGATCGACACCGCCTGATTGATGTCCTCGCCGGGATTGCGGTAGGCATAGAGGCTCGCTTCCGTCGCCGGGCAGAGCGCCTTGCAGGTTTTTTCGTCGTCGGGAAAACGGGCGGGTACGGTGGCGAACGAGATTGGAAAATAGCCGCCGTCGCAGGTCCGGACGCAGACGGTGCGGAAGGTGCCGGATTGCGGACCGAAATCGGCGCCGGGCGGCGGGGTTGGAGTGCTGTTATTGTTGAACAGATTGTCGAGGAAATTGCCCGAGCCCCGCGCGGCCGCGGCATATTGCGGCCCGCAATTGTTCTGCGCCAGCGCCGTAAGCACCGAACGGCGCTGATTTTCGCGATCGGCGCCGCCGAGCCCGCCACTGCGCAGCCGCTCCAGGCTCGACGTGATCTGATCCAGATTGCCCCGCATCTGCTGGATCTGGTTGTTGACCGGGCCGCATTGCGCCGACTGGCCGTTGAACAACGAGAAAAATCCCGAGCTGTCGCAGCCCATCCGCTTGGCCTGTGACGTCACGCGGTCGAGTTCGGCCTGCTGCTTGGTGGCGGCATCCTGGTAGCGGCGGATTTGGTCGTCCTTGGCCGGATCGCCGGAGCCGCCGCCGCGGTCGATGGTCGCCAATTGCGCTTCCAGCCGCGGGCACATCGGATTGACGGCCGCCTGCGGCGGGGGCGGCGGCGCGCCCGGCGGGGTCGTCTGCGCGGAGGCGCCAACGCTCAGCGCGCTCGCGCCAAGTAGCGCCGCGCAGGCCAAAATCCAGCGGGAGACGGGGGTAATCAACGTTTTGTGCATATCCAGCTGTCAGGACCACGCCGCGCCGGCTCCAGGAAACCCAAAGGCCAGGAGACCCAAAAGGCGCGGCTAATGCGGCCTCCCATACCCGCTTCTCGGGGCAGCGTCACGTCGTTTCCGGGGCGCCGATGTGGCGGCAGGGCATCGTCACCTTGCTGTGACCGGCGCCCTCGAGCACGATCCGGAAAAGTGGGTACCGGGTTTCCCTCGCGACAAACGCCAAGGGCGTTTGCGCGGAGATCATGCTAGCGCTGGCAGGTAATGGCGACGTATTCGTCGCAACCTGAATGGTTGCAGCTCCTGCCGGCCTTGGGAACCGAGCCTGTGATCTCATCGGGGTCGACACGCCGGTAGGATGAGGCCTTCGCAAAATCCCGCGATTGGCAATAGGAGTGCGCGGCGTGGGCGCCACATTTGTCGCCCTTGGCAAGGCACTGGTCGACGCCATAGCCGTCCGGCTGGTTGGCGACGATGAAGACGCGGGTGTCGGCGGAAGCGGCCTGAGCGCCAAGCAGGAACACGCAAGCCAAGAGCGCTGACGGCAATCGCATATTGCACCAGAAGATAAGAGGACTCTGCCGCACTCAATAAGCCCAAAAACCTTAACAATGATTAACCTTGGCGGCGGTCCGGGGCGTTTGTTGCCCCAAACCGGCTTTTCCAAGGCGTTTCCCTGCGAAGTGGGTACCGGTTCGCGCAAGGAAAACGCGCAAAATAGAGCCTAGAACCTCGGCCAAGCCGAGGTTCTAGGGCACTTGACGCGATCCCCATCCCTGGCCCATGGTAATCCCCATGAACGGTTTCCTCGCCATTTGTGGCATTTGCCGCGAGATTATGAGCTAGCGATTCGCTGGCTGAGGCCGTCTTTTCTCACACGAGATCACTGGACGGAGATCACTGGACGCCCGGCCGCAAGGGACGGGACTTCCATGGATTTGCGCCTGTACGATACGTTGACCCGGGAGAAACGGCGCTTCACGCCGCTCGATCCGAACAATGTGCGGATGTATGTCTGCGGGCCGACGGTGTATGACTTCGCCCATATCGGCAACGCGCGGCCGGTCATCGTGTTCGACGTGCTGTTTCGTCTGCTGCGGCATCTCTACGGCGCCGAGCACGTCACTTACGTCCGCAACATCACCGACGTCGACGACAAGATCAACGATCGCGCCGTGCGGGATTTTCCCGGCCTGCCGCTGAACGAGGCGATCCGCAAGGTCACGGAGAAGACAGCGGCGCAATTCGCTTCCGACGTGGCGGCCTTGGGCTCCTTGCCGCCGACATTCGAACCGCGCGCGACCGATTTCGTGCTGCCGCGTGCCGACGGCAAGGCGGATATGGTGACGCTGATCAAGCAATTGATCGCCCGCGGCCACGCCTATGAAGCCGGCGGCGAAGTCCTGTTCGATGTCCAGTCGATGCCCGATTATGGCGCGCTGTCCGGCCGCAAGCTCGACGAGCAGCGGCCGGGTGCGCGCGTTGCCGTCGATGCACACAAAAAGAGCCCGCTCGATTTCGTGCTGTGGAAGCAATCGTCCGGCGATGAGCCGGGATGGGAAAGCCCATGGGGCAGGGGACGCCCGGGCTGGCACATCGAGTGCTCGGCCATGAGTGCCGCGTATCTCGGTGACGTCTTCGACATTCACGGCGGCGGCATCGACCTTATCTTTCCGCATCACGAGAACGAAATCGCTCAGTCGCGCTGCGCGCACGGCACGCCCGCGATGGCGAACTACTGGATGCACAATGAATTCGTGCAGATCGAAGACACCAAGATGTCGAAGTCGCTCGGCAACTTCGTCACCATCCGGGACTTGCTGGCGGATTGGCCGGGCGAAGTGCTGCGCCTCAATATGTTGAAGGCGCATTATCGCTCTCCGATGGACTGGACGCTGAAGGGATTGGAGGAGAGCGCAAAGACGCTCGACGACTGGTACGCTGTCGCTGCGGACGTCAGGGGCGGGCAGCCGTATGACGCCGTCATCGAGCCGCTCTTGGACGACCTGAACACGCCGCAGATGATCGCCTCTTTGCACGGCTTGCGAAACAGCGCGGCTTCGGGAAACGAGGGAGATCGCAACCAGTTTGCTGCGTCGCTGCGGCTGTTCGGTTTCCTGTCCGAGAGTGCGGCGGAATGGAAGAGCCGCAAGCAACAGGCGAGCGGCGTCGACGCCAAGCAGATCGACGAACTGATCTCCTCGCGCACCGCCGCCCGCGCGCGCAAGGATTTCAAGGAGTCCGATCGGATCCGCGATCAACTCGCGTCGATGGGCGTCGTCATCAAAGATTCCAAGGAAGGCACCACCTGGGAGATCGCGCGATGAGCCGGCCCGGTACGCCGTTTCTCTCGAACGAGTTCTTATCCGACGCAGGCGCTCGGCTCTCTCGCTCCCTCCCCCCTTGCGGGGGAGGGTTGGGGAGAGGGGTGGCCCCGAGTTCGGTGTTCGTGGCTTACCCCTCTCCCGAACGCTTCGCGCATAGCCAAGGCTTTGCCTTGGCGTTGTTTAAGACGGCGGCTGGAAGCCGCCTTTTGCTCCCCCGCAAGGGGGGAGATGCCAAGAGAGGCTGTTAGCGATGGGACAGGCGCTGCCAAAGCCTGCGTTGCGGCCATTCCTCGCCGAGGATACGCCCGTGCTGGCGGCAATCTTCGCAGCCGCCATCGAGGAATTGACCGGCGACGACTACAGCGAGGCGCAGCAGCAGGCGTGGGCCGGCGTCGCCGACGATGAAGAGCAATTCGGTAAGCGGCTCGCCTCCGAACTGACGCTGATCGCGACGCTGCAGAATTCGCCCGTCGGTTTTGCCGCGCTGAAGGGCAAGGATCATATCGACATGCTCTATGTGCATCCGAGCGTGGTCGGGCAGGGGGTCGGCTCGATGCTGTGCGATGCGTTGGAAAAGCTCGCCGGCGGCCGCGGCGCCAAGGCGCTTAGCGTCGATGCCAGCGACAACGCGCTCGAATTCTTTGCCAAGCGCGGTTACGTCGCAAAACAGCGCAACACCGTCACCATCAACGGCGAATGGCTCGCCAACACCACGATGCAGAAGACGTTTTCCGACGGCGCATCGCCTGGAGGGACACCATGAGCCGCGAGCGCCTTTATCTGTTCGACACGACGCTGCGCGACGGCGCGCAGACCAATGGCGTCGACTTCACGCTGCGCGACAAGCAATTGATCGCCGGTCTGCTCGACGATCTCGGCATCGACTATGTCGAGGGCGGCTATCCCGGCGCCAATCCGACCGACACCGAATTCTTTGCCGAAAAGCCCAAACTCAATCACGCGCGCTTCACCGCGTTCGGCATGACGCGGCGCGCTGGCCGCTCAGTCTCCAACGACCCCGGTCTGGCGGCGCTTCTGGAAGCCAAGGCCGACGCGATCTGCTTTGTTGCAAAATCGTCGGCCTATCAGGTGCGGGTCGCACTCGAGACCACCAACGAAGAAAACCTGGCGTCGATCCGCGACAGCGTGAAGGCCGCGAAGGCGGCGGGCCGCGAGGTCATGCTCGACTGCGAGCACTTCTTCGACGGCTACAAGGAGAATCCAAAGTTCGCGCTGGCCTGCGCGAAGGCGGCCTACGATTCCGGCGCGCGCTGGGTGGTGCTGTGCGACACCAATGGCGGCACCATGCCGCACGAGGTCGAGACTATCGTCGGTGAGGTGACAAAACATATCCCCGGCGATCATGTCGGCATTCACGCCCATAACGACACCGAACAGGCCGTTGCAAATTCGCTGGCCGCGGTGCGCGCCGGCGCGCGGCAAATCCAGGGTACGCTGAACGGGCTCGGCGAGCGCTGCGGCAACGCCAATCTGTGTTCGTTGATCCCGACGCTGCGGCTGAAGAGCGAGTTCTCAGATCGCTTCGAGATCGGCGTGTCGCCGGACAAAATGGCGACATTGACAAAAGTGTCGCGGACGCTCGACGACATGCTCAATCGCGCGCCGAACCGGCACGCGCCCTATGTCGGCGAAAGTGCGTTCGTGACCAAGACGGGGATTCATGCCTCCGCCGTGCTCAAGGACCCGCAGACCTACGAACACGTGCCGCCGGAGACGGTCGGCAATCATCGCAAGGTTTTGGTATCCGACCAGGCCGGCCGTTCCAACGTCATCGCCGAACTGGACCGCGCCGGCATTCCCTACGACAAGAGCGACGCAAAACTCGCGCGGCTGGTTGAGGAGTTGAAGGAGCGCGAGGCGGCTGGCTATGCCTATGAGTCCGCCAACGCCTCGTTCGAATTGTTGGCGCGGCGCACGCTTGGGAAAGTGCCGGAATATTTTCGGGTCGAGCAATTCGACGTCAATGTCGAGCAGCGCTACAATGCCAACGGCCAGCGCGTCACGGTGGCGCTTGCGGTGGTCAAGGTCGATGTCGCCGGCGAGCGATTGATCTCGGCGGCCGAGGGCAACGGCCCCGTCAACGCGCTCGACGTCGCGCTGCGCAAGGACCTCGGCAAATACCAAAAATACATCGAAGGCCTAAAACTGATCGATTATCGCGTGCGTATCCTCAATGGCGGCACTGAAGCGGTGACGCGGGTCCTGATCGAGAGCGAAGACGAGGCGGGCGAGCGCTGGACCACGGTCGGCGTGTCGCCCAACATCATCGACGCTTCATTCCAGGCATTGATGGATTCGGTGGTCTACAAGCTCGTGAAGTCAGGCGCGCCGGTGTGA
>WNFM01190902.1_pt2 | contig 21021 bp, 20 predicted proteins | sample 5400271 | NCBI WGS metagenome assembly WNFM01 (sample SAMN13153352, study PRJNA577476) | soil metagenome | isolation source: 60 cm saprolite on Douglas fir-dominated hillslope | place: USA:California | collected 2013-09-17
TCTTGCCATGACCAGCCCCGTTGTTCTGATTACTGGCGCCCTCACCGGCATCGGCCATGCCGCGGCCGTCGCTTTTGCCAAGAACGGCAACCGCGTGGTCGTCTCCGGCCGCCATGAGGATGCCGGACAGGCATTGGTGAGCGAGCTGCGCGCGTTCGGCGCCGAGGTCGAATTCGTCCGTGCCGATGTGCGCCATGACGACCAGGTGGGCAATCTGGTGGACCGGGTCATCGCCCGCTTTGGTCGCCTCGATGTCGCCGTCAACAATGCCGGCACCGAAGGCGAGCCCGGCCCGGTGACGCAGCAGACCGCTGACAGCTATGCCGCCACCTTCGACACCAATGTGCTCGGCACCCTGCTCAGCATGAAGCATGAGCTGCGGGTGATGCAGGCCCAGGGCAGCGGCAGCATCATCAATATCTCCTCGACCTTTGGTCACGGTGGTGCCGCTTACGCCGCCGTCTATGCCGCCAGCAAACACGCGGTCGAAGGCCTGACCAAGTCCGCGGCCCTGGAAGCCGCCGGCTCCGGCGTTCGCGTCAATGCCGTGGCACCTGGCGCGACCGAGACCGGGATGCTCAACCGCTTCACCGGCAATGCCGAGAACAAGGCCGGTCTCGTTTCCGGCGTGCCGATGCGGCGCGCCGGCGAGCCCAGCGAGATCGCCAATGCCATCCTGTTCCTCGCCTCTGACCAGTCGTCCTACACCACCGGCCAGGTGCTGTCGGTCGATGGCGGCAAGTCGGCAGCTTAAATCATCACCAGCCGGGGTGAGGCCGCGTTACCGCTGAGCCCCGGATCTAGCCAACCACCAGCCATCAGGCAATCACCCCTGTCACGACATCGGCGAATGGATATATGTGCGCCCGCAGCGGCTCGCACCTCTTGTTCAGAAGGATGTAGATCATGCGTGAAGTCCTCGGAAAAACCGCTCTTGTCACCGGTGCCTCACGCGGCATCGGCCGGGCCAGCGCCCTTGCTTTGGCCAAGGCCGGCGCGCAGGTTCTCGTTCATTACGGTAGCAGCCGCAAGGAAGCGGAATCCGTCGTCAGGGAGATCCGGGATGCCGGCAGTCGTGCCGAGGCGATCGGCGCCGATCTCGCCGCCCCCGATGGCGCCCATCAACTCGCCAGCCAAGTCCGCGCCATCATGGGCGACCGCCTCGATATCCTGGTTGCCAATGCCGGTGTCGCCAAAGTCGCGACCATCGAGGAAACCACGATCGCCGATTTCGACAACCTCTTTGCCGTCAATGTCCGGGCGCCCTTCTTCCTGGTGCAGCAATTGCTGCCGATCCTCGGCAGTGGCAGCAGCGTCATTCTGGTTTCCTCCCTGGCGGCCCATGCCGCGGTCGGCACCTTGGCCGCCTACTCGGCCACGAAGGGGGCGATCGATACGCTGGTGAAGCATTTCGCCGCGGCGCTGGGATCGCGCGGCATCCGCGTCAATGCGGTGGCACCCGGCCTGGTCGATACCGATATGTCGAGCTTCGCCAAGACCGAGGATGGCCGTCACGTCATCCTTGGCATGCAGGCCCTGCAGCGGGTCGCCGAGCCAGCCGATATCGCCTCGGTCATCACCTTCCTCGCTTGCACCGAGGCCCGCTGGATCACCGGCGACACCATCCGCGTCGATGGCGGCTCGAAGCTTTAAGCGCCCTCCCCGCCCTTCATCAGGAGCAATTCAATGACCAAGCAACCTCATCCGCATCTGACCGCCGCAACCAAGATCGGCGCTGTCACCCTCTCCCATCGTATCGTCATGGCGCCGCTGACCCGCATGCGGGCCACCGTGCCCGGTGACGTCCCCGGCCCGCTGATGGTCGAGTATTACGGCCAGCGTGCATCAGAAGGTGGCCTCATCATCTCGGAGGCGACAACCATCTCCGAGACCGCGCGCGGTTATCTGGGGGCACCAGGCCTCTATACCGACGCCCAGGTTGCGGGCTGGCGCCAGGTGACGGCGGCGGTCCATGCCAAGGGCGGTCGCATCTTCGCCCAGCTCTGGCATGTCGGCCGCGTCAGCCATGTCGACCTCGCCGGCGGTGCCGCACCGGTGGCGCCCTCGGCCGTTTCATTCGACGGCATGGCCTTCACCGCCCAGGGCTGGGTGCCGGTATCGCCACCTCGGGCACTCACCGTGGCGGAAATTCCGGCACTGATCGATGACTATCGCCGTGCGGCCGAACGCGCCAAGGCGGCCGGCTTTGATGGCATCGAGATCCATGCCGGCAATGGTTATCTGATCGACCAATTCCTGCAGGATGGCACCAACAAGCGGACCGATTCCTATGGCGGATCGGTGGAGAACCGCGCCCGGTTGCTGTTCGAGGTCGTTGATGCCGTGCGCGGCGTCTGGGATGCGACACAGATCGGCATCCGGCTGTCACCCAGCTCGCAATTCCAGGAAATGTCGGACAGCAATCCAGAAGCGACCTTCGGTCATGTCGGGGCGCGGGCCAATCAGTATGGCCTTGCTTACCTGCATGTGATCGAACCGCGCATCAAGGGCAATGCGGCCATTGAAGAAGGCCTGCCGCCGGTTGCGGCAAGCCTGCTGAAGCGGGCCTTCAAGGGGACCATCATCGCCGCCGGCGGCTTCGAGCCGGCCAGCGCCGATGCGATCCTGGCGGAAGGCGCGGCCGATCTCGTCGCCTTCGGGCGTCATTTCATCGCCAATCCCGATTTGCCGAAGCGCATCGCCCGCGACCTGCCGCTCAATGCCTACGATCGCGACACCTTCTATGGCGGCGGTCATCGCGGTTACACCGATTATCCGTTTTATGAGGATGCGCAAGCATGACTGACGGCAACCTCCAGCGCCTCTTCTCGCCGGCCCGCATCGGGCGCCTCAACCTCGCGCACCAGCCTCACACACCGGCCTCACACACCGGTTGGTGCATGCGCCGATGACACGGCTCCGCGCCGAAGCCGATGACACGCCCAGCGCGATGATGGTGGAATATTACGCCCAGCGCGCCGCCAAAGGCGGCCTGATGATCACGGAATCATCGCATTCAGCCTTCGACCAGACCACTGCCGCCTGACAGCGGTTGCATCCTTCATCCAAAACCAGTGAGGCCCATCATGTCGACAACAAACCTGAAACTCTATCATGCCGCCGGCTCACCCAATTCCCGCCGGGTGCGCATCTTCCTGGCTGAGAAAGGCCTGACCGTGCCGCTGGTGGCGGTCGATCTCGGCAAGGGCGAGCAGCACAGCGAGGCCTATCGCGCCATCAACCCGCGGCGCGTCATCCCCACTTTGGTGCTGGCGGATGGCACGGCGATCGGCGAGGTCCCGGCGGTCCTGCGCTATCTCGAAGAGGCGAATCCCCAATCACCCTTGCTCGGCTCGACGCCAAAGGAAAAGGCGCTCATCACCATGTGGGAACGGCGCGCCGAGCTCGACGGCTTTGCCGCCGTCATGGAAGCCGTCCGCAACAACGCCGCCGGCCTCAAGGGCCGGGCGCTGTCGGGACCGCATGATTATGAGCAGATCCCGGCACTGGTCGAGCGCAGCAAGTTGCGGGTGAAGAACTTCTACGCCGACTTCAATGCCAGATTGGCGGAAGTGCCCTTCGTCGCCGGCGAGCATTTCTCGGTGGCCGACATCACCACCCTGGTGGCCGTGGATTTCGCCACCAAAGCACTCAACCTGCCGATCCCCGATGATCATAAAGCGCTGAAGCGCTGGTACGACCTGGTCGCGGCCCGGCCGAGCATGACAGCCTGACGGCATCACGACATTTGCCTCAGCCATGGATTGCCCCGCCGACGAATGTCGGCCTACGCCGACGGGATCAAGTCCGGCAATGACAATTGAGTTTGCGTTTATCGCTGTGCGCCAGCGACTTACACTTCTGTCATCCTCGGACTTGATCCGAGGATCCATGCCGGCCACCGCACTTGCCTCAGCCATGGATTGCCGGATCAAGTCCGGCAATGACAGTTGAGTTTGCGTTTATCGCTGTGCGCCAGCGATTTACACTTCTGTCGTCCTCGGACTTGATCCGAGGATCCATGCCGGCCACCGCACGTGCCTCACGCATGGATTGCCGGATCAAGTCCGGCAATGACAGTTGAGTTTGCGTTTATCGCTGTGCGCCAGCGATTTACACTTCTGTCATCCTCGGACTTGATCCGAGGATCCATGCCGGCCACCGCACGTGCCTCACGCATGGATTGCCCCGCCGACGAATGTCGGCCTACGCCGACGGGAGCAAGTCCGGCAATGACAGCGAGTAGGCCGTGAGCACCGCGCCAACTCACCCCCACCGTCATCCACAGCGGGGAGACGGTTCGCGCCACAGCAAATCCATTCTCGATTGTCATCCTCGGACTTGATCCGAGGATCCATGCCTTGCCTCAGCCATGGATTGCCCCGCCGACGAATGTCGGCCTGCGCCGACGGGATCAAGTCCGGCAATGACAGCGAGTAGGCCGTGAGCACGTGTTGCGAGGGTCCGCGCCAATTGCCGCTTTGGTCGCTCCATCATCGCGATCGACTTCCGCCACCGCAGGTCATGCAGGCAAAAAAGAGCGTGGCTGCGATCGTCGGATCGCCGCCACGCTCGATATCGAAGGGTTGCGGCTATCGCCGATGGCAGCCGCTTTGCCTCAGTCCCGGCGCGGCCTGAGTTCGCATGCCGGCTGCCCTGCCCGGTTGGCGCGTTCCATCGGCGACCCGGTTTCGGTCGCCGGTGGCAGCAGGAATTGCGGGCCGGTCGTGGGGTCGATATACATGTCGCCGCCAAAAGTGATCTCGCGGGTCTCGCGCTCGGCTTCCGCGCGCGCGCGGATATCCCGCAGGCATTGCAGAAATCTCGCATCGATCTCGTCGGCATTCATCGGCCGCGGCGCCCCGGCGGTTATCCACTGGTCCACCAGATGGCGCGGTGACGAACCGGCATCGATCGGGCTGCCCTCCTCGGCGAAAGCTGCGGATCGCGGCGCCAGATCCGGCAGGATGCGCGTGCCGTTGATCAGGATCACTTCGGCCGCATGGCCGCGGGGCCAGACGGTGGCGCCGTTTTTGCGCGCGCCGGACCTGAAGGCAATCACCTTGCCGAAATCTGCTTCTGTCCGTTTATCCATCCGCATGGTCGCTCTCCATATCTGGTTGCCGCCTTGAGTGCGTCCTCATGATGAATATGTAACAAGCCTCGGCGCCGCCAACCATGCGGCAGCGGTATAAGCCGCAGGAAAAAAGTATCGGTCCGCTATGCGAAAGATCAGCACCGACTAGACCAAGGTATAGGTGCTTAGGCATCGATGCGGGGACCTAGGCGCCGGGGCCTAAATCGCTGTGGCTCTAGGACCAATCAGCTTGGCCGGCTGCTGCGTCGTCATCGGCGATGATGCAATTGCGGCCGGCTTGCTTGGCCGCATACATGCGCCGGTCGGCAAGATCGATCAGCTCGGGCCAGCTTGTCACCTTGTCGTCGCTCAAGCTGGCCAGGCCGATCGACACCGTCTGTGGCTGGCCATCGGGTCGCAAGCCGAGGCCATGATCGCACAGACGCTGCAGCAGGTTGCGGGCCGCCGCCTTGTCGGTCATCGGCAGCAGCAGGATGAATTCCTCGCCGCCCCAGCGAATGACGCTGTCCTCGGCACGCAAGCCAGCGCGCAGCTGTGTGGCGACCGTCGCCAGCACGCGATCACCGGCGCCATGGCCCCAGCCGTCATTGACGCTCTTGAAACGATCGAGATCGGCGAAGGCCAGCGCGCAGTTCTGGCCATAGCGCGCGCGTCAGGGCCTGGGTCAGGCGGTCGCGATTGGCCAGCGCAATCGCCGCCACCAACGAGCTCGCTTGCGACAGGGCCGCCAGCATGCCGATGCCGGCGATCGGCAACAGCAGCGCAAAGAGGCCGAGATCGATGGCATCGGCGCCAGCCCAATCGGTGGCGCGCCGGTCGGCAGCGCTATAGACGATCAGCACCTGCACCAGGCAGATCAGCAGCGCCAGGGCCAGTCCATCAAGGAGGAACAGTGCAAAGAGCCCGATCGCCGCCGCCAACAGCAACGGCTGATAGGCATAGGCGATACGCTCGGCGATGGCTGTGCTGCGGCCGATCAGACCGGCATAGTCGAGATCGCCGGGCATTGCGTGATCGGCCGCCCGATCGGCCAACTGGCCACTGGCGCCGATGATCGCGGTCGCTGCCACCACGAAGGCCAGCTGCAGCAGGAACAGCAACAGGATGCGCCGGCGCAGCCTGGCGGTCGGCAACCTATTGGCCGGCTGCCGGCGGATGATGCTGGCCGGCTGCCAGCCGATCAGCGCGAAGCTCGCGGCCAAGGCCAGCCGCAACGGGATCAGATACCAGGCGGCGCCTGGCAGCGCGAAGAGATCGATCGGTATCCAGGCCAGGGTCAGCGCCGCCCAGATCGCCGCCACCAGCGCCAGCCGCCGCGCCGTCGCGAAAGCCCAGTCCGCCTGCACCGATGCCGGCTGTGCCGTGATCGACAGCAGCCCGCGCCAGGATTGCCCGGCTGTGATCCCGGTGCTGATCCCCGCTCTGATCCCAGCTCTGATCTCGGCAGCGATCGCCGGATCAGATCTCGGCTGCTGGTTCGATTGCTGGGCGATCGTGATCTCCATCCTTGCGCCGCTGCTGCCGTAAATCCGCGCGGGGATCACAATACGACTTTCAGTCTAGGCGCCACCTCACTGCCTCTCTTGAGATACCTCAATTCGGCGACAATTTGTGGATGAAAGTCGCGCCTCTGGATACCATCGCAGTGCAACAACAGATCGGAATCCTGTTGCTCGGATTCCGATCCTGGAATCGGTTCCTGGAATCGGCTTGAAGCGCGTTGACGCCGGGCGCACACTCACCCGGCGCGGTTGATCCACCTGGCGGGAGATCCTGCATGCCGAACAGCCCGACGCCCGAACCCAGCGTAGAAAAATCACCTGCCGGCCAAACCAGCCAGCAACCGATGCCCAGCCAGTCGCCGATCATGCCCCATCTCATGGCGGCCGAACAAGGCGACCCGTTGCAGCAGCTGCGCCAGCATCTCGGCTGGCCGGCGGGACAGGCGCTGCAGGACCTGCCCCGGGCCACCCCGCCGCGCGGCTTTCGCCTCATCATCGAGACCGAGCGCGGCATCGGCATCGATGCGCTGCGCCAACATTTGCAGCAGGTCTATGGCGAGGTCAGCCTGCAGCGCGGCTTTCCCCAATACGAACCCGACATCGACCTCCCCAGCCTGCAGGATTACTACATCGCGACATTGCCGCATCTCGATGCCGATCATCTGCTGATCAATCCCTTCGACATCGCCTATGCGTCGTTGCAAAAAGGCCTCGTCAAAGGCGCTGAACCGGATCTCGCCAGCGTGCCGGCAAATCATCGCTGCATCGACAATCACGCGCAGTTTCATCTTGATCATCGCTGGTCGCTCAAGGTCATGAATGTGCCGGCGGCCTGGGACAAACTGGCAGCGCTTGCGAAGAATCGCGGTGGTGGCATCCGTATCGGCCAACCGGATACCGGCGTCACCTTCCACGAACGCAGTTTCGGCAAATTCGATCTCGCCGCCGGCTTTGATTTCTATGCCGGCAATCCCGGCCCCATCGATCCCCTGACAGCGCGCCGCGCCATCACCTTGGGTGGCGATGTGCCGGGGCATGGCACCATGACCAGCAGCATCATCATCGCCAGCGATCCCGATCCGGCCCAGCAAAAGATGATCGGCATCGCCCCAGATGCAACGGTGGTACCGTGCCGGGTGACGCAATCAGTGGCGATCCGGCCCGGCAGTGAACTCGCCCAGGGCTTCGATCACGCCTGGCAGAATTCCTGCCGCATCGTCTCAGTCAGTCTCGGCGGCGTCACCGGTCATTTCACCCATGCGGCCGTGCGCAACTGTTACAGCCGTGGCCTGCTGATCTGCTGCGCCGCCGGGCAATGCGAACGCATCATGTTGTTTCCGGCCCTCTATCATGAAACCATCGGCTGCGGTGGCACCCGCTTGCGCGATCAAGGCGGCGAGCAGGTCGAATCCTATTGGTCGCCCGGCGCCATCGGTCCGATCAGCATCGCCGCGCCAGCCGAGAAAGTCTGGGTCTGCATTCCCGACACCAATAATCATGATCGACAGCTCGGCATCATCCATGCCGGCACGCCCAACGATCCCTTCAATGCCTTGAGTGTCGAGGAGGGCACGTCTTTCTCCACCGCGGCGGTCGCCGCGATCGGTGCATTGTGGCTGAAATTCCACGAGGACAAGGATTTGCTGGGCATGTATCACCGGCGGCGGCCGCTCAACGATGTCTTCAAGCAAGTCCTCCACGACACCGCCAGAAAGCCGCAAGGCTGGCGCCTGACCAGCTGGGGCCCCGGTATCATCGATGCGGCAGCGGTGCTCGATGCACCCTTGCCATCGCCCGGGCCGGCCATGCCCGATGCCGATTACCTGGCGCTATGGGATCAGGGCGACGATCTCGATGTCTGGTGCCGGATCTTCTGGGACCTGCCGCGCGATGCCGTGATCCGGGTCCTCGGTCGCCTGCTGCAGGCGGTGGATTTGGCCGATCTGCGTCAGCACCTGCATCAGCTGGGTTACGAGCTGACCTGGTTGATCCATCAAGGCGCCGACCAGGCCCTGGCCCTGCGCCATGCCATCCAGGCCGAGGCGACATCAGCCACCGATCAGGTGGCCGACGCCGCCGCCAGTCTGGCCGAGCGCGCCTCAGACAAACTGCGCTCGATGCTGACCTGAGGGCGAGCGACGGCATCACGTGACGGCGGCTGCCCCGACGGCATCATCCGTCATGCCGATCGCTTGGCCTCCAGCGGCGCTTGCGCCTCCGTCGACGCAGCCAGCCAACCTCACCCCGGCTCTTATCCTCAGACCCAGTTCGTGGGTTCATATCGACGATGGCACGCGCGCCATCCATGGATTTGGATTGCCGCGGCAAGTCCGATAATGACAGCTGACGAATATCCGGCACCGCGTCATGCACCTCTCCACTGTCACCTTCGCACTTGTTGCACTTCTGTCCGGTTAAGCGCTGGCTCTTCGAAGAGCTAGCCCATTGTTAGCATGGATCCCCCCGCCGACGAATGTCGGCCTGCGCCGACGGCAACAAGTCCGTGGATGACATCTTTGTAAGCGGTTGGGGCACAGCGACAACCTCATTTTCTGTTGTCACCCTCGCACTTGTTGCGAGGGTCCATGCTAGCCACCGCAAATGCCTCGGCCATGGATTGCCGGGACAAGCCCGGCAATGACAGGAGAAGGAAGGTGCGAGGTCGCAGTGGCTATTTATAGGCGATGGCGGCGCTGGACGGACCGGTCAGGGGCAGTACCTCGACCTTGCCGAAACCGACCTCTCGGCACCAGCCGGCGAAATCAGCACCGGTGTAATCGAAGGCGTCGCCGAATTCGATCAGCATGTTGAGCGACATCAACAGACCGAAGGCATTCTTGCGGCGTGCATCATCGATCAGCGCCTCGACGACGATGAAGGCACCACCGGGCGGCAAAGCCTCATAGGCCTTGCGGACCAGGATTTTCTTCTTTTCGAGATTCCAGTCATGCAGGATCATGCCCATGGTGATGACATCGGCCTTTGGAAATGGCTCAGCGAAGAAATCGCCGTCCTGCGCCATGACGCGATCGCTGAGCCCGGCCTCGGCGATCTTGCGGTTGGCGATCGGTGTTACTTGCGGCAGATCGACACTGATGCAGCGCATATGCGGATGCTTTGCGGCAACGAAGCGCGATAGCTGCGCGGTGGCGCCACCGATATCGCAGAGTGTGCGATAGCGCGAGAAATCGAAGCCCTCAGCCAGCGCCTGGAAATTGCCGGCAGAAACGCCCGCCATTGCCGCCATGAATTGCTCGAGCCGCTCCGGTACCGCATAGAGGGTCTCGAAGACCGAGGCACCGACATGTTTGCTTTCGGATTGTGGCGCACCGGTCTTCAGGCCTTCCGTAAGATCGGCCCAGAACGGATAGAGCCGGGCATTGGCCATTTCCAGGATGCCACCCATGTAAGCGGGCTTTGCGCGATCGAGAAAGGTCGCGGTCTCCGGCGTGTTGGCATAGCGCGCCGTCGGGCCATCACCATCGCGCTCGAGAAAGCCGAGTGCGACCAGCGCATCGGGAAAATCCGGAATGGCGCGCGGATGCAGGGCCAGCGCCGCGGCGATTTCCGCACCGGTCAGCGGCTGCCGCGCAAGCTCGGTGAACAATCCCAGCTCGACGGCGGAGAGCAGCGCCTTCGAACCGAAGAAGCCCATGCCGACTTGCATGATATGCGATGGATCTGGTTTCGACATCTTTTCCTCACGACAGGATGGGTCAAAGCCCAGCATCGATGGCAAGGCGACAAGTACCGGCGCACCGGAACGAGATCACCTCTCATGCGAGAAATGCCGCCGAGTCGTCAAATGCTATCACTATCTTGCGTGATGCAGCGCATAGAGAAACGGCCACGCCGACCTGTCGCAACAGGGTCGAGCGCGGCCGCGCATGAGAATACGATGGATGAGCTGGGGGTTAGCTGGCTTTTTGGTAGGCGGCGCTGGCGGCAGCGGCACTGATGCCGGCACCACCGGTATTGGCGGCATTCAAGGCCAGGACCGAACCGGCAACCGGCGATCCCTTGGCAGCGGTCGGTTGAGCGGCCCGCTCGGGGCCACCGGCATCATGGTCCGGATCACCTTGCGCGGCGTCCGCGTCTTTGTTGGCACCGGCTTGCAGTGCTTTGCTGGCGGCCAAAGCGGCCTGCTGGGCAGCCTGCTGCGCCGCTTGCGCGCCGCCGCCGGATGATGCTGACGTTGGGGAGACTGACATGCTTTCAACCTTTTGTCATGGCTTTGCCATCGTGAAAGCGAGCGCGTTTACGCTCGCCCGAGGATCGACGCGGTGACATCGCGATATCGACGAACGCTATCGCATTTAGGGCACCGAAGTATCGCCGCGTCTGGATGCTGCAAGCTGACGGGGAACTCAAATGGAGTCGAGTACTCCGCCCGATGCGGTTGTAAAGACACCGCATCGCCCCTAAGAAAACTTTAAACTGGCGAACCGGACAATCGCTTTCACAGACTTCGCCATCGAATTATAGATCCAGTCAGGTCGGCGACAGAATTCCGTCAGGATCATCGCACCCGACATCCATATGCGTCGCATTCGGCCGAGTTCTGCTCTTGTCACTCGTGGACTTGATCCAGGCATCCAGGTTTATGACAAATCGATGATCGGGGCGGATCCACAGGTCAAGCCTGCGGGTCGCTTGTCGACCTCAACGATCAGGCGCGGACGGCGGCCAGGAAGGTGTCGACTGCCTGGCGTAGCTTGGCGCCGTTCAACGCCAGATCCTCAGCCGCGTGCAGAACGTTGCGCGCTGCTTCGCCGGTCTGTTGGGCAGCACTGGTAACGCCGGTGATGTTGCTGGCGACTTCGGCGGTGCCATCGGCCGCCTGTTGCACATTGCGCGAGATTTCCTGGGTTGCCGCGCCCTGCTCCTCCACCGCCGAGGCGATGGCGGTGGAAACTTCACTGACCTTGTCGATGGTGACGACAATGCCTTTGATGGCTTCCGCCGAGCTGGTGCTGGCTTCCTGGATGGAGCGGATCTGACCGGCGATTTCCTCAGTCGCCCGCGCGGTCTGGGTTGCCAGCGATTTCACTTCATGCGCGACCACGGCAAAGCCCTTGCCCATTTCGCCGGCCCGCGCCGCTTCGATCGTGGCATTGAGCGCCAGCAGATTGGTCTGGCTGGCGATGCTGTTGATGAGATTGACCACCTCGCCGATCTTCATCGCCGCCTGGGAGAGGCCTTTCACCTTGTCGTCGGTGGCCGCGGCCTGATTGACCGCGCCGCTGATGATGCGGGTTGATTCGGTCACCTGGCTGCTGATTTCGCGGATCGAGGCCGATAATTCCTCGGTCGCCGAGGCCACCGTCTGCACATTGACCGTGGTCTCTTCCGAGGCGGCACTGACTGCCATTGCCTGACGCGAGGTTTCCTCGGCGGTCGACGACATCTGCCGCGCGGTGGATTGCAATTCGGTGGCGGCGGAGCTGACGGCGGCGACCATGGCACCAACGGCGGATTCGAATTGCTGGACCGATTTTTCCATCTGCCGGGCACGGGCCAATTGCGTTTCCTGTTCCATCGCCTGCGCCGTGCGCAGCTGTTCGGCCTCGACCAGGCCGTCCTTGAAGACCGAAACGGCCCGCGACACGTCGCCGATCTCGTCGCGCCGTTGCTGGCCGGTGACCTCGACACGGAGATTGCCGCCGGTCAGCGCCTGCATGACGCCGATGATGCCACCCAGCGGCACCGTGATCGAGCGGCCGATCATCCAAGCAAGGCCTGCGCCGACACAGGCAGCCACAACTAGGCTGACGATCATCCAGGTCATGGCAGTGTGATAGGTGTCGGTGGATTTCAGATATTCTTCTTTTGCCACCCGTTCCTGCAGATGGCTGAGCGCATCGAGGCTTTTCACCGCCGCTGCGTAAGCCGGCCCGGCCTGGCTCTCGGCAAACTTCGTCGCACCGGTGAAATCGCCAGCCTGCAACAGGGCGATCAACTGGCCGCGTTGCCGATCATTGTTGTCGAGATCCTTCTGCGCCTGATCAGCGAGCCCCTTCTCTTCCGGTGTCAGATAAGTCGCAATATAATCCTGCCAATTCTTCTTGGCATCAGCCGCCACCGTCGCAACGGTATCGCCGATGGTCTTCGCCGTCGCCGCATCGGCCTTATTGATCACGGTTGCGAAGGTCTCGTGCATATCGACGAGATCGCTGGTGACAGCGCGCAATTGCACCATGGCGACGACGCGATCTTCATAGACCGTTCGCAGGCTCTCGCGGACGGCACCGGTGCTCAAGGCGCCAAGACCGGTGAGAATCACCATCAGTACCAGCATCGAAATGAGCAAGGCCAGCAAGCGCGTCAGCAGTTTGGTATGAGTCAGCATCGCGTACTCCAATCGCAGCATTGGCAGGGGCAAGATGGGCGAGGACAACCGATCAATCCGATATCAAGCCTGCGACGAAGTGATTAAATATTATGTAAAGTCAGGAAGAATTTTAACGGTGAACCGGCTGCAACCCAGGCTTAAATCCCTATATCGCGCAGCAGCGCTCGTCTGCCTAGGGGGCCATCCGGGCCGACCGAGATCAAATCATCTGCGGTCCCACCTCCCGCGATCAGACGCGGCTCGATCGCCGCGACTCAATCCATCTTGGAGGGCGCATGGGCCCGGATAATGCGACCACCATCTGGCCCGATCCCGCAGCTGGCCCGAGCAGACCTATACCAACGCATATGGCACCTAGACTGATGCGCAGCTGCGTTTTCGTCGGCCCGCGCCTATCTCTATGTCAGACAGCGGCTCCATCACCATGCCAAAGGCCGCGGCGACGGAAGTGATACCTGGATCAACCCATGACCGCTGGCGCGGCAGAAGTGGCGATGACACACCAGATCGATGACAGCGACGCCTGGCTGAAACTGGAATTCGCGCTGCTGACCCAGGTCTGTGCGCGGTTGCAGGCACATCCGACCCTGAAGGCCGTCGCACAGACGGCAGATGATGGATCGATGCACAACTGGAGCGGCGGTACGGTCGCGGATCTCGGCCCCAGTCGTACGTTGCACTGACCACGATTCTTCCTGAGGAAATGGCGGGTCAGCACCCGCGCGACCAGAATTTGATTCTGCGCCAGCTCCGCTGATGCACCTCGATCGGGATGTGTCTCCGGCACCGGGACAGATGCGTCACCCGCGATCGGCCTTCGTCGATCGCCCATGAGCTGCCGGCACATGACGGCGCACGGATCAACGGTCTCTCACCGCCGTCGCTTCATGGTTCCCGTTGCCGCGGGAACAGCCGGACGCCCGATGATGTGAGCTTTCATGACCCGTCATGGAGGCTCACATCGAGGCGGGCATCGCAATTGCGGCACCGAAGAACAGGGCGGAAAGATCATGGGACTGATGAAACGCCTATCGCCGACAGATCATCCGCAGGATGCCATCGCCACCCAGCGCGTGATCGATATCGGTGCGCCGGTCGGTGCGGCGGCGCTGGCGCTGTTGCAGGCGGCCCAACTTTCCGGCTTCTGTGCCCTGGTGCTCAACGCCGGAAGCGACGACCTCGCCATCATCAACCGCAATGCGCATGCGGGCGCCCTGTTTCCCGAAGCCCCGGCATCTTTATTGGATGCCAGCCGCATCACCCATATGACCTTCGCGGACATCCGCAGCCATGTGATGGTGGTCGCAGCCAGCGGCGACGCTCATCACGGCGACATCGTTTTGGCCGGCGATCATTTGGCCGGCGATCACCTGGCCGGCCCGCGCCGGATCACGATCCTGAAAGTGCAGCCCGATGACGAGAGCGATAGCACCGTGATCTTGATCGTCGGCGATCGGGCAGGCCAGATGAAACATATCGTCGATGTCTAACGCAGCCACATCTGAGGGCAAAGCCGTGGGCCGGCGGGAAAAGACACCGCTTTTGGTGGCAATCGTTCCGACTTCTGCGAAAAAATTTTTCGCGCCCGGCACTTTTTTTGGCGCTTCACCGCGTCAACTTCCGCATGCAGCGCCGCGGTGTGTGAAGGTCGGCGGATTACCGCTTGATATGATTGAAAACCGGTTTTGTTCGCCTGGCGGAAACCGTCAGCGAGCCGACATCAACGCCCTTTTGCTCTTAACGGTTGATCAAGAGAATCCGCTTACGATGGGCATCAAGAGAGGCGCCCTTGGTCGAGGCACCTTGGTAGAGAGAGGCGCCAGCGCGGCGCACCGACCGCCACACGGAATTGGCGGCGCTCATGTCAACGGCCACAACGTGGTGCGGCATCAGCGGATGCATGGAACATGCTGCAGACAGACATGATGGGGCCGCCCAAGCGACGGCGACTATGTGAGACGCCTCAAGACGCGTTCAAGTGCCGGGTGATCCAACTGCCCCCAAGCCAGGATCGCCCGTTGACGGCGAGCAGCAGGTCCCCGCCTTAGCTGCTCGCAGGACCGGGTCGATCGCAGCTTCCCCCAAACCGGCGATCGACCCGGTCGTTTTTTGCCCGTCTTTTTTTGCCGTCGAGTTCGCTATCCCGGATGGCTCAGTGCCATTTTCTCTCCTTCCGTAACCGGACCTTAATGTCTGGCGACGATACTCTGCCTGAGACATATCGCCCCCGACCAGCGGGCAGACAGAAACCGCAGATGAACCGAGGCAAGCGACCACTAAATTTACGCAGCGAGATGGCGATCTGGGCCGCCCTGAAGGCGGTGACCCTGACGCTTGCCTTGACCGCGATCAGCGTCGTCACCATCACCGCCCATATCGAGCGCGAAAGCCATGACGATGTGGCGATCCTCGCCAATGACGTGGCGCAGAATTTCGATCACCGCATGTCGCAGAGCTACCGCATGATGGAAATGGCGGTCGGCCTGGATGTCCTGCGCGATCGCTGGGCCTCGCCCTATCAGAAGAGCGCGGCTTTGGCCAATCTGCAGATCACCTTCGCCGATTGCCTGTGGATTGGGCTTACCGACCGGCAGGGCATCGTCACGGCCACCGGCGACGGACGGCGCGAGGGCAGCGACGCGCACCTCGAGCCCTGGTTTGTCGAAGGCAGTCGGCGCGCGATGATCGGCGATCTGCATCGGCCCCAGGATATGGGGCTGGCTTTGCAGCCGATCGGCGAGGTCGAACGCGTCATCGACCTGGCGCGGCCGGTGCGCGATCCCTTGGGCAATGTCACCGGCGTCCTCGGCGCCAGCATCTCCTGGAAATGGGCGCAGGAATTCCGCGCCATGCTGTTACGCAATCGCAGCGGCACGGCTGGTATCGAGATCCTGGTCACCGATCGCAGCGGCCGCATCCTGATCGGCCCCAGCCAGCTGATCGACCGGACCATCAAATTCGCACCGGATGCCGTGCTTGCCCTGCGCCACAACGCCAACGGCATGCCGGCACCCGGTGCCCTTGATAGCCGCATCGGCCTGGCCAACACACTGCGGCTGAAGGTGACCGCCTGGCCGGATGATGGCGATTACATCAGCGCCGTCGGCACCGGTGCCGGCTATCAGGATTTCCCGGGTCTCGGCTGGAACATCGTGGTGCGCCAGCCGCGCGCGATCGCCTATGCGCCGGCTGATCTCATTCGCGATCGCCTGGTCATGGTCGGCATCGGCCTTGCCGTGTTGTCACCGCCTCAATCCGCCGCCTGACCGGTCTCGCCCGCCGTCTCGATCGTGGCGAGCGCGGCTTCATCTTTCCCGCCACGCTCGGCAATCACGAGGTAACGGTGCTGGGCAAAACACTGGATCACCTGGTCGGCAATCTGCTGCAGCGTGAGCAGCAATTGCTGGACCTCAACACCACTTTGGAACAGCGCATCGGCGAGCGCACCAGCCGGCTTGCCGCCAGCAATCGACAGCTGGAAAGCGAGATGGCGCAACGCCAGGCGGTGGAACAAGAACGCGAGGCGCTGATCCAGCAGCTGCGCGACCAGGCCGAGCACGACCCGCTGACCGAGGCCCTCAACCGGCGCGCCTTCCTGACGGCGGCGGAGCATGATCGCCGCCGCCTGCGGCGGGATGGCGGTCGCATCGCCATCATCATGTTCGACATCGACCACTTCAAGGATGTCAACGACACCTATGGCCACCGCATCGGCGATGAGGTCATCCGCAAGATTGCTGCGACCGCCCGCGCCGTGGTCCGCGAAGGCGACCTGCTCTGTCGCTATGGCGGCGAGGAATTCGCCCTGCTGCTGGCTGATCCTGCCGCCGATAGCGCTGCCCTGGTGGCCGAACGCCTGCGCGGCGAAGTGGCCGCCCTGAGCTTCAAGGCATCGGTCAGCAACCGTGCCAGCCGCACAGCCGGCAGCCGCCCCGAGCTGTGTGGCGAGACCGTGACGAGCGAGAATGCGGCCGGTGAAAAGACCTTCCATGTGACGATCAGCTTGGGCGTCACCATTGCCCCAGCGCGTGATCTGCCGGAAAACGGCGTCGTCATGCTGCTGGATCATGCCGATCAGGCGCTCTACGGCGCCAAGCGTGGTGGACGCAATCGCATCATGATCGATCAGCGCGTGATCAACGACTTCACCCGCGACGCCATCGTCCTGGACCCCACCGATTATGCCCGCGGCTTCCCCCACAGCTTCACCGCCCATCAGGTCGCCAATGACAGCTGACGATCGAGCAGCCCCGGGCGGCAGAGTGAACTGGCAGAGTGACGTAGATTGACGTCGCGAAGTTGATTGACGCCGCAAAGTTGATTGACGCCGGGGCAGAATCCCTGAATTGATTGTGGTATTGAAAGAGCAGCGGGAATCGGCGCGCCATCCAAGGATGATCACGCCTGGTTCGGCGGATGAGAACATGCGTATGCAGTTGACGGGCTGACATGATCATCGAGAACGACCTCACGCCAGTAGCCGCGGCGATCCAGTCGCCCCGGCTCAAAATTCTACTCGCGCATTGGCGGGCAGTTCGCGGCAACCGGCTGATGCCGGCCTGGCGTGACATCGATGCGCTGGCTTTGGCACCGATCATGCCGATCCTGTGGTCTTGGAAATATGATCGTGACACCGCCATGTTCACTGGCCGGCTGGCGGGCGAGGAGATCAATGCCATTTTCGGCAAATCCCTGCGTCACACCCGCATGGCGGATTTCTTCAAGGACTGGCAGTACGACAAGATCTACGCTCGCCATCGACGCGTGATTGGCGATCCCTGCATCATCCTCGGCCAGGGGCTGGTGTTCAGCCATGCCGGCCGCGAAGGTCATGGCGAACGCCTGATCCTGCCTTTGGGCGATGACGGTCAGCACGGCGACGGCCTGATTGGCGCCACCATCTATGAACTCAGCCAGCCACCCGCGCCCTATGCTGTGCCTGCTGACACTGGGGCCAACCAGCCGATCTCGGCATTCGGCGAGGATGTGCGCTATTTCCAGCTGGGCCCGACGAAGCGGTAGGATGTCATTGCGGCCGAGGTGATTGAGGCTAGACCGGTAGCAGCTGGTCTGAGTGTTGCTATGGACCCTCGCAACAAGTGCGAGGGTCACAACTGAGAATGGGTTTGTCGCTGTGCGCCAACGACTTACACCATGTCATCCACGGACTTGACCCCGTCGGCATAGGCCGACAGTCGTCGGCGGGTGGTCCATGCCTGCAACAGTCTAGATTGCAAAAGAGCTAGAACCCAAGCGACCAGCACTGGAACCGATCTGATGAATGGCCGACTGACATGATCCAATGGCTGCCTTGGGTCCCGACCCCGATCCTGACGGCGATCCATGTCCTCTTCGCCCTCGCCGTCACCCTGCATGTGCTGTGGCATAAGCGCGAGGTCGGCTCGGCCATCGCCTGGATGGGCCTGGCCTGGCTGTCACCCATCATCGGCAGTGCGCTCTATGTCCTGTTCGGCATCAACAGGGTGCATCGCAAGGCCCATCGCATGCGGCGCCGGCGCGCGGTTCGGCCGGGCAAGGATCGCGGAGAATCAGCCTTGCGCGACGACCATCTGACCCCATTGGAACGCGCCGTTGGGGTCATCACCGACCGGCCGCTGGTGGCCGGCAACGCCATCACCTTGCTGCACAATGGCGACGAAGCCTATCCCGCCATGATCGCGGCGATCGATCAGGCGCGGACCAGCATCTGCCTTGCCAGCTATATTTTCGAGGATGATGCGGCCGGCGACAGCTTCATCACCGCCTTGGTCGCCGCCAAGGCCCGTGACGTTGAGGTCCGGGTCCTGATCGATGGGATCGGCAGCGGCTATCTGCGGGCGCCGGTCTTTGCGCGCCTGAGCGCGCAAGGCGTCCGGGTCGCCCGCTTCCTCCACTCGCTGCTACCCTGGCGCATGACATTTCTCAACCTGCGCAACCACCGCAAGATCCTGGTGGTGGATGGCCGGTTGGCCTTTCTCGGCGGCATCAATATCAGCGATGGCAATCTGCTGGCGAACCATCACGCCGATCCCATCCGCGATGTGCATTTTCGCGTCCAAGGTCCGGTGGTCGCGCAGATCACCGAGGCCTTCGTCGCCGACTGGTATTTCACCACCAACGAAGAATTATCAGGTGACTGCTGGTACCCGGCACCAGATCGCGCCAGCACTGCACCGACTCGTACAGCACTTGCCCGCATCATCACCTCCGGCCCCGATCAGGATATCGAAAAACTCGGCCTGATCTTCCTGCAGGCGATCGGCTGTGCGCGGCACTCGATCAAGGTGGCAACGCCCTATTTCCTGCCGGAAGAGGCCTTGATCGCGGCCCTGGGCCTGGCGGCGATGCGCGGTGTCGCCGTCGATATCGTCATCCCGGCGAAATCGGATCATCGCCTGACCGACTGGGCGATCCAGGCGCATATCGCACCGCTGCTGCTGACTGGCGTGCGGATCTGGAAGGCGGCGGGGCCGTTCGAACATTCCAAGCTGTTCACCGTCGATGACAGCTGGGCCCTGGTCGGCAGCGCCAATTGGGACATGCGCAGCATGCGCCTCAACTTCGAAATCACCCTGGAAGTCTATGGCGCGGATTTTGCCATCGAGGTGAGCCGGCAGATCGAGCGACGCAAGGACGGCGCCTTCACCCTCACCGAGATCGAGGCCCTGCCCTGGGCCTTGCGCCTGCGCAATCTCGCAGCCCGGCTGATGCTGCCTTATTTGTGATATCTCAGATCCGGCTAATCAGCATCTCAATCGGATGGTGATCGGAGGGGCCGCGGGCCAGCACTCGTGCCTGGCGGCAGGTCAGCCCGCGCAGCAGGCAGCGATCGAGCCGGGTGCGCAGGCGATGGGTCGGCGCCATCGGCCCGACCTCGTCGAAGCCGGGGATCAGCAACACGCCGACGGCATTGCAATCGCCGACGATGACGGTCGGTCCGGTGGTCGCCTCGGCCACCGCAAGCAGCTGGCGGCGGTTGAGCATCTGGCCATGGGACAGATGCACATTGGCAAAGATCACGTCGCCCAGCTGCGCCAGTTGCGCCAGGCGCGGTGGTACCCGCCAGGGAAAAGGCGAGATCGGCAGCGGCACGGAATGAAAGCCGTGCAGCTCATGGCGCGACCAGACGGCAAGGCCATAGACCCGGCGCTGCATCGGCTGCCACAGCACATGGCCGCCAACCGTCTGGGGCAGGTCCTGCAGCGGCTGCTTCGCCTCCTGCATGAAGAGGAGATCGGGTTGTTCGGCGGTGATCAGGGCCGAGACATCGGCCAGTAAGGCGCCCTTGCGATGCCACAGATTCCAGCTAATGACTTTGAGAGTACCCTTCATGCCGCGTCGACGCTGCCTCTCGATGATTTCATATTGGCACTGTGCCACAGCTGCGGCAGCACTCCAACCGCCAAGCACGATGATCAACGAGCGGCGGGCGGTTCCTGATCGGTCGGCACGCCAATGAGGTGACGATACATGGCAACCGAGCGATTGATGAAAGAGCCGACGTGATTGCCGGTGCTGGAGGCCGCACCATCCTCGATATTGCTGTAGCTGTCGCTGCAGGATGTAAAGCGATTTAAGATCGCCAGGCCCCCAAAGCGTGAACAGATAGAACCGCACGGCGCTGACATTCTCCTGTTCGACCACCAGCCGGTCAGGTGAAATCTGCCGCAGCCGCAGCCGGTAGATGACCTCGTTGGTGGCGCGATTGTCCTGCTGCTGGAAATAGAGATCCGTGCCCGGTTGCAGCTCGGCCCGGGCGAAGTCAGGACGCGGCTGCCCCTCAGGCGCGGTCAGGGCAATGGCATCGGTGATCAGCACCTGCCAGGCAGCGTCGGTGATCGACCAGTAGCGGATGCCGCGCAAACTCGTGATCGCGCCAAAGCGGCTGACAAGATCATTCACCGTGCCATCGAAAATGAAGCTGCCGGCAACAGCCACAATCAGTTGCCGATGCGGCTTGGGCCAGGCGAGACAGGCGGGCGGCGCCCAGCCCACGGGCAACTCATTCGCCCGCCAGCTCCGTACAACCGGTGGTGAGCCCGCCTCGGTAAAAGGCGGATAGGGCGTCG
>WNFM01169632.1_pt2 | contig 21011 bp, 17 predicted proteins | sample 5400271 | NCBI WGS metagenome assembly WNFM01 (sample SAMN13153352, study PRJNA577476) | soil metagenome | isolation source: 60 cm saprolite on Douglas fir-dominated hillslope | place: USA:California | collected 2013-09-17
CAGTGTGCCGATCTCGCCGAGCGCTCGGCAAAGATGCAGCTCGATTCGGTTGTCGTCTCGGTTTCCGCCGGCCGTCCGGCAAGCGAGCTGATCTCGGCGTCGATCGAGGTGGCCGGAGCGGCCATCGGCGACCGCGACATTGCGCGGGTGCTCGCTGCAGGCAGCCGGCATTCTGCGCGCGTCGGACGTGCCGTGTTGCATTCCCTGCCGATTGGCTATGCCCTCGATCAGGGCCGCGGCATTCAGGATCCGCGCGGCATGCTGGCACGCGAGTTCGGCATCGACATGCACGTCGTTACCGCGGACGCTTCTGCGGCGCGCAATCTCATGTTGGCGATCGAGCGCAGCCACCTCGCCGTGGAGGCCATGGTAACAAGCCCGTATGCCGCCGGACTCTCCGCAATCGCCGATGACGAAGCCGAACTCGGCGCCGCCCTGGTCGATATGGGCGCCGGCACCACGACACTCGCCGTCTTTTCCGGCACCCGGTTCGTGCATGCCGACGGCTTCGCACTCGGCGGGCGACACGTGACAATGGATCTCGCCCGCGGCCTCAATGCTCGCATTGCCGATGCCGAGCGCATCAAAACGCTATACGGCAGCGTGCTCACCGGCGCCTCGGATGAACGCGACATGATCGCCGTGCCTGCGGTGGACACGGACGAGCGAGAGGCGCCACATTTCGTTTCGCGTGCAAGCCTCGGCCGGATCATCAAGCCGCGCGTCGAGGAGATACTCGAAATGGTACGCGATCGCCTGGCGGCCTCGCCATTCGCGGCGGAGCCTCGCGGGCGCGTAGTACTGACCGGTGGAGCGAGCCAGCTCACCGGTGTTCCAGAGCTTGCCGCGCAAATCTTGCGCCGTCCGGTGCGAGTAGGACGGCCGCTCGACATTGCCGGACTACCAGACGAAGCCAAGGGTGCGGCATTCGCCGTCGCGACGGGACTGCTGATCTATCCGCAGGCGGCGCATCTCGAGCATTTCGAACCGCGGCAAACGCGGCACTCGGCAACAGGGGGCGGCTATATCGCACGGGTCGGACGATGGCTTCGCGAGAGCTTCTGATGACTCGATCGTCATTCGCAACGGCCGGCGGCGGACCGGTCCGACCCGGCGGCGGTGACGCCGCTTACGAGAGGCAAACATGAGCATCAATCTGAAGATACCCGACGTCCGTGAGCTTAAGCCGCGGATCACAGTTTTCGGGACCGGCGGCGCCGGCGGCAACGCCGTCAACAACATGATCGCGAGCGGGCTGCAGGGCGTCGACTTCGTCGTCGCCAATACGGACGCTCAGGCGCTCACGATGTCCAAGGCGGAGCGCATCATCCAGATGGGCGTGGCGGTCACCGAAGGGCTCGGTGCGGGCTCTCAGCCGGAAGTCGGGCGGGCCGCGGCGGAGGAGGCCATCGATGAGATCCGCGACCACCTGCAAGGCGCACACATGGTTTTCGTGACCGCCGGCATGGGTGGCGGCACCGGCACGGGCGCGGCGCCCGTGGTGGCGCGCTGTGCGAAGGACGCCGGCATTCTTACGGTCGGCGTCATCACCAAGCCGTTCCACTTCGAGGGTGTTCGCAGAATGCGCGTGGCCGAACACGGCATCGTCGAACTGCAGAAGGTCGTCGACACGCTGCTCATCATCCCCAACCAGAACTTGTTTCGGGTAGCAAACGAGAAGACGACTTTCGCCGATGCTTTCGCCATGGCCGATCAGGTGCTTTATTCGGGCGTTGCCTGCATCACCGATCTGATGGTGAAAGAGGGTTTGATCAATCTCGACTTCGCCGATGTCCGGGCGGTCATGCGGGAAATGGGCAAGGCGATGATGGGCACCGGGGAAGCCTCGGGCGAGAAGCGTGCGCTCTCGGCTGCCGAGGCCGCGATCTCAAATCCGCTGATCGACGACGCCTCGATGAAAGGGGCGAAGGGCCTGCTCATCTCGATCACCGGCGGCAAGGACTACCCGCATCCGCGAAGAGGTCGATCAGGACGCCAATATCATCGTCGGCGCCACCTTCGACGAAAGTCTGGAGGGCGTCATTCGTGTCTCGGTCGTGGCCACAGGTATCGACCACGCCGGTCTGCAGCGAAGCGTCACGGAGCCCGAGGCGCGCATTGCGGAACTCACGCAGAAGCTGCGCGCCGAAGAGGGACGTGTCGATCAGCAGCAGCGCCCCGACGAGCGCATCGAGGCGCGGCCACTTCCGTTCGCAGCGCCGAGCGTTGCGGCGCCGGCGGCGCAAACCGCCCAGGCGATCGAGGCTGCTGCCAAGGCGGCGGTGGCAGCGGCGGTCCTGCCCATGATCGAGGACGTGACTATCCGGCCGATCCCGCCCAAACCGTCGCTGTTCCCGGAGCACATGGCGCTGCCCGCGGATCCGCCCCCGGCGCCGAGGGCCTTCATCCCGCCAGCACCGGAACGCACGCTCAACCGGCCGCGCCGCATGCCGGGCATCGACGAGTTGCCGCGGCCAGCGCAGGCCGAACTGCGGGCCAAACGCGGGGAGGGGGAGGTCGATGGTGCTGAAAAGCGCAAGGTGAGCTTGCTCCGGCGTCTTGCGGCCGTGGGTCTTGGTCGACGCGACGAACTCGAGGAAGGCGAGAAAATGCCCGCCCATGTGCGGCCGGTTCGGCCGCCTCCCGCGCCCCGCCCGCTCGATCGACCGGCCGAACGGCCTGTTGCCGCGTCACCGCCGCGGCCGGCCATGCCGCCTCCGCAGATGCCGCGCAGCGCCGAGCCGGTCTCTGAATATGCGAGGCGCCCAGTTCCCCAGGGCCAAGGACTCGATTCCCTGGGCCGGCAGGGGCTGATGCAGCCCCCGCTCGAGGAGGATCAACTCGACATCCCGGCGTTCCTACGCCGGCAGGCCAACTGATGCGGAAATGAGAAGTCCCGGCAGTGCCAGCGCGAATCGCTCGCACTGCCGGCGCACCCCTTCTATGCACCTGAACTCAAAAGCTAATCCTTGACCCCGCAGCTGCCATGGCGGCGGCGCAACCCATCGATTCTCGCTTGAAACGACCGCGCCGGCGCGCCCAGCGCTCGCGGGTGGCCAGCGGCTGCGGCAAACCCGCTGGTAACAGTCGGTAAAAAAGCGTGAGTTGGACTTCCGCCCGACGCCCGCTAAGCTTCCATTGTGAAAGGGGTTTTCGTCGGGGGATTACGCGGCCGGACTCCTTGCCCGCGGGTTTCGTACAGCCTTACCGATGGCAGGAATGCGACCGATGTCGCCCGTCTAATTTGATCCGCTGCGTCCGATCGACGCGCGCAGCGGGGGGAGTGGCTGGGACGGGGTTATGAAAGCCGCCAGGCAAACGACGCTTCGCGACCACACTGTTTTGTGCGGGGTGGGCATCCATTCCGGTTTGCCCGTTACGCTGACGTTGCATCCGGCTGATGCCGATACTGGCGTGCGCTTCGTGCGCACTCGGCTCGAGGGCTGGCAAGATCGCGAGATCCCCGCTGATCTGGCTGCGGTGACGGCCACCGAATTTGCCACCGTCCTTGGCGATGCCACCGGCCCGCTGGTGTCGACCGCCGAACACATATTGGCTGCGCTCTCGGGCCTCGGCGTGGACAACGCTGTTGTCGAAATCGACGGGCCCGAAGCGCCGATCATGGACGGAAGCGCGGCCCCCTTCGTCGCGGCGATCGATGCGGTCGGCCTCAGGATGCTCGATCGGCCGCGCCGTCACATCAAGGTGCTCAAGCCGGTGCGGGTGGCGAAAGGCGATGCCTACGGAGAAGTACGGCCGAATCCGCGCGGCTTCCGCATCGAAGCGGAGATCGAGTTCGAGCACGCGCTGATCGGCCGCCAAGTCTGGGCCGTCGACGTGAAGCCGGACACGTTCCGGCGCGAGATTGCGCGCGCGCGCACCTTCGGGTTCCTGCGCGACGTGGCGAGCTTGTGGAACGCCGGCTACGCACTCGGCGCTTCACTGGAAAATACGCTCGTGGTGAGCGACAACCGTATTCTCAACCCGGAGGGTACGCGCTTCGCCGACGAATTCGTTCGCCACAAGGTGTTGGATGCGGTCGGCGATCTGGCGCTTGCCGGCGCTCCCTTACTCGGCACTTACCGCTCGGTGCGCGGCGGCCACAAGCTCAATCATGCCGTGCTGTGTGCGTTGATGTCGGATGCAAGCGCCTGGACCTGGGTGGAAGGGGAGATGCCGCGGCCTGCCGCCGCCCACGCGGAGATGGTCTCCCGATTGGCACCGGCCTTCGCCCCGGACAGGTCCTAAGCCCAAGTCCCGCAAGCGGTTCCGGCTGCCATATTCCGGGCGGAATGGCGGCCTATTTCGTTCCTCCGGCGGGGGCGGGGCAGGGCAGCGGTTGAACCCCGCGTCGGGGACGGGATTCATCCGATTTATGGCTTTGCGTTCAGTGGCAATCGAAGGGGTAGAGGGCTGCGCGCGTGCGGCGACGCGGGTTGCCGCCTTCTTGCTGGTGGCGCTGGCACTTTGCGCCTGCAGCATGTTCGACAAAGACGCCGTTGCTCCGGAGGAGCCCGCCGACAAGCTCTACAACGAGGGCCTCTATCTTCTGAATACGAAGAAAGACGCAAAGAACGCGGCCAAGAAGTTCGAAGAGGTCGATCGCCAGCACCCCTATTCGGAATGGGCGCGCAAGGCGTTGATCATGTCCGCTTTCGCCTATTACGAAGCGAACGCCTACGAAGACTGCATCAGTGCGGCGCGGCGCTACGTGACGTTGCATCCGGGAAGCCCGGACGCCGCCTATGCGCAGTTCCTCATCGGTTCGTCTTATTTCGATCAAATGCCCGAGATCTCGCGTGACCAGGAACGCACCGAGAAGGCGGTCCAGGCGCTTGAAGAGGTCGCTCGCAAATATCCCAACTCCGAATACGCGGTCTCCGCCAAGCGCAAGATCGAGATCGCCCGCGACCAATTGGCCGGCAAAGAGATGGATATCGGGCGCCAATTGCTGAACACTCGCAACTACACCGGCGCCATCAACCGGTTCAAAGTCGTTGTGACGCGTTACCAGCGCACACGCCACGTCGAGGAAGCCTTGCTGCGGCTGACGGAGACCTATATGGCGCTGGGCATCGTCGAGGAGGCGCAGACCTCGGCCGCCGTGCTGGGCCACAATTTCCCCGATAGCCGTTGGTACAAAGACGCCTACGCGCTCATGCAATCCAGGGGACTGGAGCCCACCGAGAACAAGGGCCACTGGATCAGCCAAGCGTTCACGAAATTGGCCTCCGGCCAGCTTTAGATCGACACATCCGCGCGCACATCACCTGCCGGACTTGACACCGCAAATGGCCTCTAGCCAATTTGCGGCTCCTGCGGCGCGTTGTTCGGAACAAGCCCAAGTTCCGCTGCCGTTGTGATCACCAACCCGGGGGTACGCTGCGTCGTCGGTCGCAAGCTCGCCCGGCAACTTCCGCGTCAGCGGCCAAATGGAAGGCAAGGATAGTGCTGGCCCGGCTCTCGATTCGCGACATCGTCCTGATCGACCGGCTCGACATCGACTTCGCATCCGGGCTGTCGGTGCTCACGGGTGAGACGGGCGCAGGCAAATCGATCCTGCTCGACGCCTTCGCGCTTGCGCTCGGTGCGCGGGGCGACGCCGCGCTGGTGCGTCAAGGCGCAGAGCAGGGGCAGGTGACGGCGGCATTCGAGCTGCCCCCCGCACACCCGGTGCGCGCGCTGATGGCGGAAAGCGGACTTCCGGCTGAAGACGAACTCATTCTGCGGCGCGTGCAGTTTGCCGATGGCCGCACACGCGCCTTCGCCAATGATCAGCCGCTCAGCGCGCAAGCGCTCAAGGCGCTGGGGGCGGCCTTAGTCGAAATCCATGGCCAGCACGACGAGCGCGCGCTGGTGGATGCGGCCGCGCATCGGCGCTTGCTCGATGCGTTTGGCGCCCTGGAATCCGAGGCGGAGGAGGTTGCCAGACTTTGGCATGAGCGTCGTATTCGCGCTGGCGAGGTGGCGGCACATCGCGCCGAAGTCGAGCGGGCGCAACGGGAGGCCGATTTTCTCCGGCACGCCGTGGAGGAACTCAAGCGGCTGGCGCCCGCCCCTGCGGAAGAAACCGCGCTCGCCGACAAGCGCGCCTTGATGATGCAAGCGGAGAAGGTCGCAGGCGACCTGCGCGATGCGCATGCCGGTCTTATCGGCTGCCTTGCGCCGTCTGGAGCGCCGTGCCGCCCAGGCTCCGGGGCTGATCGGGCCGGCGACGAGAGCGCTCGATGCCGCGCTCATCGCCTTCAATGAGGCACGCGGACATCTCGATGCGGCGCTCGCCGCCGCCGAGCACGATCCGAGCGAGCTCGAAAGAATCGAGGAGCGCTTGTTCGCGCTGCGCGCGGCGGCGCGCAAGTACAACGTCCCGGTCGATGGGCTCGATGCGCTCGCCGGCCGTTACGCCGCCGACCTTTCCCTCCTCGACGCGGGTGCCGAGCGCCTCGCCGCCCTCGAGGCCGCTGCGCAAGCCGCCGACGCGCAGTACCACGAAGCCGCGGCTGCGCTGTCGACCAAGCGCAGGCAGGCAGCCGCGGGTCTGGAGACTTCCGTCAACCACGAGCTCAAGCCGCTCAAGCTCGATCGTGCGAAGTTCATGACCGAGATCGTGACGGAGCCTGAGTCCGCGGGCCCGCACGGGATCGACCGCGTTGAATTCTGGGTGCAAACCAATCCGGGGACCCGCCCGGGCCCGCTGATGAGGGTCGCGTCCGGCGGCGAGCTGGCGCGCTTCTTGTTGGCGCTTAAAGTGGTGCTGGCCGATCGCGGCTCGGCCTCCACGCTCATCTTCGACGAGGTCGATACCGGCGCCGGCGGAGCGGTCGCCGACGCCATCGGGGTGCGGCTGGCGCGCCTGTCTCGCCGCGCGCAGGTGATCGCGGTGACACACGCGCCGCAGGTGGCCGCACGCGCCGACCGCCACTATCTCATCTCCAAGAGCGCGCTCGACAAGGGCAAACGGGTTGTCACCCGTGTTCTTGAGCTCGCCGCCGACAAGCGCCGCGAGGAAATCGCGCGCATGCTCGCCGGCGCCGAGATCACGGCGGAGGCACGTGCCGCGGCCGAGCGTTTGATCAAGGCAGCGGGGTAGGCAGGGCCGTCATTCCGGGGCGCGCCGAAGGCGCGAGCCCGGAATCCATAACCACGGATCTGTTCCTAGAGCGAAATGATGTTAGGTTGAGTCGTCATGCCCGCGCTTGTCGCGGGCATCCACGTCTTCAAAGCCGTATAGCATCAAAGACGTGGATGGCCGGGACGAGCCCGGCCATGACGCAGGACTGCGCTGAGCTGGTTCAATCCCGCTCTAATTTGCGATACCCGGATAAAGGTCGACCCATTCCGGGTTGGACCTCTCGATCAAGTTGATCTTCCATTCGCGATGCCACTTTTTGAGTTCCTTCTCGCGTGCAATCGGTCTGAGGACGTCGTCGTAGCGTTCAAACCAGACCAGAAGATGAACCCCGTATCGAGAAGTAAACCCGGGAACCGCGTCGGTCTTGTGCTCATGTATTCGGCGAACCAAATCGTTGGTCACGCCAATATAGAGTGTCCCGTGTTTTCGACTTGCCAGGATGTAAACGTAATACACAACCGCACCGCCTGGGGTTATGGATTCCGGGCTCGCGCCTTCGGCGCGCCCCGGAATGACGGATAATGTGAGTATGCCGGATGCCAACAACCGCACCGCCTGGGGTTATGGATTCCGGGCTCGCGCCTTCGGCGCGCCCCGGAATGACGGATAATGTGAGTATGCCGGACGCCAACAACCGCACCGCCTGGGGTTATGGATTCCGGGCTCGCGCCTTCGGCGCGCCCCGGAATGACGGATAATATGAGTGTGCCGGACGCCAGCAAAATTCCTGTCGCCAAGCTGACCCAGGCGCAGGCCAAAGCCGAACTCAAACGGCTCGCGGCCGAGATCGGCGCCCATGACAGGCGCTATTACCAGGACGACGCACCGACGGTCTCGGACGCCGCTTACGATGCGCTGCGCCGGCGCAACGAGGAGATCGAGGCGCGTTTTCCGGACTTGGTACGGGCAGACTCGCCCTCGCGCCGTGTCGGCGCACAGCCCTTGCAAAAATTCGCCAAAGTGCGCCACGCGGTGCCGATGCTCTCGCTCGGCAATGCGTTCTCCGATTCTGAAGTGGCCGAGTTCGTTGAACGGATACGCCGGTTTCTGCGTCTTTCCGCAGACGAGAAGATCGTCTTCACCGCCGAGCCGAAGATCGACGGCCTGTCCTGCACGTTGCGCTACGAGGAGGGTCGCCTGCTGCGCGGAGCGACCCGCGGCGACGGCACCGAAGGCGAAGACGTCACCGCGAATGTGCGAACACTCGCCGATATCCCGAAGCAGCTGCGCGGCAACGCGCCTGACGTCTGCGAAGTCCGCGGCGAGGTGTATATGACCAAATCCGCCTTTCTGGCGTTGAACGAGCGGCAAAGGGCGGCGGGCAAGCAGATCTTCGCCAACCCGCGCAACTCGGCCGCCGGCTCGCTGCGCCAACTCGATTCCGAAATCACGGCTTCGCGACCGCTCGGATTCTTTGCCTATGCTTGGGGGGAAATGAGCGCCATGCCGGCGCAAACCCAATCCGGAATGGTCAAATGGTTCGGCGCCCGCGGCTTCAAGACGAACCCGCTGATGCAAATCTGCGACTCGATCGACTCGATGCTCGCTTTCCATCACGAGATCGAGAGCCAGCGCGCAAGGCTCGATTACGACATCGACGGCGTGGTTTACAAAGTCGACCGCCTCGACTGGCAGCAGCGGCTCGGCTTCGTCTCGCGCAATCCGCGTTGGGCGATCGCGCACAAATTTCCCGCCGAGAAGGCGACGACCGTCGTCAAGGCGATCGATATCCAGGTTGGCCGCACCGGCGCGCTCACACCGGTCGCCAAGCTCGAGCCGGTCACGGTCGGCGGCGTCGTCGTGCAAAACGCGACGTTGCACAACGCCGACGAGATCGACCGCCTCGGCGTGCGCATCGGCGATACGGTGATCATCCAGCGTGCCGGTGACGTCATCCCGCAGGTGTTGGGCGTGGTCGCGGAGCGGCGGCCGAAATCGGCGAAGCCGTACAAATTTCCCTCCCGCTGCCCATGCCCCTTGCACACCGCGGTCGTGCGCGAGGCGACCGCAAGCGGCGAGGAGGGGGCCGTCGCACGCTGTACGGGCGAATTCGCCTGCCCATTCCAGAAGGTCGAGCATTTGAAGCATTTCGTCTCCCGGCGCGCCTTCGACATCGAGGGGCTGGGCGAGAAGCAGATCACGCTGTTCTTCGAGCGAGGCTGGGTAACGGAGCCGGCCCACATTTTCACGCTCGAGGCACGCAATTCGAAGATCAGGCTCGAGGAGGAAGAAGGCTTCGGCGAATTGTCGGTGCGCAACCTGTTCAATGCGATCAGGGCCCGGCGCGAGATCGCCCTCGAGCGTTTCATCTATGCGCTCGGCATGCGGCATGTGGGCGAGACGACCGCGCGTGCGCTCGCGCGTGGCTATGGATCCTGGCAGGCGTTCCACCATGCCTGCCTGAGAATCGCGGATGGGGACATCGAGACACGGGCCGAGATGGACAACCTCGATCAGATCGGCGAGACCGTGGTCGACAGCATTGCCGCCTATTTCGGCGAAGAACACAATCGCGGTATCGTCGAGCGGCTCACTAAACAAGTGAACCCTCTCGATGCCGAGAAGCCGGCGTCCGATTCCGCAATCGCTGGCAAGACCGTGGTCTTCACCGGCGCACTCGAAAAGATGACCCGCGACGAGGCGAAAGCCATGGCGGAACGGCTGGGTGCCAAGGTCGCGGGCTCGGTGTCGCAGAAGACCGACTACGTGGTCGCCGGCCCCGGCGCCGGCTCGAAGCTCGGGAAGGCCAAGGACCTCGGTGTCGCGGTGCTTTCCGAGGATGAATGGTTCGACCTCGTGCGGCGGGGCGCAGCGTAATGTTATATCCGGCGGCGCGTTGCTAAGCTCGCTCGTCATTCCGGGTCCCGAGCGTAGCGAGGGAGCCCGGAATCCATGATCACCGGCAGTGGTTATGGATTCCGGGCTCGCCGCAACGCAGCCAAGCTTGCGCAGGCTGCGTAAACTTGCCTGCGCTGCGGCGCCCCGGAATGACTGAGAGTGTCCCTTCGCCAATGAACTCTCCTCGACCAGCCCCCTTCATCGGCCGCGCGCTGCCGCGCCGCGAGGATCATCGATTGCTGACCGGCCGAGGACAATTCATCGCCGATCTCGATCTGCCGCACATGCTGCACGCCGTCTTCGTCAGAAGCCCGGTTGCCCACGCGCGGATCGGCGGCGTGCATCTGGCGCACGCGCTTGCTGCACCCGGCGTCGTCGCTGCCTTGAGCGGCGCCGACCTCCTGGCGCTCCTGCCGCCGGTGCCGGACACGCAACTCTCGCTCCCGAGCAAATGGACGGCGCTGGTCCAGCACAAATTCATCAATCCGCAACAACCGCTTCTCGCGCATGACAAGGTCCGTCACGTCGGCGAGGCCGTGGCCGTCATCGTGGCCGAGAGCCGCTACGCGGCCGAGGATGCCGCGCAATTGGTCCGTCTCGATCTCGATCCTCTCCCCGCGGTTGTTGACCCTGAAGCGGCGTTGCGCCCGGGCGGGCCTATCGTCCATGAGAAATTCCAGACAAACCTCATCGGCGCCTTCGCGATCGGCAAAGGCGACATCGACACGGCGCTCGCGCGCTCTCCCCACAAGCTGCAGCGCCGGCTTCATCATCACCGCTATGCCGCCGCACCGATGGAATGCCGCGGCGTAGTTGGCGTGCATGACCCACGAACCGATTCGGTGACGATCTGGTCGGCCACCCAGGTCGTCCATTGGGTGCGGCGCGAGGCGGCCGCGGTGTTGCGCCTTCCCGAGGCGCGCGTGCGCTGCGTCGCCCTCGACGTTGGCGGCGGCTTTGGCGTCAAAGGCCATGTTTACCCCGAAGACTTGCTGATCCCGTTCCTGGCGCGCCGGCTCGCCCGTCCGGTGCAATGGATCGAGGACCGCCGCGAGCATCTGATGTGCTCGTGCCATTCGCGCGACCAGATCCACGACGTCGAGGTGGGGTTTGACGATGAAGGCCGCATCCTGGCGTTGCGCGATCGTTTCATCGTCGACTGCGGAGCGTGGAATCCCATCGGAGCCGGCGTGGTTTACAACACCGCCGTGCATCTCACCGGCCCCTACAAGATCGACGCGCTGGCGATCGAGGCCAGCATCGCCGCCACCAACAAAGTGCCGAACGCGCCCTATCGGGGGGCGGGCCGTCCGGAGACCTCGTTGCGGGCGAGCTCGGGCTCGAGGCGGCCGACGTGCGCCTGCGCAACATGATCCGCGCCGACGAAATGCCGTATCACGTCGGCATTCCCTATCGCGACGGCGAGCCGATCGTCTACGACGGCGGGGATTATCCGCGCGCGCTGCGCCAGGCGCTGGCAGCGCTCGGCGGGCTTGCGGCGTTCCGCGAACGCCAGCGCGCGGGGCGCGAGACGGGCCGCTACCTCGGCCTCGGCATCGGCTGCTACGTCGAAGGCACCGGCGTCGGCCCGTTCGAGAGCGCGACGGTGCAGATCGATCCTTCAGGGAAAATCTTCGTCTCGTCCGGCGTCTGCTCCCAGGGGCAGGGAATGGAGACGATCTTCGCCCAGGTCGTTGCCGATGTCTGGTCGGTTGATCCCGAGGATGTGGTGATCTCGCTCGCCGATACCGCGGCGATCGCCATCGCCTTTGGGACCATCGCAAGCCGCAGCACCGTGACGTTGTCGGCGGCGATTCACGGCGCGAGCGAGCGGCTGCGTACCAAGGTGTTCGCCATCGCCGCCAATCTCTTGGAATGCGCGGCGAGCGACCTCGAGCTGCGCAAGAACGGCGTCGGCATTCTCGGCGTGCCGGGCGCCGAAGTCTCGCTCGCCGACGTGGCGCGGGCAGCGAGGCCCGGCTGGGATCACCGGCGCCCGCCGGGCGTCGATGCCGGACTGGAGGAGACCTATTACTACGAGCCGCCCACGGTCACCTGGTCCTATGCGGTGCACTCAATCCGATGCTGGTCGAAGGCCAGATCGTCGGCGGCGCCGCGCAAGGCATCGGCGGCGCGCTGCTCGAGGAATTCAACTACGATGCAGACGGCCAGCTGCTCGCCGGCTCGTTGATGGACTACATGCTGCCGACCGCCTGCGACATACCGCGCATGGAGCTGATCCACCAACATTCGCCTTCGCCGCTCAATCCGCTTGGCGTCAAAGGCGTCGGCGAAGGCGGGCCCATTGCGCCGCCCGCGGTGATTGCCAATGGCGTGTGCGATGCGCTGCGCCCGTTCGGGCTCGAGTTCAACCGGCTGCCCATCACGCCGCAGGCCATCCAGCAGGCGATCGCATCGGCGGCACGCGCGCGGTGATGCGGTTCTCCTCTCGCCCCGCGCAAGCGGGGAGAGAGTGCCGAGCCGCCATAAGCGCGTTCACGCGCGTCTTCCGACGCGCTATGGCGGCGAGGGCGGGTGAGGGGCAACAGCAAGCACGCTCATTGGGCCAAAGGAGGGGGCGGATGGGCAATTTCCGTTCGTCCCCGCGAAAGCGGGGACCCAGGTTTTTGGCACTAGATTCCCGCTTGCGCGGGAATGAGCGGAATTTGGTCCTTCGAGAGTTTGCCGCGTGGTGATTCCGCGATGCGCGGGCTCGCGCGAGATCGCGGCTCGGCACCGAACCGTGTTCGCCATTCCTATTCACTTGTCAAACAGCCCATCTCGTTCCCGCGGCGCGTTTTTTGCGCCCGGGTTCTGTTTCTTTGCTTCGCGCACCCGGAATGAGGGGTGGCGGAGCGCCGAGATAACGTTCCGGTGCTCGTGCACCGGCGGGGCGTGCCTTGCGGCACGCCAGGCGCTTGTGAGGCGCCATGCGTCTCTCGGGAGACGCTCGCCTCTCGGCGCTCCACCGTGGCGATTTTGGGCCGGGCGCCGCGCTTGCCTCGCCGGACTTGCGTCCGGATCGGTTACAGCGAGCTCCTCGCGCCCGGGTCGTAGTGCCCGGAGGGCGGGGTGCCGAACCGCCGCCGCGGGACGTCTTCTGCCTGCGCACAACTCGCTACCGCCGCACGAGACTGAAAACGGCGATCGCCGTTGCGATACCGAAAGCGAGCATGAGCAGCAGCATGGGCGTTCCGCCTGCCGCGTGCGCCACGACCTGGCCGCCAAGCTGCGCCGCGGCAGCGCCGATCGCCATCTGGATGAAGCCGGTGACGCCCGACGCGGTGCCGGCAACCTGCGGGCGGATGCTCACGGCGCCGGCGATCGAGGTCGGCAGCAGCAGCCCGTTGCCGAAGCCGATGACGATCTGGGGCAGAAAGATGGTGGCCATCTCCCATCCCGGCAGGGCGACATAGACCAGCACGGCGAGCACGCAGCCAAAGATCGTCAGCGTGATGCCCCACCAGATCAATGCATGGATGCCGAATTGTGCCGTCAGCCGCGACACCGCGAAATTGCCGGCCATGAATCCGATCGAGGGAACGAAGAACCACAAGCCGTACTCGGCCGACGTGCGTCCCAGCACGGTGACGACCACGTGCGGCGCGGCGCCGAGGAAACTGAAGAACGGCGCCGATCCAAGGCCGGCGCAGAGCGCGTAGCCGAAGAAGCGCGGGCTTGCGGCGAGCGCCGCGAGATCGGCGCGCAAATGCGCCCGCGAGCCCGACGCAAGCGAGAGCGTCTCCGGCAACTCCAGTACCGCCCAGGCGAATACGATGAAGCTGAGGATCGCCGTGAAGGCGAAGATTGCTTCCCAGCCGAACAGCGTGTCGAGAATGCCCCCGAGCAGCGGCGCCACCATCGGCATCAGCACCACGACGGACGTCACGAGACCGATCATGGAGGCGGCGTGTTCGCGGTCGTAGATATCGCGAATGATCGCCCGACCGATTGTTTGTCCCGTCGATGCGCCGAGCGATTGCGCGACGCGCGCCGTGACGAGGCTTGCGATGTTCGCGGCGAAGACCGCGGCCGTGCTGGCGACGGTCGCGAGCGCGAGCCCCGCGAGCACGACCGGCCGGCGGCCGAAGCGGTCGGACAGTGGCCCGAACACGAGCTGCGCCACCGCGAGCCCCATGAGGTAGAGCGAGACCGCAAGCTGCACGCTGGCGGGATCGGCGGCGAACTTCGTCACCAGCCCGGGGATCGCCGGCACCAGGATATTGAGCGAGAGCGAGCTCATGCCCGCCATGGCGATCAACAGCGCCAGCAGGCGCCAGGGCGTACGCGCCTCGTCCTTAGCGTGCATTTCGGCGAGATGGAGTCGCGGGCGGCGAACTTGCGGGGCGATTTTGCATCGAGCTTGGAGAAACTCCTCGTAGGGCGCAATAAGCGGAGCGCATTGCGCTGACACCTGTTCGGGTACGTGGGCGCGAGCGGCGAACTCGGTGTGTCCCCTCCCCCGCTTGCGGGGGAGGGTTAGGGAGGGGGTAAGTACAAAGATTGGTGCGGTTCACCCTCTCCCCACCCCTCTCCCGCAAGCGGGAGAGGGAGCAGACCGAGTGTGCGGCCCAACCGTTTGGCGCCGGCTCGAGCAAAGGATCTGATCCGATCGCTTCACCTTCGCCCGAGCGGACGGGCGGCGGCGGCGAGCCACGTGCGCGTGTCGCTATCGACGAGCGGCGATAGGGTTTCGAGGACGCGGGCGTGATAGGCGTCGAGCCAGGCGCTTTCCTCGGCGGTGAGCATCTCCGCCACGATCAGCCGGCGATCGATGGGCGCGAGCGTGAGCGTCTCGAACGCGTTGAGCGGTTTTTCCGCGCCGGCGACCGGCGCGGCGCGAACCACCAGCACCAAGTTCTCGATGCGGATGCCATAGGCGCCGCTTTTGTAATAGCCGGGCTCGTTCGACAGGATCATGCCGGGCTCGAGCGCGGCGGTGCCGAGCTTGGAGATGCGCGCGGGGCCTTCGTGCACGGAGAGATAGCTGCCCACGCCATGCCCGGTGCCGTGGTCGAAGTCGAGGCCGCGCGCCCACAGGAACTGGCGCGCAAACGAGTCGAGCTGCGCGCCGGTCGTGCCCGCGGGAAAGATCGCGCGCGCGAGGGCGATATGGCCTTTGAGCACGCGCGTGAAGCGGCCGCGCATCTCGAGGGTCGGATCGCCGACCACGACCGTGCGCGTGACGTCGGTGGTGCCGTCCTCGTATTGCGCGCCCGAGTCGATCAGAAACAGCTCACCCGGCGCGATGACGCGATTGCTCTCCCTGGTCACCCGGTAGTGCACAATCGCGCCGTCGGGGCCGGCGGCCGCGATGGTGGGAAACGAAATGTCCTTGAGCAGCCCGGTCTCGCGGCGAAAGCTTTCCAGCGCCGCCACGGCGTCGATCTCGGTGAGCTTGCCGCCTCCCGCCTCGCGATCGAACCAGGCGAGGAAGCGCGTCACGGCGGCACCGTCGCGGACATGCGCCGCGCGCGCGCCGGCGATCTCGACCTCGTTCTTGACCGCCTTCATCAGCGCGATGGGACAGGCGCCGCGCGTCACCTTGCCGCCGGGGCTGGTGACGAGGCGCGCCAGCGCGTCGGCGGCGGTGGCTTGATCGAGCCGCACGGTCGCTTTTCGCCCGCCCAACGTCTCGAGCATCGGCGCGAACTCCGAGGACTCGCGCACCTCGGCGAGCGCCTCGAGGCGGCGGCGCACGTCCTGCGCGAGCTTGCGGCCGTCGATAAAGAGCGAAGGCCGGCCCGCCTGCGGAACGATGGCGAAGGCGAGCGGGAGCGGCGTGTGCGCGACGTCGGCGCCGCGGATGTTGAACGCCCACGCGACGGCGTGCGGGTCCGACACGACGAGCGCGTCGGCGCGCAGCTTCGTCAGTTCGGCGCGAATGCGGGCAAGCTTTTCGCCTGCGTCTTCCCCGGCGAAGCGCACATCGTGCATAGTGACCGCGCCGAGCGGCGGGGCAGGGCGGTCGGCCCAGATGAGGTCGATCAAGTCGGGCTCGATCGCGATCAGCTTCGCGCCGGCGGCCGCACAGGCTTTGTCCAGCCGCTCCGCGGCTTCCACCGTGTGCAGCCAGGGATCGTAGCCGAGCCGGTCGTCTGCCGCGAGATTCTCCTCGATCCAGCGATGCGGCGGCGTCTCCATCAGATGTTCGATTGCAAACAGCGAGGTGTCCACCTGCTCGCGCGCCTGCAGCGTGTAGCGCCCGTCGACGAAGAGCACGGCGCGCTCCATGAGCACGATGGCGCTGCCTGCCGAGCCGGTGAAGCCGGTGAGCCAGGCGAGGCGCTGCTCGCTCCCCGGCACGTATTCGTTCTGATGGCGATCGGAGCGCGGCACGATGAAGCCGGTCAGGCCACGCCGCGCGAGCTCCGTGCGCAGCGCCGCCACGCGCGGGCTTCGAACATGGCGGCAATCTATTGAGCTCGCTACAGCCCGGCAATGACCCGCGGCGCGCGAAGGCGATGCGAGCAGCGAGGCGCCCGGGTCGTTTTTTGTACCTCATTGGAGACCTCGGACTGGACAGGAGCAGGACGTAAGCTCGAAAGAACTAGGGCGTGAACTCATAAATGCGCTCGGGCGGACGGCCTACGAGAGTCCGCTTTGCCCCGAAAGCCGACAGGTCATTGCATCGCAGCGAAATGACGCGAGGTGCCATGAACCGGACTCATGCAGCGCAGCAAAATCTATCACTCGATCACCTCGTCAACGCGCTGATGAATTCGCGCCGCTGCATCCAGGCGCAGCGGCTAAAAAAAATGACCCGCCCAGACGGAAAGATCTGGGCGGGTCGCTTTGATCGGCGTCGGGGGGCTGGGGGATGGAGCGCCGATCAAAGGCATTAAATCGCGTAGCCATTTAGTCGGGAAGAGAACCGGACAGGTTCACGCCAAGCAGGGCCAGGGCCAGCTCCGCTTCAAAGGCTCAAAACGAGCACTTCAAGAAGCCCGATCGCAATCACAAGCACTGCGAGCGCTACCGCATCGTGCTCAAGCCAATACCAATTTGAACTAATCACCTATGGATGGCGCGGTCCCGGTGTGAACGGGCCGCGCGCGCTCATCCCCCCCGCGCGTTACGCACCGGGTATGGACAGAACCGGCATGATCTCCACGGATTCGCCCGGGAAGATCGCGAAGTGCGGATGGTTTTCGAACAGCTTCGCGGCGGCTTCGTGCGAATCCGCGCGCACGACGGTGTAGGCGCCCATCTCGTTGCTGATATCCGCGATGCCGCCCGGCGTGACCTTCTTGGTCTTGCCGAGCGGTCCACCCATGCCGACGATCGCACCGTGGTGCTTTTCGACCCATGCCTTCCAGGCGGCCATTCCCTCGCGTTCATTTGCCCGCCGTTGCTCTTCGGGAAGGGCCGTCCATGCCGTCATTTTCGGGCTGGTTTTGCTGCCAAGGAAAACAGCGAGATAGGTATTCGCGCTCATGATCTTCCCTTTCCGTCAGGTTTTTCGGCTTGAATGGTGCGGCGCTTGGTTGACCCTCAGAACATAGCGTTTGACGAGACTAGACGGTCTAGTATGATTTGTCAAGACGAGTCGAACATCGAGCGGAGAGGCGATGAAGGCCAAGAAATCGGGGGTCAAAGCTGTCGGCCGAGTACAAACAACCGCCGAGAAGCGCGCGGCCGTCCTTGAGGCTGCCGCAAAGGTTTTCCTTAGCGGCGGCTATCTCGGCGCGAGCATGGACGAGATCGCCGATTTGGCCGGTGTATCGAAGCAGACCGTCTATACTTACTTTTCGAACAAGGAGGCGCTGTTCGCGGCTATGGCATCGGCGCTCTCCAATGAGGCCAACGACCGCGTCCACAATAATGTCGCTGAGTTCGGCGAGGATGACGACCTAGAGGGCTACCTGGTCGGCTATGCCGTCCGACAACTCGAAGTCGTTCTGACTCCCAGGATCTTGCAGTTGCGCCGGCTCGTGATCGGCGAGGTAGGACGCTTTCCAGAACTTGGTGCGGCGCTCTATGCCGGAGGCCCCGAGCGGGCGATTGCATCGCTTGCGGCGACATTCGAACGGCTCGCGGACCGTGGCGCTCTTTCGGTTCACGATCCGCTGCTCGCGGCAACCCAGTTTAATTGGCTGATTATGTCGGCGCCTCTCAACCGCACGATGTTGCTCGGCGACGGCGCGATCCCGAGTTCGAAAGAGCTTCGAGAGCACGCGAGGGAATGTGTGCGCATGTTTCTCGCGGCGTACTCCCGATGACGGCATCAGGATGGTTTTTCCACGCCCTCTCTCTGATCTAAGGCCCGAGGTAGTTAGAATGAGTCGACGCGGAGAGTACGGCTTCGATGGCAACAATGACCGGCGCACATGCCGCCAACGAAAACGATAAAATCGCGCCGCCTCATGGGTCCCCCTCAAGCCGATGTCCATACCCTATCAGCCAGAGGTGCGTCGTGCATCACAGCAATTTTGGCGCGCTATGTCGGCTCGGGGTCATTCAGGTCGAATCGACACGCCGGCGACACTCGTGCCATGTCCGCTACACGTCCAATAGCGACCACATCGGTGCGTCGCAACGAAACGTCGCGACGTGCCATGACCGGACATAAGCAGCTTACTCGATCACCTCGTCAGCAAGCGACAGCAAATTGTCGGAGAGCTTCAGACCGAGGGCCCTGGCGGTTTGCAGGTTGATCGCCATCTCGAATTTGATGGGCTGCAACACCGGCATGCTGGCCGGGTTTGCGCCCTTGAGAACCTTGCCGGAATAGACGCCCATCTGGCGGTACATGTCGGAAAGACTCGGTCCGTAGCTCATCAACCCACCGGCAGCGACCAGTTCGCGGGTCTGATACATAGCCGGCAGCGTATCCCGCGCGGCAAGCGCCACGACCCGCTTGTTGATGAGAAAAGCATCAGGCTGCACGAGCAGCGCGTTGGCTCGCATGCCGCGCAGCGTATCGAACGCGGCATCGATCTCGGCTTCGCTGCTCGCATGGACGATCTCAATCTTCTCGCCAAGCTTTTGCGCGGCGTCGAGTGCGTCCCGCACATTCCGCTCGGTGATCGGATTGCGGGGGTTGACTAGAAAGCCGATCAACGTCGCGGCAGGCATCAGGTCGCGCAAAAGCCCGACCTGCTTTGCCGCCAGTCCTCCAAACAGTGATGTCACGCCGGTGGCGTTGCCGCCGGGACGGTTCAAGCTTGCGACGAGGCCGCTCGCGACTGGATCCTCGCCGGTAAAGAAGACAACCGGGATGTTGCCAGCGGCGCGCTTTGCAGCGTGTGCTGCCGGCGTGTTCGGAGCGAGTACGGCAACCCGGCGGTGGACAAGGTCGTCGACCATATCGGGGATGCGATCATAGTGGCCCTCGGCCCAGCGGTATTCGATCGCGACGTTTTCGCCGACCGTATGGCCGGTCTCTGCAAGTCCTCGGATGAATGCTTGCACATATGCGGCGTAGGCCGTTGCCGATGATCCATTGATAAAACCGATAACGGGAATACTAGACTGCTGCCCCCTCGCAGCAATCGGCCACGTCGCTGCGCCACCAAGCAGCGTGATGAACTCGCGCCGTTTCAATCGATCGAATTGCATCGGGTCCCTGCCAGCCAGGGCTAGATCGCAGCATATCGAATTGGCAGGGATCAGTCAGCGGGTATGGCAGGCATTATGCAACCGATCAGCGGCGTCGAGTCCGGTGTGGGTCAAAAGCGCCGCATCGACACGCTCGCGATGTGCCCGCCATGTCCGCTTCACATCCAATAACGACCGAATTGGTGCGTCACAACGAACCGGCGCTTCGTGCCACCAACGGACCCATGCACTGCAGCAATAATCGCGACTATTCGATCACTTCGTCGGCGCGCGCGAGCAGCGTCGGCGGGATAGCCAAGCCGATTGCCTTGGCTGTCGTCAGATTGATCACCAGCTCGAACTTGGTTGGCTGCTCGATTGGTAGGTCGCCCGGCTTCGCCCCTCGCAAAATCTTGTCGACGTATTCGGCAGCGCGCCGGAACAGGTCGACGATGTTTGCTCCATAGGATATCAGACCTCCGACCTCAACGTAGTCCCGAATGGCGTACATCGTCGGCAGCCTCGCGCCTAGCGCCAAGGTGTTGATACGAACTCGGTTGACGTTCACAACCACGTCGGTGCACACGTAAAGTGCGTCCGCGCGGCCCTTCATCTCCTCGAAAGCAGAGTCAATATCCCCGGCTCCCCGGATTTCAAATGTGCTGGACTGAAGTCCAAGCGTGCGCACCGCTGTCTCAGCCTCGCGCATCTCCAGCAGGGCACCGGCATTGCTGCTGTTAGCCAAGATGTCCAACCTCCGGGCAGCGGGGACAAGCTCGCGCAAGAGTTCAACACGCTTGGCGGCATGGTCGGTCGTCTGGAGGGACAAGCCGGTTATGTTGCCGCCGGGTCGAGCCAAACTCGCAGCGTAGCCGGCGCCAACCGGATCGCTCGCCGTCGCAAATACGATAGGTATGACCGATGTTACCGGCTTTACCCCGGCAAGCACGCCCCCCGCTGTGAGTATTACATCGACCTTGAGCCGGACGAACTCGGCCGCGATCTCGGCGGCGCGCTCGCGACTTCCCCCAGCCCAGCGATATTCAATCGCCACGGTACGACCTTCGATCCAACCAAGTTCGGCGAGTCGGCGGACGAAGGCGGCCGTCCAAGCGCTCCACGCTGAAGATGTCGCCCCGCCCAAAATCCCAACGGTTGGCAGCTTTGCCTGCTGCGCGGACGCAGCAAGCGGCCACGCTGCCGCTGCGCCGCCGAGCAGCGATATAAACGCGCGGCGTTTCACTGCTCAGTACCTCCCGTGCGTGCTTACAACCGAAAGGATACCACACCTCAGCTACGGCAGGAGCCTGCTACGTTGCGGGATTTCAAGCCGGTCGATGACAGCTTTGGGTCAGTTGCGTCAGATTGATACGCCGCCGGCAGTCGCGGCATGTCCGCTTCGCTGGAGTGCGCCCTTGATAGTGGACAGTTTCAGGCGGCTTTTTTGACAGGTTGCTGGGCGTGTCGATCCTCGTATTGCGCGGGGCTCAGATAGCCTAGC
>WNFM01002110.1_pt2 | contig 21007 bp, 21 predicted proteins | sample 5400271 | NCBI WGS metagenome assembly WNFM01 (sample SAMN13153352, study PRJNA577476) | soil metagenome | isolation source: 60 cm saprolite on Douglas fir-dominated hillslope | place: USA:California | collected 2013-09-17
GGGTGCCGAGGAGTGGGCCGAGCTGGCGGTCACCCTGGCCTGGCGGCTGCCGGCGACCGGGCGGGCGCTGGCGGGCGGGCGGGTCGACCTGGACCGGGCCGAGGCGATCGCCAACGCCACGTCCGTGCTGTCCGAAGAGCAGGCCCGGGAGGTGGAGGCGCAGATCCTGCCGCAGGCCGGGAAGCTGACGAGGGCGCAGCTGCGCGAGAAGCTGGGTTACGCGGTGACCGCGGCCGACCCCGAGGGCGCCGAGCGGCGCCGCGAGCAGGCCGAGCGGCACGCCGACGTCCGCCTCTACGCCGATGATGATCACACCGCGACGATCACCGCGTCGAAGCTGGCGCAGATCGAGGCCGCGGCCGGGTTCGCCCGGATCACCGCCCTGGCCCGGGCCCGCAAGGCCGCCGGGCTGCCCGGCAGCCTCGGCTTTCACCGCGGCCAGGTCCTGATCGGCCTGATGCTCGGCACCCTGCCGCTCATCCCCCCGCCCGACGGCGCACCCCCCGACCAGCCCCCGCACGACGGCGACTCCGGGCCTGCAGACGGCGGCGGCCCGGGCGACAGCGGCCCGGACGGCAGTGGCCTCGAAGACAGCGGCCCTGACGGCAGTGGCCTCGAAGACAGCGACCCTGAAGACAGCGGCGCCGAAGACAGCGACTTCGGAATCAACGACCCCGGCCACTTCGGTCCCGGACCCGCAGACGACGCCGGCCCCGGCGGTCCGGCCGACGGCGGCCCCGGCGACAACGACCCGGGTAGCGACGACCTGGGTAGCGACGACCTGGGTAGCGACGACCCGGGTAGCGACGACCTGGGTAGCGACGACCCCGGGGACGCCAGTCCCGGCGACGGCCCCGCCGATGCTGGCCCCGGCGGCCGCGGCCCCGGCGACAGCGGCCGGCACGATCGCCCCGCCGATGACGCCCCCGGCGACGCCGGGCCGTGGGATGACGTTCCGGCTCCCCGGGATGAGGACGCCCCGCCCGACGACGGCCTCGACGACCAGGCGGACGATGGCGCGGACCAGGCCTGGGATCCCGCCGAGGAGGATGACGACCCGTGCGGGACCCGGCCCGTCCCGGCCTGGCCGGCGCTGGGCGTGATACCGCCCGCGCTGGGCCGCCGCCCCGCCGAGCCGGACGGGGGGCCCGTGCCCGGGCTGCTGGACGCGGTCCTGCCCTGGACCACTCTGGCCGGGCTGGGCAAGGCGCCGGGGACGCTGGGCCGGATCGGCGCGGTCACTGCCGTCCAGGCCCTCCAGCTCGCCCGCGCCGCCGAGACCGACCCCGCCGTCCAGTGGAGGGTCATCGTCATCAACGACATCGGGCAGGCGATCGCGGTTGCCCGGATCCGGCGCCACCGCCGCGGCCGCGACGGGGTCGCCCGCGCTGGCGCCGCCGCCCGGGACGGGCCGCCGCCCGGCACCGGGCTGGTCGGCCGGATCACCGTCACCATCACCCAGGACACGATCACTGGTCGGCGGCCGGCGGCATCCGGGCCCGGACCGCCTGGCGGGATCGCCGCCGCCGCGCTGCGGACCGCGGCCCGGGCGCTGGACACCGCCCGCGCCCAGGCCGCGGCCGACACCGCGGTCGGCGGGTGCGCGCACACCGGCGAGTCGCCGGCCTACCGGCCTCCGCCGCGGCTGCGAGAGTACGTCATCGCTCGGGATCTGACCTGCCGGAACCCGGTGTGCGGCCAGCCGGCCTGGCGCGGGGACCTGGACCACACCACGCCCTGGGCACCCCACGGCCAGGGCGGCCGGACATGCTCGTGCAACCTCGGCGGCGGCTGCCGCAGAGATCACCAGCTCAAGCAGCATCCCCGGTGGAAGCTCGAGCAGATCCGGCCGGGCGAGTTCCGGTGGGCCGCTCCGGGCGGCCGGATTTACACCGTGGGTCCCGACATCCACCCCATATAGCCACGCGGCCCGGCCCCGTTCAGCCGGGCCGCAGTGGGCGTCGTGCGTGCGACGGACGCGCGTCCGTCGGCTAGTCAGCAAGGCGGGGGCCAGGAAAGACGGGTCGGACAAAGAAGGAAGGTCGACAGATCATGGGCTGGGACAATCCGCCGCTCTCGTGGCGTGAGCTCGAGCGGCGCCTGTCCTGGGGGAAGTCCGCCAGCGAGGCGGCGGACCACGGGGAAGCGGACGCGGACGCAGCGGCGCGAGCGGAAGCAGAAGCGGACGCAAGTGGACGATCGCGCCGCGCACGCCTGGTGCCCGCCCGCGACGAGGTCTGTCACGACGATCTCCCCCGCGACGAGTTCGACCACCACGAGGCCCGCCGCGACGAGCTCCACTGCGACGAAGCCCGCCGCGCCAGCTCCGGCCTGGCGTGGGCCGAGCTGCACTGCCACTCGTCCTACAGCTTCCTCGACGGGGCATCCAGTCCCGAGCAGCTGGTCGCCGAGGCGGCAGAACGCGGCCTGGAAGCGCTGGCCATCACCGATCACGACGGCATGTACGGGGTGCCCCAGTTCGCCCAGGCGGCCGCCCGCCTCAAGCAGACCGGCACCAGGCTCAGCACCGTCTTCGGCGCCGAGCTCAGCCTGGACCTGCCCGGCGGCCAGGGCGGCATACCCGACCCGGTGGGCAGGCACCTGCTGGTGCTGGCCCGCGATCCCGAAGGGTACCGGCGGCTGTGCCAGGTGATCAGCGCCGCGCAGCTCCGAGGGGGAGAGAAGGGCCGCCCCATCTACGACATGGCCGAGCTGGCGCAGGCGCACGACGGGCACTGGGTGATCCTCACCGGCTGCCGCAAGGGCGCCGTCCCCGCGGCGCTCGCGACGGCCGACCCAGTGTCAGGCAGCACGGGGGCCGCCGCGCGCGAACTCCGCGCGCTGGCGGACATGTTCGACCGCCAGAACGTCGTCGTCGAGCTGACCACCCACGACCTGCCGACCAACGACGAGCGCAACGATGCGCTCTACGAGCTGGCCACGAGTACCGGAACAGCTGTGATCGCCACCAACAACGTGCACTACGCGTCGCCGGCGGACGCGAAACTCGCTCAGGCGCTGGCCGCGATCCGGGCCCGCCGCAGCCTGGATGAGATGGATGGATGGCTGGCCGCCTCCGGTGCCGCCTACCTGCGGTCCGGCGCGGAGATGGCCTACCGCCTGCGCAGGTACCCCGGCGTGCAGGAGCGCACTATCGAGCTCGCGGCGGACTGCGCGTTCGACTTCCACGTGATCGCGCCGAAGCTGCCGGAATTCCCGGTCCCCGAAGGCCACACCGAGGCCAGCTGGCTCCGCCAACTGGTCGAGGACAGGGCACCGGAACGCTATGGCCAGCGGGAATCAGAACGCGTCGAGGGGGCCTACGCCCAGATCGCCAGCGAGCTCGAGGTCATCGCGGATCTGGGCTTCCCCGGCTACTTCCTGATCGTGCAGGACATCGTGCAATTCTGCGAGCGGAACGGCATCCTGTGCCAGGGCCGCGGGTCAGCCGCCAACTCCGCCGTCTGCTACGCACTCGGGATCACCAGCGTGGATCCCGTCCGGCATGGCCTGCTCTTCGAGCGCTTCCTGTCGGCGGGCCGGGACGGACCGCCGGACATCGACCTGGACATCGAGCACCAGCGCCGGGAGGAGGTGATCCAGTACGTCTACGACAGGTACGGCCGGCAGAACGCCGCCCAGGTCGCCAACGTGATCTCCTACCGGCCGCGGATGGCGCTGCGGGACGCGGGCCGGGCGCTCGGCTACGAGCCAGGCCAGATGGACGCCTGGGCCAAGCAGGTGGGCCCGCGCCCGTATGGCCCCGGCCAGCCGATCCCGGCCGATGCTGGGGTCCCGCCAGCCGTTACCGCTCTCGCCGCCAGGATGCAGCGCCTGCCCCGCCACCTGGGCATTCACTCGGGCGGGATGGTGATCTGCGACCGCCCGGTGGGGGAAGTGTGCCCGGTGGAGTGGGCGCGGATGCCGGGCCGCACCGTGCTGCAGTGGGACAAGGACGACTGCGCGTACGCCGGGCTGGTCAAGTTCGACCTGCTCGGCCTGGGCATGCTGACGGCGCTGCGGGACTGCTTCGACCTGGTCGGGGCGCACCACGGCCAGCGCTGGAACCTGCACTCGATCCCGCAGGAGGATCCCGGCGTCTACGACATGCTGTGCGAGGCGGACACCGTCGGCGTGTTCCAGGTCGAGTCCCGCGCTCAGATGGCCACGCTGCCGAGGCTGCGGCCGAGGGAGTTCTACGACCTGGTCGTCGAGGTCGCGCTGATCAGGCCGGGCCCGATCCAGGGCGGCTCGGTGCACCCCTACATGCGCCGTCGGCACGGCGACGAGATGGCCGATCTGCCGCACGAGTCGATGCGCCTCGCCCTCGGCAAGACCCTCGGCGTGCCGCTGTTCCAGGAGCAGATGATGCAGCTTGCGATCGACTGCGCCTTCTTCACGCCCACCGAGGCCGACCGGCTGCGGCAGGCGATGAGCTCCAAGCGCGCCCCGGAGCGGATCGAGGAGCTGCGCGAGCGGCTGCTGGAGGGAATGGCCGCAAACGGCATCCCGGCCGACGTCGCCGAGGACATCTACGTCAAGATCCTGGCGTTCTCCAGCTACGGCTTCCCCGAGTCGCACGCGATCAGCTTTGCCTACCTGGTCTACGCCAGCGCCTGGCTGAAGTGCTACTACCCGGCGGCGTTTACCGCCGCCCTGCTGCGCGCCCAGCCGATGGGCTTCTACTCCCCGGCCAGCCTGATCAGCGACGTTCGCAGGCACCGGGTCGAGGTGCGCGGCGTCGACGTCAACGTCAGCGCCGTGCTCGCGGCCCTCGAAAACCCTGCGGGGGGTGGCGCCGCGCGAGGTGCCGGGCAGGCTGATCCCGCTGGCGGCAAGCCCGTGGCGGGCCAGCCCGCGATCAGGCTCGGCCTGTCCGACGTCCGCAACCTCGGCGCGGACCCCGCCGCCGCCGTGGTGGCCGGCCAGCCGTACCGGGATCTGGAGGACTTCGCTCGCCGCACCCGGCTCCCGGCCCCGGCGCTGGAGGCGCTGGCCACGGCGGGCGCGTTCGGCTGCTTCGGGATCAGCAGGCGCGAGGCGCTGTGGGCGGCCGGGGCGGCGGCGACGATCAGGTCGGGCCAGCTGCCCGGGACCACCCCGGGCCTGGCCGCGCCACCGCTGCCGGCGATGACGGCGGCCGAGGAGACCTTCGCCGACCTGTGGGCGACCGGAACCTACGGCACCCACCCGATCGAGCACATCAGGGCCGGCCTGGCGGAACAGGGCGTGATCGGGGCGTCGGATCTGCGGACGGCCCGGCCGGGCTCGAATGTGACGGTGGCCGGGCTGGTCACGCACCGGCAGCAGCCGGGGACCGCCCGCGGGGTGGTGTTCCTGAGCCTGGAGGACGAGACCGGGATGGCGAACGTCATCTGCCCTCCGGCCGTCTGGGAGCGTCACCGCCGCCTGGCGCTGGACGCGAGCGCGCTTGTCGTCTTCGGTCGGGTGGAGCGCCTGGACGGGGCGGCCAGCCTGCTCGCCGCCCGGCTGCGGCGGCTCCGCGTGGTCGCCGCCGCCCGCAGCCGCGACTTCCGCTGACGGCGCGGCTTGCGGCGCGGTATGGTGTCGGGGCCTTGGCGTCAGCCGGGGCGGCACAGGTGCCAGCGAAGCCGGTGAGAAGCCGGCGCTGTCCCGCAACGGTGATGCCCCCAGTGCCAGCAGCACGGTGTTTGCCGCACGGTGCTTGCAGCACGGAGGGATTAGTCCGGACGCCTGCCCTGTGCCAGCAAAACCAGTCCTCGGAGGAAGGGCGGTTTGCTGGATGCCTGCATGGGCGTCGCAGCGGGCGCACTTCGTCCTCCTCGGCCGATGGAGGATGTGCAATGCGGAGTTCGTCGTGGCGGGTCGTCCCGCCGGTCATAGCCGTGATCCTCGGATGCTCGCTCGTCGCCTCGTGCGGCGCGAGCTCCGGTCCAGCCGCGGTGAGCGCGCCAGACAGGAGGGAAGGCTTTCCCGTCACCGTCCTCGCCGCGAACGGGCCGGTCCGGATACCGGCCCGGCCCGGCGAGATCATTTCGCTTTCCCCGACGGGAACCGAGATGTTGTACGCCATTGGCGCAGGCAGCCAGGTCAAGGCGGTGGGCCAGTACTCCGATTACCCGGCGCGTGCACCGCTGACCCGGCTATCGGAGGCCAACCCGAGCATCGAGGCCATCGCGGTGCGTCGGCCCGACCTTGTCCTGATCGACAGTGAGGCGGCCACGGGCCTGGCCAGGCAACTGGCCGCATTCCGCATCCCCGTGCTACTGCTGCCCGCAGCCGCGCGCCTGACGGACGTCTACGCCCAGCTCGACGAGCTTGGCCGGGCCACGGGCCGCCTTGGACAGGCGGAGGCTGAAGGGCGCTCCATACGATCCCAGATCGCCCGGATCGCGGCGAGTGTGCCGAAGCGCACGGTGCCGCTCACGTACTACTACGAGCTGACCACCGACTACTACTCGGTCACCTCGGACACATTCGTGGGCCGTCTGCTCGGGTTGCTCGGGCTGAAAAGCGTCGCAGACGCCGCGCGGGGAGCTGCCGCAGCAAGCGGCTACCCCCAGCTGTCCGCCGAGCTCATCCTCAAGTCCAACCCCGATTACATCTTCCTGGCCGATACGCTCTGCTGCCAGCAGAGTGCGCACACCGTGGCGGCCAGGTCGGGCTGGGCGCGGCTTAACGCGGTCAAGGACGGCGACGTGGTCGGGCTCAACGACGACATCGCCTCGCGGTGGGGACCGCGGATCGTCGACTTGCTGCGCACCGTTGCGAACGCACTCTCCCGAAGCCGGGCCGGCCAGTGACACGCGGGGCGGCCAGCCGGGTCGGCTCGCGGGTACTGCTCAATACGGGGCATGGCAAGGGCAAGTCCTCGGCGGCATTCGGCGTCATGGGCAGGGCCTGGGCCCGGGGCTGGCGGGTCGGCGTGATTCAGTTCGTGAAGAGCGGCCGGTGGCAGACCGGGGAACGCAAGCTCGCCGGGCATCTCGGGATCGAGTGGCAGACCCTCGGCGACGGATTCACCTGGGAGTCCGACGACCTCGACGAGACCGCCGCGAAGGGCAGGCATGCCTGGCAGGTCGCCCGCCGAAAGCTCGCATCTGGCGACTATGACCTGCTCATTCTCGACGAGCTCACCTACGCGGTCAGCTACGGCTGGGTGCCGGTCGGCGACGTGACGGCCGGAATCGCCGGACGCGCCGCGCACACGAACGTGATCATCACCGGCCGTAACGCCGCGCCCGAGCTGATCGAGCTCGCGGATACCGTCACCGAGATGCGCAAGATCAAGCACGCCTACGACCAGGGCATCCGCGGCCGCAAAGGAATCGAGTACTGAGGTCAGGACCGGTGACCGGCGTAACGCTCTTTCTCGCCACGGTGATGGCGGTCCTTGCTCGCCGAGGAGGCCACGAGAACCGGGCACGGCGCGTGCTGGAGCACGCGGAGGGTCACGCTGCCGAATAGCCGGGTCCTGAGCCCGCCACGGCGCGGGTAGCCCAGCACGATCAGATCCGCCCGCCAGGCGGCGGCGTCGGCGACGATCGCCTCGGCGGCCGCGTCGAAGAGGGCGTGGCCAACTTGTCCGGAGGCTCCGATGTCGGCCATGCGAAGCTCGAAGACGGTTGCCTCGACGACGTAGGAGGCCTCTGATTCCGTCTCGAGCGTGAAGCGCCGGCCGCGAATGCTCTCGCGAAGATTGAGGTGCAGGACATGAGCCTCGGTCACGCCGGGCACGCAGGCTCGCCGCGCCAGCTCGACGGCGTCCTCCACCTGGCTTGCGTCCTGGACGGAAACGAGCACCCGCCTGAACACCGGGTGGGTCATCGTCTGCGAGTCGCCCGCCTGGACCCCGTCGTCGAAACTCATCATGAGACGCTCCCAACTCAGGCCGCCTCGGCCTCGCAGGACGCCCAGGCGGGACCGCAGACCCGGAGCAACGCTAAAGCAAAATAACTAGTAACCGAAATTTCTGACAGCACTGCTGTATCCGCTCGTCGCCTCCGGCATCGGCCGGGTCGCGTCTTGGTGCCGACAGCGGGCCTGCTGTGACCCATTTGTCGCTTCCAGATTGCCTTTACCTTTGAAGCATGGCTGATGAGTCTGCGGGCACGGGCTTTGCTGAGCTCGACCGCGCGCTCGGCGGCCTCTACTGGGGTGACAACGTGGTCTGGGTGTGGGAGGGCGGACTGAACATGAGCGGTCCCTCAGGGCGGGCAGGCCTATGTCTGACTTCCTGGTTCGGCTTGCCCGACGCGTTAGCGATGACTAACGTGTGGTGGTGCCAGACCTGATTGCTGCGGTAGCCGAGCCGAGCCGGCGACGGCTGCTGCAGCTGCTGGGCCACGGAGAACGAACGGTGACCGAGCTGGCCGGGCACTTCACGGTGAGCCGGTCGGCGATATCGCAGCATCTGGGTGTGCTGGCCGAGGTGGGGCTGGTGGCCAGCAGACGAGAAGGAAGGTTCCAGCACTACCGCCTGAAACCGGAGGGCATGACGGCCCTGCGAGCTGAACTCGACTCGTTCTGGACACGTGAACTAGATCAGCTTGTCCGTGATGCGCTCGCCACAGCTGGGGGGTTCCCTAATGCCGTTCGAGAAGTCCGTGCTCGTGCCGCTGAGCGCCGATGAAACCTTCGCCCTGATCACTGAGCCTGACCGGCTGCGCCGCTGGCAGACGATTACCGCGCGGGTCGACCTGCGCGCCGGGGGCGACTACCGGTGGACCATCATCCCCGGCCACTCCGCCCGCGGCACCTTCACCGAGGTGGAGCCGGGACGGCGGGTGGTCTTCACGTGGGGCTGGGAAGGCGACGCGGACCTGCCTCCGGGTGCGTCGACCGTGACCATCACGCTGGAACCGTCGGCAGGCGGGACGATCGTCCGGCTGGTACATGACGGGCTGACCGACGAGCAGGCCGCCAGTCATGGCGAGGGCTGGACCCACTACCTCGGTCGGCTCGTCGAGGCCGGCACGCGGGGCGACGCGGGGGCCGACGAGTGGGCCGCCGCGCCGCCGGACCTCGACGCGATCACGGCCGCTGAGGCGACTCTGGCGGTCTGCCAGCTCGTGCTGCGCGGCATGGCGGAGGCCGACTACGGCCGCGCCACCGTCTGCCCGGAGTTCAGCGTGGCTCAGCTAGCCGATCATCTGGTCGGGTCGGTTACGTTCCTGGGCACCGCCGTCGGCGCCGAGTTCTCCCCGACCGCCGCGACCACCCTCGAGGCCCGGGTCGCCGCCGCGGCCCAGCCGGTGCTGGAGGCCTGGAACGCCCGTGGCCTTGAGGGCACCGTGAAGCTGGGCTCCAGCGAGATGCCCGCCGCCGCGGCGCTGGGCATCGGATCGATCGAGTTCCTGGTGCATGCGTGGGACTTCGCCCAGGCCACCGGCCAGCAGGTTACAGTTCCCGAGGGGGTCGCCGCTTACGTGCTCGACGTCGCCGGACAGATCATCACGCCGGAACTCCGCAGCAGCGGCAGTTTCGCCGACGCGGTCCCGGCCGGCCCCGACGCTCACGTTATGGATCGTCTTGTCGGTTTTACCGGTCGTACTGCCCAGCTCGCTCCAGCATAAGGAGAACGTCATGCCCGTACGCACCTCATACGCCCAGGGGACTCCGAACTGGGTGGACCTGCAGACCACCGACCAGCCCGCCGCGAAGGAGTTCTACGCGCGCCTGTTCGGCTGGACCTACGACGACCAGCCGATGGGTGAGGGAGCGGTCTACTCCATGGCCCAGCTCGGCGGCGAGCAGGTCGCCGCGATCGCGCCGCAGTCACCGGAGATGGCCGCCGCGGGCGCACCCCCGATGTGGAACACCTACATCGCCGTCGACTCGGTCGATGACGCGGTGGCCAAGGTCGAGGCCGCGGGCGGCCAGGTCGCGATGCAGCCGTTCGACATCATGGACGCCGGGCGGATGGCCTTCGTGATGGACCCGAGCGGGGCCGCCGTCGCACTCTGGCAGGCCAACCAGCACATCGGCGCCACGCTCGTGAACGAGCCGGGAACCATCAGCTGGAACGAGCTGATCAGCAACGACCCGTCGGTCACCAGGTTCTACGAGCAGGTCCTCGGCATGACCGCCTCCACGACGGACATGGAGCAGGGCGAGTACACGCTGTTCGAGGTCGGCGGGCAGATGGTGGGCGGCACCACCGCGCCGCAGATGGAGGGCGTGCCCAACCACTGGCACGTGTACTTCGAGGTCGCTGACGCGGACGCCGCGGCGGCCAAGGTGACCGAGCTGGGCGGCTCCGTCCTGGTCGAGCCGTTCGACATCCCGGGTGTCGGCCGTATCGCGGTCGTGCGCGACCCGCAGGGCAGCACGTTCAGCATCATGAAGTCGGCCCCCCAGCCGCAGAGCACGCAGCCTGCCTAGGATCCCGCATGGATATACCGAAGCCGAGCGAGGACGACAAGCAGTTCTTCCTGGGCCTGATACCCGACGACCCAGCGGTCGAGGTCAAGCCGATGTTCGGCAATCTCGGCGCGTTCGTGCACGGCAACATGTTCGCCGGGCTGTTCGGTCCGGCCGTGGGCGTCCGGCTTGACGAGACGGGCCAAGGTGAGCTGGCCGCGATGGAGGGGTCGGGGCCCTTCGGGCCCGCGGAGCGCCCGATGGGCGGCTACATCAGCCTGCCCGAGGCCTGGCGCGCCCAGCCCGACCTCGCCGCGGGCTGGGTCGCGAAAGCCCTGACCCACGTCGGGTCGCTGCCTCCCAAGGTCAAGAAGCCGAAGAAGGCCAGGACGTAGGCCGGCCAGCGGCGCGGCCGCCTAGTGTGAGGTCTTCGCGGCGGGCTGGCGCTCACCGCTGACCGTCAGCTCGACCCGCTCGGGGTAGAAGCACAGGAGGCCGGTGATTCCCTCGGCCCCGGGAATTGGCGCCTCGTAGCTCCATACGACGTCGGGGTAGGTCTCGCCGCCGACCTGCGCGGACCAGTACGACGCGTCGCCCTTGAACGGGCAGTGCGTCGCCGTGTCCGTGGGCCGGAGGAGATCGGTACGCACGTCCTCCTGAGGCAGGTAGTAGCGGGTCGGCAGTCCGGTCTCGTCCAGCAGGACGGGCCGGTCCGACTCTGCCAGCTTCTGGCCGGCCAGGCTGACCTCGACGTGCAGTTCGGCGGGCGTGATCGTGATCGTGTGTCCTGATGCCATGCCAGGGCCAACCCGCCCGGTGCCCCGGTGATTCCGGCGGCCCCGTGATTCCGGCGGCCCCATGAATCCGGCCGTCGACCGAGAGATCGGTGCGGACCTCACCGTCGAACCTGGTGTCAGCATCACCACAGACGACAGGAGCGCATCTATGCCCAGCCCAGTGGTTCACTTCGAGATCAGGTCCCCGGACCCGGACGCGACGCGGAAGTTCTTCGGGCAGCTATTCGGCTGGACGTTCCCCGACGGGGGGATGCCCGGCTACACCTATGTGGACACCGGGGTCGAGGGCGCCGTGCCCGGCGGCATCAGCCCGCTGCAGGGCGGCGATCCCCTGGTCACGTTCTTCGTCGGCGTGCAAGACGTCGCCGCTACCCTGGAGGCGGCGGTCGCCCAGGGCGGACGAATCGTCCAGCCCGCCACAAAGGTGCCCGGGGTGACCTTCGGGCTGCTGGCCGACCCGCAGGGGCAAGTGGTCGGACTGGCCCAGGCTGACGCCTGACGGTTCTGGCGGCGTGCCCGGGCAGGCGGGACAGGAAGGGTGGGGCTGAGGCTATGCCGGATCCCGCCGACCCTGGCCTGCTCGCCCGGGCGGTCGCCGGAGACGACGCGGCGTTCGCGGCACTGGTCGGGCCGCACCAGAGGGCGGTGTTCCGTCACTGCTACCGCATGCTCGGCTCGGGCGCCGACGCCGAGGACGCCACCCAGGACACCCTCGAGCGGGCATGGCGCAAGCTGGCGACCTATGACGGCTCGGGGCGGTTCGGCGCCTGGCTGCAGCGGATCGCCACCAACATCTGCCTCGATGGGCTGCGGGCGAAGCGGACCCGGATCGGCCCCGCGGGCTACGGGCCGCCCATGGCGCCCGGCGCGATGCCCGGATCGCCCGACCCGGAGCTGGCCTGGGTGGAGCCGGTCAGCGACTCCGACCTGCACGGATCGGGCGACCCGCAGGACGAGGTGGTCCGGCGGGAGGAGATCAGCCTGGCCTTTGTGGCCGCGCTGCAACGACTGGCACCGCGCCAGCGCGCCGCCCTGCTGCTGCACGACGTGCTGGCCTTCACCCACGCGGAAGTCGGTGAGGTTCTCGGCGTCAGCACCACGGCCGTCAACAGCCTGCTGTCGCGGGCCCGCGAGTCCGTGCGCGTTACGGCGGGCAGGCCCCAGCCTGACCTGGGCGAACCGCGGGTGCAGCAGCTGCTGGAGCGCTATGTCCGGGTCTGGCAGCTCGCCGACATCGACGGGTTCGTGCAGTTGATCGCCGAAGACATCCGGTTCTCCATGCCTCCGCTCACCGCGTGGTTCGAGGGCCGGGAGGCGGTCGCCGCGTTCATGGAGAACGCGGTCTTCGCCCCCGCCCGCCCGCACGGGATACACCTGAGGGCCGGCTCGTGTAACGGCCAGCCCGCGTTCGCGACCTACGAGCCGGACGGCCAGGGCCGCCTGGTCGCCAGCGGCCTGCAGGTCCTCCAGCTCGCCGACTCCGGCGGACAGCCGCAGATCACCGCGCTGGTGTCCTACCGCGATCCGGCCCTCGCGATCCGCTGCGGGCTGCCCGCGCAGTGGGGCTGATCCCTCGGCGTGCCCGCCGGGTTACGATCAGGGCTACCCCCGGTGTGAGGAGACCGATGACGGCTGCGAGCACCCACCCGCCGTTCGATCCCGAGCTGAGCGCGGCGCTCGCCGCGATGCCGCCAGAACTGCAGCACTCCCTGCTCCCCGAGGACATCCCCGCATGGCGCGAGCAGATCGCGCTGATGCTACCGGGCGGCGACGAGGCCCTGCGCCGCGGCGGCGCGGTCGAGCTGGAGGAGCGCCAGATCCCCGGGCCGGACGGCGCCCCGGACCTCTCGGTCCTCATTCTGCCCGGCGCAGGCCCAGGGCGGGCGGGCGCTGCCGGGGGTTTACCACATCCATGGCGGCGGCATGGTGCTGGGCAACAACCGCATCGGCGCCGATGAGGTGGCTGCCTGGGTCGAGGAGATCGGCGTCGTCGGGGTGTCGGTCGAGTACCGGCTGGCCCCGGAGCACCCGCACCCGGCGCCCGTTGAGGACTGTTACGCCGGACTGGCCTGGACCGGCAAGCATCTCGACGAGCTCGGCATCGACCCGTCTCGCCTGGTCATCGCCGGGGCCAGCGCCGGCGGCGGCCTGGCGGCCGGCACCGCGCTGATGGCGCGCGACCGCGGGGGTCCGGCGCTGAGCCATCAGATCCTGATGTGCCCGATGCTGGACGACCGCGGCGTGACCCCGTCGAGCCGGGAACTCGACCGCGAGGGCGTCTGGGACCGGACATCCAACCTCACCGGCTGGACGGCCCTGCTCTGCGACGCGCGCGGCGGCCCGGACGTCTCGCCGTACGCGGCTCCGGCGCGTGCCCAGGACCTGACCGGACTGCCGGCCACGTTCATCGACGTCGGGTCCGTCGAGACGTTCCGGGACGAGGACATCGACTACGCGGCCCGGCTGTCTCGAGCCGGGGTCTCGGTGGAGTTCCACCTGTGGCCCGGCGGATTCCACGGGTTCGACGGGCTGGCTCCGCAGACCACGCTGGCCCGGGCCGCGCGGGCGGCCCGGCTTGACTACCTGCGCCGCGCGCTGGCCGCCTGACCGGCAGAGGGTCCGAATCGCGCCGCCTTACGCTCGGTCCACGCTGTGAGGCCGAGTGGACACTTAGCCCTCGAACGCCTCCGTCGTCAAGCCGTCGGCCCTGACGGTCAGCTGATAGCCGGGGAGTTGACAGCGTGCCATCAGCATCCTTGGAGGCTTCGCTCAGGTACATGACCGACTCTCGGAGGAGTACCACACGGGGGGACGTGTAATAAGGGGGCCACATCACGGCGCGTCCATGATGTGCCCGCCGCTGCGGGGAACAGAGCGCCGCAACCGTATCCGCCGTGGACACTGCCGGGAGGCCCGGCGGATAACGAGATTGAGGCATTCTTGCAATGACGGCTGACCGGAGCGGATGCAACTGCGCTCACGCGCGGCCCGGCGTAGCGGGAGACCCGTCCTGGGGCAGGCAGCTGACGCTGCCCGCAGCAGAGCAGGCGCCGGCGTTGGCCCGCCAGGCCACACGCCAGGTCCTGACCTCATGGCAGGTGGCGCACCTGGAAGAGACGGCGGTCCTGCTCGTCGATGAGCTCGTGACCAACGTGGTGCGGCACGCTCGAACCACGTCCGCGATGATCCTGCGATTCGAAACCGCAGGAACCTGCCTGCGAATCGAGGTCCAGGACGCCGACCCGCGCAGGCCTCGGCCGCGCACACCGGCCGGGCTCGACGAGTCGGGATTCGGATTCGTGCTGGTGGAGAGCCTGGCTGACAAGTGGGGAGTTCGCGATGCCCCGCGGGGCAAGGCCGTCTGGGTGGAGCTGGACACCTGCCCCTGCGGCGAACCGAGGACGGGGACCGATCGATAGCAGGGATCAGGCTGTGGTTCTGCCACGGCCTCCGGCCGGGCCCGTGCTGGCGGTGACGCAGACTGGCTGCGGATCCGTTTGCGGGAGCGCCCGGCCGGAAACGTGGTCACAAGCGGTCGTAGGAACAGCCGCGGGTGACCACAAAGGCCGCCAGCCGGACCGGACGGGCGGAATCTTGTGCGATTTTGCGGTCCGGGGCTATCAGGACGAGGACCTGTCGGCCAGCCTGGAAGACGCCATCCATGCCCAGCAGTCCGCGGAGTGATCCCGGCGTGCTTGCCCAGTAGTGGCCGAGCCCGACCCCGAGACCGCTCCGAGTATGGGTAGCTTGCTAATGGAGAGGCGGACGCTCGGCATGCTTGCTGAGCCGGCGTGCGATCGGCCGGCAGAATGCGACTGGGAGCTGGCGAAGGAGTGGCGGTGAGCGACGACCTGGATGGGCTCATGGCTGCTCTGCCTGACGGGCGGGTGATCACCGATCCGGACATCGTCGAGGGCTACCGCCGGGATCAGACCTCGGCGGTGGCGCCGGGCAAGCCGCTATGCGTGGTCTCGGCCCGCGGCACCGGCGAGGTGGCGGCGACCATGCGCTGGGCGAGCGAGCACGGCGTCCCGGTCGTGCCGCGCGGCGGCGGGACCAGCCTGGCCGGCGGGGCGGCCGCGGTCGACGGCTGTGTGATCCTCTCGCTGGCCCGGATGAACGCGATCCTGGAGCTTGACCCGGCCAACGAGATGGCCGTCGCCGAGGCCGGCGTGATCAACGCCGACCTCGACCGGGCCGCGGCGGCCCACGGGCTGATGTACCCGCCCGACCCGTCGAGCTACGAGATATCCACGATCGGCGGGAACCTGGCCACCAACGCGGGCGGGCTGCGCTGCGTGAAGTACGGCGTCACCCGGGATGCCGTGCTCGGGCTCGAGGTCGTGCTCGCCGACGGCCGGATCCTGCGCACCGGCCGCAGGACGATCAAGGGAGTGGCCGGCTACGACCTGACCAGCCTGTTCGTGGGCTCGGAGGGAACCCTCGGAGTGCTGACCTCTGCGACCTTGCGGCTGCGTCCCCGGCCTTCCGCGCCGCCCGCTACCGTGGCCGCGAGCTTCCCCAGCTTCGGCGCGGCGGCCCGCGCGGTGAGCGCGATCCTGCAGGCCCGGCTGCAGCCCAGCCTGCTCGAACTGCTCGATCGGGTCACGCTGCGCGCCATCGACGACTGGAAGCACCTCGGCTTCGGCGACCGGCGGGCCGCGATCATGCGGGACAAGTGCACCGAGCACGGCGCCCTGCTCGCCGACGTCTCAGCCACCGAGGCAGAATCGCAGCAGCTCCTCGACATCCGGCGGCTCTCGTTCCCGGCCATCGAGCGGCTCGGGGCGACGCTGGTCGAGGACGTGTGCGTGCCCCGCTCCCGGCTGCCGGACATGGTCGAGCTCATCGAGCGCGCCGCCGACCACCACGGCGTGCTGATCGCCACGGTCGCCCACGCCGGGGACGGCAACCTGCACCCGGTCTTCGTCTTCGACCGCGGGCTGGGCGAGGCGGAGGTGCCGGCCAACGTCTGGGCGGCCGCCGACGAGGTGTTCCGGGCCGCGCTCGACCTCGGCGGCACGCTGACCGGCGAGCATGGCGTCGGCGTCATCAAGCGTCGCTGGCTGGCTCTCGAGCTCGGAGACGACTCGATGGCCGTGCATCGCGCTATCAAGGCCGCTCTCGACCCGGTCGGCATCCTCAATCCCGGGAAGGTTCTCTGACCGGCCCGAGCGGGGTTCCGGTATCCTGTGCAGCATGTCTGACTGCACCAGCCTCCTCCTCGCCGGGCCGCGCTGACGGCATTCGGCAGGACAGTCAGCGCGGCAGCCCCTCTGGATGAGGGGCTTTTTCGTTTCCCGGACCAGCCTTGGCGAGGAAGTTATGAGCGAGAATCCCACCCCCGGGCGGGTCGCGTCACGAGACGGCGGATCCGACCCCGAGCTGCCGTTCAGGTATGACGCCAGGCTGGCGAACCAGATCGAGCTCGCGTGGCAGGAGCGGTGGCAGGCCGAGGGCACATTCCACGCGCCGAACCCGACCGGGCCGCTGGCCGCGGGGTTCGAGCGGGTCGCCGGCCTGCCGAAGTTCTATGTCCTCGACTTCTTTCCCTACCCGAGCGGGGCCGGCCTGCAGGTCGGCAACCTGCTCGGCTACATCGGCACCGACGTGTTCGCCCGGTTCCTGCGCATGACCGGGCATGCGGTGCTGCACGCCATGGGCTACGACGCGTTCGGACTCCCGGCCGAGCAGTACGCGATCAACACCGGTCAGCATCCGGCGATCACCACGAAGATCAACATCGACGCCATGCGCGGGCAATTGCGCCGGCTCGGTCTCGGGCACGACGCCCGGCGGGAGGTCGCGACCACTGATCCCCGCTTCTACCGCTGGACCCAGTGGATCTTCCTGCGGATCTTCGACAGCTGGTTCGACCAGGACCAGGGCCGCGCCCGGCCGATCAGCGAGCTGGTGGCCGAGTTCGAAGCCGGAACGCGCACGGCGTCGGGCCCGGCCAACCCCGACGGGAAGCCCTGGGCGGACCTTGACGAGACCGCCAGGCGGCAGGTCGTGAACTCCTGGCGGCTGGCCTACATCTCCGAGGAGCTGGTCAACTGGTCCCCGGACCTGGGCACGGTGCTGGCGAACGAGGAGGTCACCGCCGACGGGCGCAGCGATGTCGGCAACTACCCGGTGTACCGGCGGCCGCTGCGGCAGTGGGTGATGCGGATCACCGCCTACGCGGAGCGGCTGCTGGCCGACCTGGACCGGCTCGACTGGCCCGAGTCGGTCAAGGTGCTGCAGCGGAACTGGATCGGCCCTAGCGACGGTGCCGTTATCACGTTTGACGTGGCGGGCGGTCCCGTAGGGGACGGTCCCGTGGCGGGCGCCACCGTCGCGGGCCCGGTCGGCCTGCGCATCGAGGCGTTCACGACCAGGCCGGATACGCTGCCCGGGGCCACCTATCTGGTCCTGGCCCCCGAGCATCCCCTCGCCGACGCGCTGGTCGCCGACCGGTGGCCGCCGGGTACCCCGCAGTCATGGCGGTTCACCGAGGGGCACGGCGAGAGTGCCGTCGACCACGGGGCGGACCATCACGGGGACGACGACGCGGGCTGGTCGCCGGCCGATGCGGTACGGGCGTACCGGGAGCGCACCTCGATGATCGGCGACCGGCAGCGGGTCACGTCGTTGACTGGGGTGTTCACCGGTGCCTACGCCCTGAACCCGGCCACCGGCGGGCAGATCCCGGTGTTCCTCGCCGACTACGTGCTGATGGGCTACGGTACCGGGGCCATCATGGCAGTCCCTGCGCACGACGAGCGTGACCGGCACTTTGCCCGCTCCTTCGGGCTGCCGGTCACCGAAGTGCCTGGCGCCGAGGATCCAGCCGACGGTCCAGCCGACGAGCGGATCGACGCCGCCATCGGCTGGCTGGAGCGCACCGGGCACGGAAGCCGCCGCCGGACCTACCGGCTGCGCGACTGGCTCTTCTCCCGGCAGCGGTACTGGGGCGAGCCCTTCCCGATCGTCTACGACTCCTACGGCCTGCCGGTCGCGCTCCCCGACGAGATGCTGCCGGTCACGCTGCCCGAGATGACCGACTTTGCCGCCCGCCCGGCCGACGGCCAGGCCGGTGACCCGGTGCCCCCGCTGGCCAGGGCCCGCGACTGGGCGGACGTCGAGCTCGACCTGGGCGACGGCCCCCGGACCTACCGGCGCGAGCTGAACACGATGCCGCAGTGGGCCGGGTCCTGCTGGTACTACCTGCGCTACCTCGACCCGGACAACGACGCCGCGTTCGTCGGCCGCGAGGCCGAACGGTACTGGATGGTGCCCGCGGGCGGGGGAGCTGATGACGTCCAGCCGGGCGACGGCGGGGTCGACCTGTACGTGGGGGGCGTGGAGCATGCCGTGCTGCACCTCCTGTACGCCAGGTTCTGGCACAAGGTGCTGTTCGACCTCCGGTACGTCTCGACCAGGGAGCCGTTCTGGCGGCTGGTCAACCAGGGTTACATCACGGCCGACGCGTTCACCGACGCGCGCGGGATGTACGTCCCGGCGGCCGAGGTGGAGTACCAGGCGGACGGCACATTTATTCATAACGGCACGGCGGTGACCCGCCGGGCCGGGAGGATGGGCAAGAGCAAGAAGAACAGCGTTGGCCCCGACGACATGTACGCCAGCTACGGCGCGGACACCCTGCGGCTGTACGAGATGGCGATGGGCCCGCTGGATGCCGACCGGCCGTGGCACACCGACGACGTGGTCGGGGTCTACCGGTTCCTGCAGCGGCTGTGGCGCAGCCTGGTGGACGAGCGCACCGGCGAGCTCATCGTCGACGACGGCCCGGCCGACGCGGACACGGCCAGGCTGCTGCACCAGACGATCCGGGCGGTTCGCGAGCACTATGCCGAGCTGCGGTTCAACATCGCGATCGCCCGGCTGCAGGAGCTCGTCACCCTGGCGGGCCGCCTCGTCGCCGCGCGGGGCAGGCTGCCGAGGGCCATCGCCGAGCCGCTGGTTCTCATGGTCGCGCCGCTGGCCCCGCACATTGCCGAGGAGCTCTGGGCGCGCCTTGGCCATGGCGAGTCGATCGCCTACGCGGTGTTCCCCGAGGCCGACGCGGCGCTCGCCGCCGAGCCAACGGTCGTGCTCCCGGTGCAGATCGACGGCAGGACCCGGTTCCGGATCGAGGTTCCCGCGGACGCCAGCGAGGAGCAGATCGTCGAGATCCTGACCGGAGATCCGGACATGGCCCGCTATGTCGGCGACGCCGCCGTGGACCGCGTCGTGGTCGTCCCGGGCCGCATCGCAAACGTCGTGACCCGGCGGTAGGGTTCGTGTCCGTGACCAGGCAAGCATGGGGAGACGCGATCGTCACGGTGAGCGAGGCCGGCGTCGCGCTCGACTTCTACTTTCCCGACCCCCGGCTGGGCCCGCCGAGCGGCCCCGACCAGCTCCCCCCGGGCCCTGAGCGCGAGGACCCGCTCCGCGCGGTGCGCGTCAGCCGCCGGCGCGTGGAGGTCGCTGATCTCGACGAGGCGCCCCGCGACGCCGGAGATGCCTACCTGCGGCTTCATCTGCTGTCGCACCGGCTGGCCCGGCCGAACAGCATGAACCTCGACGGCATCTTCGCGGTGCTGCCGACGGTCTGCTGGACGTCCGCCGGGCCGGTGGACGCGGCCGAGGCCGGCGCGGTCCAGATGCGGGCCCGGGCGGCCGGGCGCCAGGTGGAGGTGCGGTCGGCGGACAAGTTCCCGCCCATGCTCGACTACGTCGTCCCGGCCGGGGCGAGGGAACGACCGTTATGCACGAGGGCTTCGTCAACTTCAACGCCGGAACGCTCGGGGCCGCGATGGTCGAGGGGCGCATCAGCCAGGGCGTGGTCGTCGGGGCGGGCACCGACATCGGCGGCGGCGCTGCGATCATGGGCACGCTGTCCGGGGGCGGCAAGGAGCGCATCACCGTGGGCGAGCGGTGCCTGCTCGGCTCCAACTCCGGGCTGGGGATCTCCCTCGGCGACGACTGCGTCATCGAGGCCGGGCTCTACCTGACCGCCGGCACCATCGTGACCCTGGCCGGCGGCCACCGCGTTAAGGCGCGCGAGCTGTCCGGGCAGTCCGGGCTGATGTTCATCCGGAACAGCGTCACCGGAACGGTGGAGGCGCGGGCGCGGAGGGGGGCCTGGGGGGCGCTCAACGCGCAGCTTCACGGCGCGGAGAAACCGGCCCCGTGAGCGTGCCCCTGGGTGAGCGCGGCGACAGCCCGGCAGTGTAGCGTCGTCCGCGCGGCCTATGGCTCTGTCCGCCATCGTCATGGCCCGGGGGAGGTGACGCATGCCCGTGCACGCGCCGGAGAAGGCACCCGCCGTCGACGCGCTCGTGGCCTTCGGCATTACCGGGGACCTAGCCAGGAAGCAGACGCTGCGGGCCCTGTACCGGCTGGAGGCCAATCACCACCTCACCTGCCGGGTGATCGGCGTGGCCAGGCAGGACTGGTCCACGGAGCACCTCATCGCCCACGCCCGGAAGTCCATCGAGGAGTCCGGCGAGCGGCTCGACGAGACGGTGTTCGGCCGCCTGGCCCGGCGCCTGTCCTACCTGAGCGGCGACTTTGCGGACTCCGGCACCCACCGGCGGCTGGCCCAGGCCCTGGCCGGCGCCGCCCATCCGCTGTTCTACCTGGAGATCCCGCCCAGCCTGTTCGCCGGCGTCGTCGAGTCGCTGGCCGGCGCCGGGCTCACCAGCGGGGCGAGGGTCGCGGTGGAGAAGCCCTTCGGCCATGACCTGACCTCTGCGCTCCAGCTCAACGCCGACCTGCGGCGCCACCTCGCGGAAGACCAGATCCTGCGCATCGACCACTTCCTCGGCAAGGAGCCGGTGCTCGACCTGCAGTACATCCGGTTCGCCAACGACCTCCTC
>WNFM01301313.1_pt3 | contig 21005 bp, 16 predicted proteins | sample 5400271 | NCBI WGS metagenome assembly WNFM01 (sample SAMN13153352, study PRJNA577476) | soil metagenome | isolation source: 60 cm saprolite on Douglas fir-dominated hillslope | place: USA:California | collected 2013-09-17
GAGCCCGCGGGAGCCCGTGTGACCCGGCACACGACGGCCGTGGCGCGCCGGTTGTAGGATTGACGGCGTGAGCAATCGAACGAGCCTCACCGTGCGCGACTACATGACCCCCGATCCCCTCACAATGGAGCCGGAGGACAGCCTCATGAGCGCCCTCGAGGCGATGCGCCTCCGGGGGGTGCGCCGGGTCCCCGTGGTGCTCGGGGGGGTGCTGGTGGGTCTGCTCGTCGAGGGAGACCTGAAGCGGGCCGAGCCCTCCACCCTCACGGACTCCCAGGAGCAGTTCAACCGGGTGATGGAAAACACCGCGATCTCCCGCATCATGGTCCAGAACCCGGTGACGGTGACCACGGACCAGCCCCTCGTGGAGGCGGTCGAGATCCTCTACAACACGAAATACGGAGCGCTGCCGGTGATGGAGGAAGGCCGCGTGGTCGGCATTGTCACCGACGGCGACATGCTGCGGGCCCTCATCGATCTGCTCCGCGAAGCCTAGACCTCGCCCGACCGGGCCAGGTACACGCCGGTCACGATCACCACCGCCCCCATCAGCCGCAAGGGACCAAAACGCTCGCCCAGGAAGGCGTAGGCGAAGCAGCCCGACAGGACGATGTCCACGAAGATGTAGAGCGAGGCGTGGTCCAGGCCCTTCTTCGCCACCGCCCAGTTCCAGATCCAGAAGCCCAGGTAGAGCGGAACCACGCTCGAGAAGACGACCCCGGCCCAGACCGTGGGGCCGAGGCCGATCCAGTCGACGGCGCGCAGCCCCGTCCAGGCCCAGGCGACGAGGGGGATGGTGCCGGCGAGCATCGTGATCGCCATGACGGTGTGACCCGGGTAGCGCTCGAACAGCGGACCGCTCACGAGGCCGTAGAGGGCGAAGACGAAGGCCGCGGAGAGATTGAGCAGGTCGCCGGGGCCAAAGGCCAGATGGGCGTCGCCCGCTGAGCCTTCGAGGAAGAAGAAAAGGGCGCCAAGGAGCGAGACCAGGACACCCCACCACTGGCGCGGGCTGACCCGCGCCCGCGCGAGGATCCGCAGGAGGAGGAGGGCGAACAGCGGCTCCGTCCCCTGGAGCAGGTTCGTGGCAAAAGCGCTCGTCCGCTGGAGGCCCTCCATGAAGAAGACCTGGAACAGGGCCACTCCGAGCAGGCCTCCACGGGCCGCGCCGCGCCGTCGCGACCAGCAGGGCCAGCGCGCTCACGATCACGTAGCGGCCGGCGGAAAGGGCCGGGGGCGGGATGCCTTTGAGCAGGATCTTCAGGACGATGACGTTGGAGGCCCAGAACACGCACATGGCGAGAAGGGCGGCATCGACGACGGGATCGATGGGGCGGTGGGAAGGCGCCGGCTTGGCCATGCGGCCCCTCAGCATAGCGCAGGGCCCGGATGAGTCCGTTAGGCCGTCACAAACCATCCGGGCTAGCATCGGGCGGTGCGGGAGCAAAGCCCGGAGGGCGCCGACGTCGAGACCTCGACCGAGGGCTATGCCCGGCGGTTCGCCGGTCCGGTCGGAGCGTTCTTCCTCGCCCGGCAGGCCGAGACCACGCTCGCTCTGTTGCGGCCCTGGCCGGGCGCCTCCGTGCTCGAGGTGGGCGGCGGCCACGCCCAGCTCGTGGGCCCGCTCGTCGCGGCGGGCCACAGGGTGACCGTCTACGGGAGCGATCCGGTCTGCGGCGCGCGGCTCGAGCCATGGATGAGCGCCGGGCAAGCCACCTTCCGGGCCGGTGACCTGCTGCGCGCGCCCTGGCCGGATCGCTCGTTCGACGTGGTGCTGGCCTTTCGCCTGCTGCCGCACGTCACGCGCTGGCCGGAGCTGATCGCAGAGATGGGCCGCCTGGCCCGCCATGCGGTCATCGTCGACTACCCGACGAGGCGCAGCGTCAACGCGGTGTCCGGCGCGTTCTTCTCGCTCAAGAGAGGTGTTGAAGGCAACACGCGGCCGTTCAGAGTTTTTCGCGACGAGGAGCTCGGCCGCGCCTTCAGCGCGGCCGGATATGTGTCGACCGCTCGCCGGCCGCAGTTCTTCCTCCCCATGGCGCTCCACCGCGCCCTCGGCAGCGCGGCCCTGGCGCGAACGCTCGAGGGTGGCGCGCGCCTCCTGGGCCTGACGGCCGCCCTTGGCTCGCCGGTCATCCTGAGGCTGGAGCCGCGTGGCTGAGGCTCGCGGCTGGGCAGTGGCCCTGTTCCGCAAGTCGGTCCTGAAGCAGCGCAAGCTCGCCGAGATCGCCCGGGCTCTCGGTCCAACCGAGGGGCTGCGCTGCCTGGACCTGGGCTCGGACAACGGCGTCGTGAGCCTGCTGCTGCGCGAGGCGGGCGGGAGCTGGGCTTCGGGCGACCTGACGGAGGAAGCGGTGTCGTCGATCCGCGGCCTGGTCGAAACCGACGTGCACCTCGTCCGGGGGGACCGCCTGCCGTTCGACGACGACGCCTTCGACCGCGTGGCGGTCGTGGACATGCTGGAGCACGTGCCGGAAGAGGCGGCCTTCGTCGCCGAGCTGGCCCGCATCACCCGGCCGGGCGGGCGGCTGGTGATCAACACGCCTCACCGGAAGGACACGCTGCTGCGGCGCTTCCGGCAGGCGATCGGACAGACCGACGAGAGGCACGGCCATCTGCGCCCCGGCTACACGCCGGACCGGCTCCGCGAGCTGCTCGGCGGGCGCTTCGAGCTGGAGCGGCACCGCACCTACTCGCACTTCTTCTCCGAGCTCGTGGACACCGCGATCAACTGGGGCGTCGAGCGCCTCGGGAAGAAGGGGTCGGCCAAGGGCATGGTGGTCACCGGGGGCGACATGGCGAAGCACGAGAAAGTGTTCCGCGCCTACGTGGCGGTCTACCCGCTCGTGTGGGCGATCTCGCGCCTCGATGCCTTCGTGCCGGCTTCCGGCTACATGCTCATCGCCTCGGCGCGCCGCACCGCTTGCTGAAGCAGCTCAAGTCTCCTCGCAACAGCGGCGATCACCGTGGCAGGGTTCTTGCCCATCAGAAGGCATCCCCGTGACATTCGTGGGTCAAGCGTGGGATGTGGCCGGGCCGCTGGAGAATGCGAACCCGGCAGACAAGTGACTGACTGGGAGGAACTTCTTTGCGTCTGCTGACTGGCCGGCTGAGACTGGATTCGGAGAGGGGCGGGGCAGGGCTGGAGGCGGGAGCGCACGTTCTCGGGCAGGGCGCTGCACCAATTGGTGCAGGCCTCGTCCAGGGTGCTCGAGTGAAGCTGGACGGGAAGTTCTTCCGTCTCGCCGACGAGAAGTTCTGGGTGAAGGGCGTCACGTACGGCCCGTTCGAGCCCCAGGCGAACGGCGTCGCCCTTCCGGCCCAGCACCAGCTCGAGGCCGACCTGCGCCAGATCCGCGGCCTCGGCGCCAACACGATCCGCGTCTACCACGTGCCGCCGCGCGAGCTGCTCGACGCCGCCCACGCCTTCGGCATCAAGGTCTTCGTGGACGTGCCCTGGTCGAAGCACCGCTGCTTCCTGGAGAGCAAGGCCGACCAGGAGACGGGCCGGCGCGCCGTGCGCGAGGCCGCGCGTGTGTGCCGCGACCATCCAGCGCTCTTCGCCCTCTCGGTGGTGAACGAGATCCCCCCGGACGTCGTGCGCTGGCTGGGCCACGAGAAGGTCGAACGCTTCATCGATGAGCTGGTCGACGTGGCCCACCAGGAAGATCCGAGCTCCCTGGTCACCTTCGCGAGCTTCCCCTCCACCGAGTACCTGCACCCCGAGCGGGTGGACTTCTACACGATGAACGTCTACCTGCACCGGCGGGAGAAGTTCCGGGCCTACCTGCAGCGCCTCCAGAATCAGGCCGACGAGAAGCCGCTGCTCCTCGGCGAATACGGCATCGACTCGCTGCGCAACGGCGAGGACGAGCAGGCGGAGCTGCTGGCCATGCACCTCGACGAGGTGTTCGGCTGCGGGCTCGCCGGCACCTGCTGCTTCTCCTATACCGACGAATGGTTCACGGGCGGCCACCCCATCACGGACTGGGCCTTCGGTCTCGTGCGCCGCGACCGCTCGCCCAAGGCCGCCTTCCACCGCGTGGCTGCGGTCTATCGCGAGAAGAGCCCGCTGCCCCCGCTGCCGCGCACCCCGAAGGTCTCGGTCGTGGTCTGTAGCTACAACGGCTCCAAGACGCTCGACGGCTGCCTGCGCTCGCTCGAGACCCTGAACTACCCCGACTACGAGGTCATTCTCGTCAACGATGGCTCCACCGACTCGGTCCCCGAGATCGCGGCGCGCTACCCCTACATCCGCTACTACGTCCAGCCGAACCGCGGCCTCTCCGTCGCCCGCAACGTGGGGATGGAGCTGGCCCGGGGCGAGATCATCGCCTACACCGACGACGACTGCTTCGCCGACTCCGACTGGCTGTACTTCCTCGTCTCGAAGCTGATCGAGACGGGGGCCACCGGGGTCGGTGGACCGAACCTCCTGCCCACGGGCGACGGCGCAATCGCGGCCTGCGTCTCCGCGAGCCCCGGCACCCCCGCCCACATCCTGATCGACGACAACGTCGCGGAGCACGTCCCCGGCTGCAACATGGCCTTCCTGACCGACCGCCTGCGCGCCATCGGGGGCTTCGACCCGGTCTACACGAAGGCGGGCGACGACGTGGACGTGTGCTGGCGGCTGCAGGAGGAGGGAGACAAGATCGTCTTCGCCCCCGCCGCCATGGTCTGGCACCACCGCCGCGCCACCGTCAAGGCCTACCTCAAGCAGCAGCGCGGCTACGGCGAGGCGGAGGGCCTGCTGAAGCGCAAGCACCCCGAGAAGTTCCGCGGGTTCCGGGCCGACCTCTCGTGGCTCGGCCGCATCTATACGCGAGCCGGCCTGGGCCTCTCGGTGGGCGAGCCGATCATCCACCACGGTGTGTTCGGGGCCGGGATGTTCCAGACGATCTACGCCGCGCCGCAGGTCTGGTGGCCCCTGATGGTCCTGAGCCTCGAGTGGTGGACGGCGGTCGTCCTGATGCTCGGGCTCGCGCCGGTCCTGAACCCGGCGGCGGCCCTCGCGAAGCTCGGCGTCCTGGGCTCGTTCGGTTTCTCGCCCTTCGCGAACCCGCTGTTGCTGCTGCCGGTCCTCATGCAGCTCACCACGCTCGGAGTGAGCGTCCTGGTGGCGGGGCAGGCCAGCCCGCCGGTGCACCAGCGCCGGTGGTGGTCGCGGCTCTTGATCGCGGCCATGCACGTCGCCCAGCCGGTGGAGCGCGGGTGGGCCCGCTACCGGACCCGTTTCGAGACGATTGTGATCCCGGAGGCGCTGCACGGGCTGCGCCGTTCCTGGGAGCGGCGGACGGGGGCCCTGTTGCTGCAGCGCACGCAGCTCGACCTGTGGAGCGAGAACTGGACGTCGCGCGAGAAGCTGCTCGAGTCCCTCCTCGCCCTGACCGCCGAGGCCGGCTGGTTCGTCCGGCTCGATCCCGGCTGGAATTGCCACGACGTGCGGTTCTACGGAGACCGCTGGTGCAAGGCCGATCTCGTCACGGTGACCGAGAACCACGGCGGCGGGAAGCTCCTCACCCGCGTCCGCTTGAAGCCGGCGGCCACCCTCTTCCAGAAGGCCCTGCTGGTGCTCCTCGGCTACGTGCTGGTCCTTGCCTGGGGGATCACGCCCACGGCCGCCCTTCTCGTGAGCCCCCTGCTCGTGGCCTGGGTGGTCTGGTTGCGCGTTTCGGGGGCGCGGCTGCGCTCGGTCGTGATGGCGAGCGTCCTCACGGTGGCGGAGCGGCTGGGCATGACGGTGGTCGGCGAGCCGAAGGCCTTCGAGAAGCCCTACGGGGAGGCGCAAGGTGCTTTGGCGGCGATGCCCATGCCGGGCACGGCCCGTCTGGCCACGGCACTCTCGGTCCCGCCGCTCGTGCGGCGCCGGGCGGGTCTGTCCCTGACCACCCGGGTGGCGCTGCCGCGGTAGGCCCTGGACGATCTCCCGGGGCTTTCGAGGCCAGCTGACCCCCGGTTGCCCTCCGGGTGACCTCGTCGAGGCCCCGGTGAGATCGTGCTGCTACTGACGATCCATGCCCGGACCCGACTGTGCGGCGGATCACGCCGCGGCCGGCGCAAGGGCCGGGGGCGTCAGATGCGGCGCAGCACCCCCTGACTCGACCCGATGAACATCTCCTCGAGACGGTCCAGGAACGGCGCCTGGGCCGGGTGCAGCATCTCACGCGCCCGGTCGATCGGGACGAATTGCGCCCGGTCGACCTCCCAGGACGCGCAGCGCGGGGCCGCCGCGTCGGGGGCCGGACCGGCGAAGCCGTGGATCCGCTTGCGGCTCCTGGGCAGCTCCACGCTTCCGATCGGAGTGAGCTCCCCGGCCTGCACGCCCGTCTCTTCCTGGGTCTCCCGCCGGGCCGCGGTCTCCAGGTCCTCCCCCGGCTCCGGCTTGCCCTTCGGGATGCTCCAGGGCGCGCGGCGGTTGTACTCGCCCGAGGGATGGACGATCAGGACTTCCACGCTCAGGCCGGCCCGGCGATAGAGCAGCGTTCCCGACGACTCCTTCACGCCGCCGCCCACCTCATCGCTCGCGCTTGCGCGCTTCCTTGTCCTCGTACATCCGCTGATCGGCGAGGCGGATGAGCGCTTCCTTGGTCGCGGCGTCGGTCGGATAGGTGGCGACGCCGAGGGAGCACCCGATCCGGGCGTTGATCCCCTCCTCCTGCAGGAAGGTGTGGCCCTCGATGAGCCGTTGCAGCTTCTGCCCGAGGAGGACGGCCGAGCCCCGGTCGGTCTGGGGCAGGATGATCGTGAACTCGTCGCCCCCGTAACGGGCCGGGTAGTCCGTCTCGCGCACCGCCGCCCGGATCAGGAAGCCGACCTCCCGCAGGGTGCGGCTGCCCCGCAAATGGCCGTACTGGTCGTTGATCGGCTTGAACTTGTCGAGGTCGACGAAGATCAGCGAAAGGACCGACCGGTAGCGGTCCACCAGCTTCAGCTCCCGGTCGAGGATCTGGTGGAAGTGCCGGAAGTTGAAGAGCGGGGTCACCTCGTCGGTGATGGAGAGCTCCCGGGTCTTCTGGAACAGCCGCACGTTCTCGAAAGCGAGGGCGACGGCGTCGGCCAGGGGCTGGAGACGGGCGAGGGTCGCGTCGTCGTAGGCGCCGCTCTGCTCGCAGCCCAGGGCCAGGACGCCGATGCTGCGCCCGAGGGAGTTGAGCGGTAGCAGGACATACGAGCGGATGCCGTCCTCCAGGAGGCGCATGTCTTCGATGAACCGGTGCTGGTGGACGAGATCGCGCTGCAGGACGGCCCGGTTGTTCAGGACCACCGACCCGGGGCCGCTGCCCACGACCGGGATCACGTCGCCCAGACCCCACGAGGATCCCTCGGGATCGCAGACCACCTCGATGTAGTCCCCCGAGTCGTTGACGAAGCCGCAGCCGAGGCGGTGAAAGTCGACCAGGGTCGACAGCTCCCGGGCGAACGCGGGAACGATCGTCCGCAGCTCGCTGCCCGATGTCACGGCCGAGGTGATCCGGTTCAGGATCTCGATGCGGCCCGAGGAGGCGCGGAGCTCCCCGTAGAGGCGGACGTTGTCGAGGCCGTTGCCGATCTGCTTGCCGAGGGCCTCCAGCAGCTCGAGGTCCGGCGCGGGGGCCGCTCCCCGCGTGTCATGGATCAGGAGCGCGCCGAGCTGCCGCTGCCGGGCGTGCAGGGGCGTCGCCGCCATCCATCCACCGGTCTCCAGCTCGCGCACCGCCGGGCGGCCCCGCTCGAGCGAGACGAGGGCCAGGGTGAGGGCAGCGTCGCGCTGGTCGTCGGGGAGGCCCATCTCCGCCCCGGGGGTGAGGGTCTCGTCGGGGCCGAGGAGGAAGGTGACCCCTCCCGTGAGGCCGAGGGAAACCACGACGTGCTCGAGGGTCGAGCGCACGAGGCCCGCCTCCTCGCGCTCGACCGTGAGGTCGTCCACCACCGACATGAGGGCGCGGATGGTGCGGTCCTGGGCGCGCGGGTCGGCGCGGCCGGGCGCTCGGGACTCCGGACGAGCGGGCGCGCGCGGGTCCGCACGAGCGGGGGCCCTCGGGGTTCGGCGATCGGATGGTGGCATCTCTGCGGCCCTCGGGCACTCCGGGCGACCAGGACGCCCTTGGGGGCCCTCATTCTATGCGGGCGGAAAGCGCTTGGCGAGCGCGGCCCTTTCCGCACCCTCCCGGGCGGAATCCCAGCCCAGGTGCGTGGCCATCGTCCGGGCCACGATCTCGAGATCGGCTTCCAGGGGTAGGCCCGTCGTGCCGAGATCGAGCCGCCGCAGAACCGCGTCGGAAAGGGTGACGGCCATCTCCTCGCGGACGGCCTCGACGGTGCGGGCCTCGAGCGGCCCGGCGAGCGGCCGTGCGCGCGGGAGAGGCGTCACCGCAGTTCGGCAGGGGGCTCCTGGCCGTCCCAGCCGCCGCAGCACCAGGTCGATGGCCTTCTCGGCCACGGCCCGGGCCGTCGTGTACTTCACACCCTGGACCGAGACGAGGCCGGCCACGCCATCCTCGGCCTCGTGATCGTGAAGGCGCGGCCGCGTGGAAAGACCGCTCGGCCCCCCATGCCCCGGCACGAGCCCTTCATGGACGAGGACCAGGGGATCGTCCTCCAGCCGGGCCCAGGGAAAGGCCCGGACGGCCTCGTCGCGGAAGGCGGCGATCGCCTGGTCGGAGGGTGTCTCGGCCGGCGCGTAGGCCGTTCCGACCATGGTTCGGTCGCGCCAGGGAACCAGAAAGAGGAATCGGCCTTTCGTCCGCGCCCCCACGGCGAGGGGCACGCTCGGGGGCCGCCCAAAAACGAGGTTCCATGCCTTGAGCAGCGGAGCCGGTGGACGGCGGATCCCGCCCTCGGCCAGGAGAGCGTCGACGCCGGGTCCAGCCGCATTCAATACGATGCGCGCCCGCACCTGGAGATCCCCGCCGGTCGCGGTGTCGCGCGCGCGGACGCCCGTCACCCGGCCTGCCACCTTCAGGAAGCCCGTGGCCTCGACGTGGTTCACCACTGCCGCTCCCGCCTCCGCGGCCGCGTGCACGAAGCCGACCCCGAGGCGCTCGCTGCTCCGGACCTGGGCGTCGGCCCAGAGCCCCCCGCCCGTCAGGCCGCGAGCGAGCACGCCCGGAATCCGGCCGAGCACCTCGTGCCGCGACAGGATCCGCCCTCGTGGGATGTGATGCGTCACCGGCAGGCCGTGGTTGCGGTCGTGGCTGATCAGGTCGTTCAGGGCGAGGGCGATGGACAACGCTTCCCGGCCCGCCAGGCCGTGACCGTAGGTCGGAACGAGGAAAGGGAGCGGATGAACGATCGCCGGAGCGATGCGCATCAGGGCCCGCCGCTCCCGGATGGACTCGCGCATGCGCGCGAGGTCGGCCTTCTGCAAGTACCGGAGGCCGCCGTGGATCGTCTTCAGGCTGTTCCACGAGACCCCGGCCCCGAAGTCCTCCCGCTCGACGAGGGCCACCGTGAGGCCGCGCTGGGCCGCATCCCAGGCCGCGGCCGCGCCGTAGATGCCCCCGCCGACGACGAGCAGGTCGTGCTCGCGGGCAGTTAGCGCATCGAGGTCACGTCTCACCGCGTCAAGGTAACACCCGGCCGCGCGGCGCCGGTAGTCAGGCGGTGCGGCTCGGCTCGCGGACTGACCCGTAGACCGCGGTACGGAAGGCAAATGCCGCCGACGCGGCGGCGCACGCAAACACGAGCGCGCTCACGCCACCGGTCCACCCTCCGAAGTCGAGGGTGAGGGGGAAGTTGAGGATCAGGTTGACCGCCACCACGCTCACGAAGCACGCGAAGAGCCCGGCGTTCCGTAGGAGCCAGACGAACGATGCCATGATCACGAACGAAACAGGCACGCTCCACCACAGAGGGGCCAGATCGCCGAACCCGAGGGCCTGGACAAGAGTCAGGACGCCCACTACAAGCCAGGCCGCCAGGCGCTCGCGCTTCAGCAGAAGCTTCAACAGGAGCATCAGCAGAAGCGAGCCCATCGCCAGCACCAGCCCGTTGAAACAGAGGGACAGGATCTCCGCCGTGGCCACTCGGAGACTCAGGGCCGCCTCGAGCTTGCCCACCTGCGGGCGCGATTCCGCGACTCGACCCTCGAGCACGAGCGGTGAGATCAAGAACAGGAAGGTTATGGCCGCTCCCCAGCCCATCCCGAACAGGATGTCGCGGCCGACCAGGGGGTCCCTGGGTCCGCCCGTGAGCAGGCGCGTCCAGGTGACGAGGGTCTGGGGCCAGAAGCGGCGCACGTACGGCTCGAGGGCGAGATAGAACACCCACATGACGCCGGCGAAGAGGAGGGAGGAGCCGGCCTCCCGACCCAGCAGCCTCATCTCCGGCCCGCGGGCGGCGACATGGTGGGCTTCGAGGACGAAAACCAGGACGCCGAGCACAAACAGCGACAGCGCGAGGCGTGCGGCCCCACGCCGGTCGCCGCGCCCGAGAGCAAGGTTGTGCCGGGCCATCCATCCCCCCACGCTCAGCAGAACGACGAGGAGGGCGACGAAGACGATGTTGTTGGCCTCCTGTCTGGTCGTCGGCTTCCAGGGCTCATCGCGTTCCGGCCGGGTCCAGGGCGTGATCAGTTGGAACGAGGTCGCCCGGCCGCGATAGGCAGTGGCGTCGATCCGCAGCGGGATCTCCGGCCGCTCGGGGAAAGCACCTTCCCATGTCGCGCGCAGGTCGCAGTAGAAGGGCGGAGTCCATTTTGGCTCGACGCGCGCGAAGCGCTTGGGATCGAGACGGGCGGCCAGGAAGAACGGGGCCCAGTCGGGCTCGCTCACCTCGCCGCCCGGTTTCTCGACCTGCGGGGGAAGCACGTAGAACGAGAGGAGGCGCCCCGAGAGGTCCATCTGGACGCCGGCCATCCCCGCCAGGGTCGCCTCTGGATCCCACCAGTGCACGGTCGGAGCGACCAGCGGCGCCAACGGGCGGGGGCTCTGGCGGTACCAGAAGCTGAGGACCGCCGGCTCTCCGGTCCGGAGCGCCTCCCAACGCCGGGGCGAGGAGTCCTTGGCCGAGGCCCAACGGAAGTAGTCTTCATCGAGATTGAATCCACGGGCGCGGTCGGCCGGGCGATCGAGCGGAGCGGTGCTCTTCAAGAATTCCACGGCGCGGTCTTCCAGCACGTCGGGAGAGCGCACCTGGGGCAGCCAGGCGAGCAGTCTCCGGTTCTCGAGCAGGGGCACGGCCAACAAGCTGGCGCCGAGCAGGCCGACGCATGCCCACGCCACCGCGGGGCGCAAGCGGCCGGCCCGGCCCGACGCCGCCACCATCTCCGGCGAGGGCGTCTCGCCCGCGGCAAGGGCCGCCGCCAGCGGATCGCCTCCGGGAAGAAGCGCGGAAATGGCGAGGGCCGAGGCCGGGCGCAGCACCGGGTCTTCCTCGAGACAGCGCAGGATCGCCGTCTCCACCGCCGGCTCGAGGTCGGGTACGAGTGACGACGGCGCGGCCAGCGGCTCCTCGTGCTGCCGGCGGACCTCTTTGTACCCCCGGCCCGGATAGGCCCGTTTGCCCGTGAACAGCTCGTAGAGGATGAGACCCACCGCGTAGAGATCGCTGCGCGTGGTCACGTCGCGACCCGCCAGCTGCTCCGGGGACATGTAGCCGGGAGTGCCGGACCTCACCTCGTCTCCGTGGATCGAGCCCACCAACCCGGCGAGCCCGAAATCGGCGATGCGGACCTTCCCGCGCCCGTCGAGCATCACGTTCTGGGGCTTGAGATCGCGATGAACGACGCCTTTCTCGTGGGCCGCCGCGAGCCCCGCGCAGAGCTGCCTCGCGATGTCGACGCACTTGTCGGCGGGCAGGCGTCCGATCTGGCGAAGGAGCGAGCCCAGGTCCTCCCCGTCCACGTATTCCATGGACAGGAAGGGCTGGCCTTCCGCTTCCGCCACATCGTGGACGCGACAGACGGCGGGGTGGGTGACCTCGCGGGCCATCCGGACTTCGTTGTAGAAGCGCCCAAGCCGCTCGGTATCGAGACGGAGGTCCGCCGGCAGGAACTTGAGGGCCACGAGCTGCCCCAGCACGAGATCCTCGGCCCGATAGACCTCGCCCATCCCGCCGCGGCCGAGAAGCTCCACCACGCGGTAGCGATCGAGAAGCAGCGTCCCCGGCAAGAACCGGCCCCCGTCGATGGTGGGCGCCGCGGCCCGGCTCGAAGATCCGGAGCTGGGCTGACGATAGCCCGAGGGGGGCGCGGGAGACGCCTCGAGCGGTGGCGTGCGAGCGCTCGGCCGCGGCGCCGTTCCCGTGGGCGTCGACGAAGCATCGAGGACCGCCCCGCATTTCGAGCAGAACCCCGCCGTCTCGGTGACCGGGTCGGAGCACGAGGGACACCGCAGGTCGCTGGCCATCGGGCCTTGAGCTTAGAGCAAATCAGCCCTGCCGTCCTCGCCTCGGATGGAGGATCGAGATCCTGGGCGTGGAGGCCGCCGGAGACGATCCGGGCTAGCGCTGGGCCGACTCCGCAGGAGAGGCCCACTCCCCGAGCGGATCGAGCCACTCCAGGCGAGGCTTGTAGACGAGGCCGTGGCCGAGCCCGAGGTCGGTGACCACCTGCTTGCGTCCCCGCAGGCGCGGGGCCGCCGCGAACGTGCTCTCGCAGGACACATCCAGGCGGTCGCTTCGGTCCATCACCGACAGGACCCGGCCGCGAAGACGGGGACCCAGCTCGACCGTGTTCGGGCCGCAGCCGGCCAGGACCACGAAGGCGAGGTCGTCGCGGCCCAGCTCGGCGGCCGTCTCGAGGGCCAGCCACCCGCCCTTCGAAGCTCCAACAACGACCACCCCCGACGGTGGCACCCCGGCTTTCAGCAACCGGCCCACCCGGTCCGCCACCAGGCGGGCGTGCTCCCGTCCCACCTCGCTCGTCCGCACCTCGGCGATGACCTCGAAGCCCTTCGCCGCCAGGGAGGCCAGGATCGAGTCGAGCTCGTAGGCCCCGAAGTCCGGGCTCACGGCCCGGCGGCCTTCCCGCTCGAGGATCCGCCCGTGCAGGTACAACAAATAGCGCGCGCCCGGGTCGACGGCGCCCGGGACTTCCGCATGCACCTTGCCGCGCCGCGCGGCCTTCTGCTCGGCCAGCCGCTCGCGGAAGGCGCGCTCCTGCCGGTCGATCAGCTCGTTCCAGAGGCCAGGATCGACGAAGGGGTTCCTTGCTTCGCCGGCCAGGAGCCGGCGGGCTTTCTCTTCGGCCCCGTAGAACGACGCGTGCGGGGCCAGCACCACCTCCGGCCGCATCTCCCTGAGCGCCCGGAAGCCCCGCGCGTAGTCCTCGGCGATCCCGGGATAGTCGGGGTTGCCCTCGAGCAGCACTCCCGGGATCACCGACATGCTGCTGTAGACCGCGACGCGCAGGGAGCGCGGGCCTTCCGGCACGTCGAAGAGCCAGGTGGTGGCACCCTTCGTGTGGCCGGGAGTGACGCGGGGGGTGAAGGCCACCCCGCCCAGGGTCACGGTCTCCCCATCGCGAAGATTACGGTCCACCGGGCAGGCCGGCCACACATAGCCGCCGCCCCCCGGGTCGAAGATGCGGCCGCCGGTGCGCACCGCCTCGGCGTCGCCCTCGCTCACCAGCACCCTGGCCCCCGTCTTTGCCCGCAGCGCCGCGTGGCCGCCCACGTGGTCGAAGTGGGCGTGGCTGGCGAGGATCAGCTTGACGTCCTCGAGCCGGAAGCCGAGGCGGCGCACGTTGGCCTCGATGATCGGCACCGTCTCCACGAAGCCGCTGTTGACGAGCACGTGGCCTTCGGAGGTCGTGATCAGGAAAGACGTGATGTCGCTGGCCCCCACCGAATAGACGGGCCCGGCGATCCGATAGGGATCGACGGGCCGATTCCAGCTCCGCGTCGTCGGGTTGGGCTGGGCGGGCAAAGCGGGAGCGACGAGCAGGGCGAGGGCGATCGTGAGCCATTTCATTGCTACCTCCGGGCCACGGCCTTCTGGGCCGAGGGAGCGGGCGCTTGCGGCTCGAGGGACGGCATGGCCGAGCGGAAAATCTCGTTCGCGAAGAAGTTCCTCCCGTCCATGGGCACCATCATGATCTGCATCTTGAACAGCATGGCGCACCCCTCTCGGGCCCGCGTCTCGCGGCGCCCGTCGAATCGAAGGGCAAGGAGCGGGCCAGGGACGCAACGGGCGCCGGAGGCGGTTTTTTGCAAGGCGCCTCAGTGGATCGTGTCGCGCGGGAGACGTCCACCGTGTCCGCTGCTCCACACCGCGGTGCCGTCGCGGCTCAGGCGGGGGCGTCGCTCGGGAGCAGGAACCGGAGGGCGAGCATCGTCGCGTCGTCGGCGGCGTCGACCGTGCCGCGGTGCGCGCGCACCGCCTCGTCCACCGCGGCGAGCAGGCCGGGCAGGCCGCTCCCGCGGTGCTCGATGAGGATCGCCTCGATGCGGTCCATGCCGAAAGGCTCACCCGCTTCGTTCTCCGACTCCACCAGGCCGTCGGTGAACAGGAACAGCCCGTCGCCGTCCCCCAGGGTCAGGCCGTGCTCCTCGAAGCCGCCGCCCGGAAGCAGGCCCAGGGGCCGCCCGGTCGACTCGAGGCGTTCGACGTCTCCGGAGGCGCGCACCGCGAATTGCGTGTTGTGGCCGGCGTTGACGTAGCGCAGGCGGCCGTCCCGGCCGTCGAGGACGGCCACGAAGAGTGTCAAGTACGGCGCTCCCGGCGCGGTGCTCGCCAGGTCGTGGTCCAGATGGTCGGCAAGGCGAGCCAGGTCCCGCTCGAGGGGCAGCCGGGCCCGGAGGGTGGCCTGGATGTTGGCCATGAGCAGGGCCGCGGGGACGCCCTTGCCGGAAACGTCCCCCACGAGCACCGCCGCCTCGCCGTCGCGCAGGGCGAAGTAGTTGAAGAAGTCGCCACCGACCTCCCGGGCCGGGATCGAGACCCCTCCCACCTCGGCGAACGGGAACCGCAGCGTCTCCCGCGGGAGGAGCTCCTCCTGGATGCGCCGGCTGATCTCCAACTCCTTGTGCAGGCGCTCTTGCTGGATGCGGCGATCCTGGTTGGCGCGCAGGTCGCGGGCCATGCGGTTGAAGGTCTCGGCGAGCCGGCCGAACTCCGCGCCCCGCGGCACCGGCACTCGTACCTCGAGGTCGCCCTGGGCCAGACGCTCCGCGCCCTCGGTGAGACTCACCAGGTGGCGGGTCATGCGCCGCGAGATGGGCAGGATGCCAAGAAGGGCCAGCGCGATCATGCCGACGCCGAAAGCGAGGTTGCGGGCCGCGGTTTGCCGGATCTCCTGCAACGCCGCTCCCACCGGCCGCGCCACTCCCACCGATATGCCGGAGGCCGGGTCGCGGCGCATCACCACCACCCAATCCTGGCGGTTCGGGGTGGAAGCCACTCCGGGGGCCGCGGGGACGAGGCCGAGGCCCTGGACCTTCGGCAGATCGGTCGGGTCGGTGGTGTAGACCTGGTTCGCAGTGTCGATGGCGAACGGGATGCTCCCCTGCTGGCGCTCCGTGGCGGATACGATGGAGCGCAGGACCTGGCCCATCTCGGCTTCCTGCGCGGAAGCCAGCGCATCGCGCCGGGCCGTCTCGTAAGCGCTCGGGGCGGCGCTCGGGCCAGTGCGCTCGCGCATCCGGCGGATGCGGTCCCCCAGCTCCCGCACCACCTCTTCGGTCTGGCTGCTCATCTGCTCGGCCAGCGCCCCCGCTTCCGCCTCCACGGCCTTGCGGAAAGCCCGCTGGGACGCGACGTACGAGTAGACGGTGACGCCAGTGAGGGGCAGGACCGCGATCAGGAGAAATGCCAGCACGAGCTGGGTGCGCAGCTTCATGAGATCCGTCGTGACCGCCGGCACTTCGCTCGCTGCCGCATGGAATTTTCGAGGTTACCACGAGGCCTTGGCCGGGCTAGCATGGGCTGCATGCGCGAGTACTACGATCGGCGGGCTCCCGAGTACGACGACTGGTACGAGGGTGCGGGGCCGTTCGCGGATCGCCCGCGGCCCGGGTGGGACGAGGAGCTGCTCGCGGTCATCCGGTTGTTGGCCGTCCTGTCACCCACGCGCGTGCTCGACGTGGCCTGCGGCACCGGCTACCTGACACGCCATTTGCCGGGCACGGTGTTCGGGCTCGATCAGAGCGCGGCCATGCTCCGGGCGGCCCGCGTGCAGGCGCCTTCGGCCCGCCTCGTCCGCGGAGACGCGCTCGCCCTCCCCTTCCCCGACCGCACCTTTCGCCGGCTCGTGAGCGCCCACTTCTACGGGCACCTCCTTCCCGGCGAGCGCGCGGGCTTCCTGGCCGAGGCCCGGGCCGTGGGCGATGAGCTGGTGGTGATCGACGCGGGGCCGCGCGGCGCCCCGCCGCGCGACGAGTGGCAGGACCGCGTGCTCTCCGACGGCTCGGCTCACCGCGTCTTCAAGCGCTTCTTTACCGGCGCGTCGCTCGCGGCCGAGCTGGGAGGAGGGCGGGTCTTGCACGACGGCTACTGGTTCGTGGCCGTTTCCGCCGACGCCCCTGCGGCCCCGCCTCGGGCAGCGCCCCAGGGCGGCTGGGGCGACTGAGCCGGCCAGGGATCAGGCCCTGGCGTGCCTCGAGCCGAGCGCCTCCGTCAGCACCGAGGCCGCCCGCTCGCAGTCCTCGCGCGTCACGTCGTGATGCGTGACCAGCCGCAGGGTCGCGGCGTCCATGGCGCCGGCCAGGACTCCGTGGCCCTTCAGCGCGGCCACCATCTCGGGCGTGGTTCGGCCCGCCACGGTGGCGACGACGAGGTTGGTTCGCACGGGGGCCACGCGCGCGCCGGGACAGCGAGCGAGGGCCTCGCCGAGGAGCGCCGCGTTCGCGTGGTCCTCGGCGAGACGTGGGATCATCGTCTCGAGGGCCACCAGGCCGGGAGCGGCGATCACCCCCGCCTGTCGCATGCCTCCGCCTAGCTGTTGACGGACCCGGCGCGCGCGGGCCATGCGCTCACCCGAGCCGAGGAGCAGCGCGCCCACCGGGCAGCACAGGCCCTTGGACAGGTCCACCATGAGGGTGTCCGCGCCGGCGGCCAGGGTAGCGGGCGGGACGCCGAGCGCCACCGCGGCGTTCCAGAGGCGCGCGCCGTCGATGTGCACGTGCAGCCCGGCCTCGCGACAGGCTGCGATCAGCCCGCGCGTCTCCTCGACCGTCGTGACCAGGCCGCCGCCCAGGTTGTGCGTATTCTCGAGGACGACCAGGCGGATCTCCGGCCGGTTGAGGGCGCGGGGCTTCAGGGCCCGGCGCACGTGGTCGGCGGTGAGCCGCCCGTCCTCCGTCCGGACCGTGTGGGGCGCGACCCCGGAGAGCACGGCCATGCCCGCCAGCTCGTACTCGACGACGTGGGTGCGCGCCTCGCAGAGCACCTCCTGGCCCGGCTCGGTGAGGATGCGGATGGCGATCTCGTTGCCCATGGTGCCCGAAGCGACGAAGAGAGCGGCTTCGAACCCGAGCATGCGGGCGGCGGTCTCTTGCAGGCGATTGACCGTCTCGTCCTCGCCGTAGTAGTCGTCGCCCACCGCGGCCTCGGCCATGGCCTTTCGCATGGCCTGGGTCGGACGGGTGACGGTATCGGAACGCAGGTCGATCGGGTTCATGGCCACCGCCATTCTCGTCAGCGCCGGGCCGCCTTGCCCTGCCGCTCGCGATCCCACAGCACGAGATCGGTCGAGACGGTCTTCGCTTCCAGCATCTTCAGCATCCCGACCACCTGGCCGCGGTGGTACGTGGAGTGGTTGGCCAGATGCTGGATGAGCTGCCAGAGCGGCGCCTCGAAGGGCTTGCCCGCCAGGCTCTGGTAGCGGATCTTCTGCCGCACCGCCGTTTCCCCCAGGTTCTGGAACCAGGAGTCGCGGTGCTCCTCGATGGCCTTCCAGCGCGCCCGGAGGGCCAGGATGTCGGAGAACTCGCCCTCGTCGACCCCGCGTGAGGGCGAGATCCCCTTCCAACGCTCGAGCCAGATCCACTCCGCGCCGAGGGTGTGGGCCAGGGTGCCCCGCACTCCCCCGTGGCTCGAGCCCAGGTCGCGCTTGAAATCCGCTACCGAGAGCGTGGCCACCGTCCGCACCACCCGGTGGTTCGCCCACTTCGTGTATTCGAGCAGCCGGCCCAGCGCTTGCTTGTTGGTCATCGGCGCACTCCCTCGCGATGGCAGCAGCGGCATTGTAGTCCGAGGTGTCCGGTCCACGACCGGCCGGACTTGACACACTCGGTGCTTCCGCGCTTAAGTACACGAACGATGTGGCTCGGTTCTTGCTCCGCGTCCTCCATGTGCATGCGAACGCAAGCATGCGTGCGGGGAGCGGTGTCGGGGGCCTAGCCGAGAAGCAGAGCCACAGGCCAACGTCGCACCAAGACCCGCAACGGCGCCGCCGGAGCGGGTTTTTTGTTGCTCCGGTCGACGCTCCCGCGGGGCGCGAAGGAGCAAAGCTCGCATGAACGCGGACGACAAGCCTCGCATCCTGAAGTTCGGCGGGACCTCCGTCGGGACCGCCCAGAGCCTCGCCAGCGCGTGCGGCATCGCCGCCGCGTCGGCCCACGAGCGGCGGACCGTGGTCGTGGTCTCCGCCTTGTCGGGCGTGACGACCGCGCTGGTGGAGGCGGTTCGAGGAGCTGTGCGCGGCGAGACCTCGCACCGCGCGCTCGTGCCCGAGCTGCTGCGCCGGCACGGGGCCCTGCTCGAAGCGACCGGGGCGGGCCCCGGATCCGCCGAGGCGGCGCGCGCTCTTCACCGCCGGGTGGCCCGCCTCGCCGAGCTTCTCGAGGAAGCAACGCACCGCCGTGGCTGCCCACCCGACGCGCAGGCCGAAGTCCTCGGCGTGGGCGAAGGGCTGGCGGTGCCGGTCTTCGTGGCGGCCCTCCGGGCAGGCGGGCTCGCCGCGGAGGAAGCGGACGCGGCTCGGCTGATTCGGACCGACGCCGGTTTTCCGGAGGCCGCCGTGGACTTCCCCGCCTCGCGCCGTCTCATCGCCACCTGGTGGGCGCACCAGCCCGCAGGCGTGGTCCCGGTCGTGCCCGGCTTCCTCGCCGCCACGCGCGGCGGCCGCGCGACCCTCCTGGGCCGCGGTGGCTCCGATTACACGGCGGCGATCCTGGGCCACTCGCTCGGGGCCGAGCGGGTGGAGATCTGGACCGACGTCGACGGCGTGCTGAGCGCCGACCCGCGCCTCGTGGAAGGCGCCCGCCCGCTACCCCGCCTGGCCTACGGCGAGGCCGCCGCCCTCGCCGCGGCGGGAGCCAGGGTCCTGCACCCCCGGACGGTGGAGCCCCTCGCGGAGCGCGGCATCCCCGTCGTCGTCAAGAACACGCTGCGCCCCGACTCACCGGGCACATGGGTCGACGGAAGCCCGCCGCAGCCTCGCGGGTGGAAAGCCGTGACCTGCCGCGCGGATGGAGTCTCCTGCGCGGTCACGCTCGTCGGCGCTTCGCCGGAGAACGGCCGCGAGCGCGTCCTCCGGGTGCTCGAGCGGGCGGGAGTACGCGTCGGTGAGCTTCGACCCCCGTCGCGGCACGGGGTCTCCGTCACCGTTGACCTGGCGCAGGGCCGTGCGGCCGTAGCGGCCCTGCATCGGGCATTCCTGCAGGAAAGTCGAGCGACCGAGAGCACTTGAGCGCGGGGTCACAACCCGACGAGGACGGGGGGCGGGGCCGTGACCTTGCGCGAGCCTACGGACGAACCGCAGCCCGTGCACAGGTACTCGTGCAGCTCCCCGTCCGGTAGAACGAGCAGCAGCCGCTCCCGCACCGGACGCGGAGCACGACAGTGGCTGCAGAAGAGGACGGTGGCCTGGAACTCCTCGAAGGCCGCGGTCGGCGGCGGTGCGGGCGAACGTCCCATGCCCTAGGTGTACCGGCCGGGCCCGCGGACTGTCAAGCGCGCCGCCGGGGCGGGGCGTCGGCCGTCCGGACCCTGGACCGCGTGCTAAGATTTTCGGCGATGGGGACCGCGACCGCGAGGAGCAGGGATGTCCGCGCGGAGTACGAGCCGGTCATCGGCCTCGAAGTCCACTGCCAGCTGCTCACGCAGACCAAGCTCTTCTGCTCCTGCCGGAACCGCTTCGGCGACGAGCCCAACACGAACGTGTGTCCGGTCTGCCTGGGATTGCCGGGGGCGCTGCCGGTGCTCTCGCGCGCGGCGGTGACCCTCGCCCTGCGGGCGGCCCTCGCCACCCACTGCACGGTCCAGGAGGTCTCGATCTTCGCCCGCAAGAACTACTTCTACCCGGACCTGCCGAAGGGCTACCAGATCTCGCAGTACGAGCGGCCGCTGGCGACCGAGGGCTACGTCGAGATCCCGGCGGGGGGCGCCTTCCGCCGCGTGCCCATCCAACGCATCCACATGGAGGAAGACGCGGGCAAGCTCCTTCACGAAGGCTTCCCGTGGTCTTCCGAGAAGAGCGGGGTCGACTTCAATCGCAGCAGCGTCCCCCTGATCGAGATCGTCTCCCACCCGGACCTGCGCAGCTCCGAGGAGGCTCACGAGTACCTGAGCGCGCTCAAGGCGGTGCTCCAGTACGCGGGGGTGTCGGACGGCAACATGGAGGAAGGCTCCCTGCGCTGCGACGCGAACGTGTCCGTCCGGCGGCGGGGCACGCAGCGCCTGGGGACGCGGGCCGAGGTCAAGAACCTGAACTCGTTCCGCAACGTGGCCCGGGCCATCGATCACGAGATCGCCCGCCAGGTGGCGGTGATCGAGTCGGGGGGCACGGTCATACAGGAGACCCGCCTCTGGAACGCGGACAGGGGCGAGACCGCGCCCATGCGCTCCAAGGAAGAAGCCCACGACTACCGCTATTTCCCGGAGCCCGACCTGCCGCCGCTCCACATCTCGAAGGAATGGATCGACGAGGTCCGGCGCTCGCTGCCCGAGCTCCCCGCCGAGAAACGGCGCCGCTTCGCGTCCGAGCACGGCATCCCTGACTACGACGCGGGCGTGCTCACCCTCTCCCGCGAGGTCGCCGACTACTACGAGACGGTGGCAAAGGAGAGCGGGAACGCCAAGGCGGCCTCCAACTGGGTGATGACCGACGTCCTGCGCAAGCTCAAGGACGACGAGCGGCCGCT
>WNFM01015141.1_pt1 | contig 21004 bp, 19 predicted proteins | sample 5400271 | NCBI WGS metagenome assembly WNFM01 (sample SAMN13153352, study PRJNA577476) | soil metagenome | isolation source: 60 cm saprolite on Douglas fir-dominated hillslope | place: USA:California | collected 2013-09-17
ATCGGCTGCTCGCGATCGGGCGGCGAGCTCAAGATCGGCCATGGCGGCGAGTGGCTGGAGATCCTCGGCTCCGGCATGGTCCATCCCAAGGTGCTGGTCAATTGCGGCATCGATCCCGAGGAATACCAGGGCTTCGCCTTCGGCATGGGGATCGAGCGCATCGCCATGCTGAAATACGGCATTCCGGATCTGCGCACCTTCTACGATTCCGATCTGCGCTGGCTGCGCCATTACGGCTTCGTGCCGCTCGACATGCCCTCGATGGTCGGAGGGCTCAGCCGATGAAGACGACGCTGTCCTGGCTGAAGAGCCATCTCGACACCGACGCCTCGCTCGACGCCATCGTCAAGCGCCTGGTCATGCTCGGCCTCGAGGTCGAGAGCGTCGCCGACCGCGCCGCCGCGCTGGCGCCGTTCCGCGTCGCCCATGTCGTCTCCGCCGAGCCGCATCCCAATGCCGAGCGGCTGCGCGTCTGTATCGTCGATACCGGCAGCGAGCGCGTGCAAGTCGTCTGCGGCGCGCCCAATGCGCGCACCGGCATGCGCGGCGTCTTCGCGCCGGTCGGCTCGACGATCCCGCGCACCGGTCTCCTGCTCAAAGAGACGATGATCCGCGGCGTCGCCTCGAGCGGCATGCTGTGCTCGGCCTACGAGATGGAGATCTCGGACGATCACGAGGGCATCATCGAGCTGTCGGCGGACGCGCCGATCGGCGAAAGCTTCGCCAAGGCGGCCGGGCTCGACGACGCCGTGCTCGACGTCAAGGTGACGCCCAACCGCGCCGACTGCCTCGGCGTCCACGGCATCGCCCGCGACCTCGCCGCCGCCGGTCTCGGCCGGCTCATCCTGCCAAATGTCGAGCCGATCGAGGGCAGCTTCCCCAGCCCGACCTGGGTCCATCTCGCCACGCTCGACCAGAAGGCCTGCCCGCTCTTCATCGGGCGGACCATTCGCGGCGTCAGGAACGGGCCGAGCCCGCGCTGGCTGCAGGACCGGCTGACGGCGATCGGGCTCCGGCCGATCTCGGCGCTCGTCGACATCACCAATTTCCTCACCTTCGACCTCAACCGGCCGCTGCACGTCTTCGACACCGGCCGCATCGAAGGCGACCTGGTGGTGCGCGAGGCCCGCCCGGGCGAGCGCATCAAAGCGCTCAACGGCAAGGAATACGCGCTCGACGGCGAGATGACCGTCATCGCCGACGATGCCGAGGTGCTGAGCCTGGGCGGCGTCATCGGCGGCGAGAGCACCGGCTGCACCGAGGCGACCACCGAGGTCTTCGTCGAGGCGGCGCTGTTCGATCCCGTCCGCACCGCCGCCACCGGCCGCAAGCTCAACCTGCAGAGCGACGCGCGCTATCGCTTCGAGCGCGGCGTCGACCCGGCCTTCGTCGCGCCTGGGATGGCGATCGCCACCCGCCTTATCGTCGAATTATGCGGCGGCGAGCCGAGCGAGCTGGTGGTCGCCGGCGCGGTGCCGGCATGGCAGCGCAGCTACCGCCTGCGCCCCGACCGCGTCGCCACGCTGGGCGGCGTCGAGGTCCCGCTCGACGAGCAGCGCCGCATCCTCGAGGCGCTCGGTTTCGGCGTCAGCCCGGGGGACGATGGGGAGGGCGACACCATAACTGTGGCGCCGCCGTCGTGGCGCGGCGACGTCGAGGGCGAGGCCGATCTCGTCGAGGAGATCCTGCGCATCAACGGCTACGATGCGATCGAAGCGGTGCCGCTCGAGCGTCCGACGGTGCTGCCGCGGCCCGCCCTCGATCCGGCCCAGCGCCGCGTCGGCTTCGTCCGCCGTACCCTGGCGGCGCGCGGCCTCGTCGAGGCGGTCACCTTCTCGTTCATGGCGTCGGGCGACGCGGCCTTGTTCGGCGGCGTCAAGCCCGAGCTGCGCCTGATCAACCCAATCAGCGCCGATCTCGAGATCATGCGGCCGTCGGTCCTGCCCAATCTCGCCGCCGCTTCCCGGCGCAACGCCGATCGCGGCCTCGCCGACAGCGCCCTTTTCGAGATCGGCGCCCAGTACCACGACGACACGCCCGAGGGTCAGGCGACGGTCGCCGCCGGGCTGCGCCACGGCCAGAGCGGGCCGCGCCACTGGCGCGATCCCGGCCGCCCGGTCGACGCCTTCACCGCCAAGGCGGACGCGCTCGCCGCCCTCGCCGCCGCCGGCGTCCCGACGGACAACCTGCAAGTCAGCGCCGAGCCGCCGGGCTGGTACCATCCCGGCCGCGCCGGCAGCTTCCGCCTCGGCGCCAAGGCGCTCGCCCATTTCGGCGAGCTGCATCCCGCCGTGCTGGCGCATTTCGCGCTCAAGGGGCCGGCCGTCGCCTTCGAGGTCTTCCTCGACGCCGTGCCGCCGCCGCGCCGGGCCGGACGCGGGCGGCCGCCGCTCAAGCTGTCGCCCTTCCAGCCGGTCGAGCGCGACTTCGCCTTTCTGGTGCCCGCCGATCTGCCGGCGGAGAGCCTGTTGCGCGCGGCGCGCGGCGTCGACAAGAAGCTGATTGCCGATATCCGCCTGTTCGACGTCTATGAGGGCGCCGGGCTGCCGGAGGGCCGCAAATCGCTGGCCATCACGATCGTGCTGCAGCCCGAGGAGGCGACGCTGACCGACGAGCAGATCGAGGCGTTCTCGCAGAAGCTCGTCGCCCAGGTGGCGAAGGCGACGGGCGGCGAGCTGCGGCGCTAAACCTTAGAAATCGCTGCAGCGCCCGTTGACCTCCCAGTCGCCATAGCGAGTCGGCTCCGGTCCTTTCGGGCCGCCGATCTCGCGCGGCGGAGCGGTGTCGGCCGGCGGCTGCTTCGCCGTCGGCGCGACGGACGCTGCCGGCTCGTCGGCGGCGGGCGGCGATCTTGAAATATCGGCCATGTCATCGATATGGCATCTCACTTCGGATTTGCCAAGCCGCGCGAACTGCGCCATAGAGCGGTGTGTTCGCCGTCGCCGGCTCCACCGAGGCGGCATGGGGTCAGCTCGAGGGGGATAGCGCGCCACGGGTTTGATTCGGTCCCTATGCTACAAAACAGTTACGCGCGCCGCTTTTCGCAGTAGGCTTGGCTCCAAAGCAGTTCGTTGGCCCAGTATGTCTATCAATCCGTCGGCCCGCAGCGTGGCCATCGATCTGATCGGTACCGTCCTTCGACGGAAGCGTCCGCTCGACGACGCCATCGAGGACAATGTCGATATGGCGGCGCTCGCGCCGCGCGACCGCGCCTTCGCCCGGCTGCTGGTCGCCACGGTGCTGCGCCGTCTCGGCCAGATCGATGCGCTGATCGCCCATTGCCTCAATACGCCGCTGCCGCCGCGCGCGGCCATCGTGCACGACATGCTGCGCCTCGGCATCGCGCAGCTGCTGTTCCTGCGCACCCCGGCCCACGCCGCGGTGGCGACCACCGTCGACCTCGCCGAGGCACGCGGCTTCCTCTCGCATAAGGGTCTGCTCAACGCCGTGCTGCGCCGGCTGAGCACCGAGGGTCCCGGCCTCGCCGAGGTGCAGGACGCGCCGCGGCTCAACACGCCGGACTGGCTCTGGCAGGCCTGGTCGCGCGCCTATGGCGAGACGGGCGCCCGCGCCATCGCCACCGCCCATCTCAAGGAGGCGCCGCTCGACCTCACCGTGCGCGGCGATCCCGAGGGCTGGGCCAAGCTGCTCGAGGCGCAGGTCCTGCCGACCGGCACGCTGCGCCGCTCTTCGGGCGGCGCGATCACTGCCCTGCCGGGTTATGCCGAGGGTGCCTGGTGGGTGCAGGACGCCGCCGCGGCGATTCCCGCCCATCTGTTCGGCGAGGTCGCCGGCAAGCGCCTGATCGATCTCTGCGCCGCCCCCGGCGGCAAGACGGCGCAGCTCGCCACGGCGGGCGCCATCGTCACCGCAGTCGACCGCTCGCAGCGCCGCCTCGACCGGCTGATCAGCAATCTCCATCGCCTCGACCTTTCGGTCGCGCCGGCGTGCTGCTCGACGCGCCTTGCACGGCGACCGGCGCCATCCGTCGCCATCCCGACGTGCCGCATTTGAAGACCCCCGAAGACGTCGCCCGGCTCGCCGTCGTGCAGGAGCGCCTGCTCACCGCGGCCAGCGAGATGGTCGAGCCCGGGGGCACGCTGATCTATTGCACCTGCTCGCTCGAAGTCGAGGAAGGGCCGCGGCAGATCGCCAATTTCCTCGAGCGCGACGTGCCATTCCGCCGCGTGCCGATCCAGCCCACCGAGATCGGCGGCCTCGCCGAAATGCTCACCGCCGAGGGCGATCTGCGCACCCTGCCGAGTCATTTCAGCGCCATCGATGGCATCGACGGGTTCTACGCCGCCCGCCTGGTCCGCCGATCGGCATAGCGGCCGGCCGGTCCACCGGCGGCCGGAGACCTGGAAAATGCAGGCGGAATGCAGGAGATCGCGAGCAATCGCCTCGCTCGCCCTGCGATCGCGCATCGTCTCGCTTCGCTGCACAGGCAGGGAGCCGGCATGGGCGTCGAAGCCATTGGTTCCACCCAATCCGTTCACGTCACCTCTTGTATTTCTTAACATTTTAGAATCCATTCGAGCATCTTATGTCCATAAACTCGAAAAAGCAACCGTTTTATTCCTAAAAATATCATTTCGGATATAGCGCCCGCGCTCGCCGCACCGCCGGGAGGGCGCCGCTTGCCGCGCCGCGCTTTCCTTGTTACGAAGCCTGGTGCGCCAGCCGACACGGATAGCTCCCTCGATGCTCTCGGCCGATTTCGCCCGGCTCGGCGAGGAGGCGCGCGCCATCACCGCGGCGGGTGCCGACTATCTCCATATCGACGTCATGGACGGTCATTTCGTGCCGAACCTGACGATCGGGCCGGTGGTGGTGCGGGCGCTGCGGCCGCATTCCCCGCTGCCCTTCGACGTCCATCTCATGATCGCGCCGGTCGATCCCTATCTCCGGGATTTCGCCGATGCCGGCGCCGATATCCTGACCGTGCATCCCGAGGCGGGGCCGCATCTCCACCGCACGCTCCAGCACATCAAGTCGCTCGGCAAGCGCGCCGGCGTCGCGCTCGACCCGGCGAGTCCCGTCGCCCTCATCGAGAACGTGCTCGATCTCGTCGACCTCGTCCTCGTCATGAGCGTCAATCCCGGCTTCGGCGGACAGAGCTTCATCGCCTCGCAAGTCGCCAAGATCGCGCGCGTGCGCCGCCTGATCGACGAGAGCGGCCGGGTCATCGATCTCGAGGTCGATGGCGGCATCAATCCGACGACCGCGGCAGTGGCGCGCGACGCCGGGGCCGACGTGCTGGTCGCCGGGACCGCCAGCTTCGCCGGGGGCGCTTCACGCTATGCCGACAACATCAAGGCCTTGCGCGCGGCGGGCACCGTATAAGATGATTCACCGCGGCGGGGCGGCGCACGCGGCGAGGGGACGTGATCTGGGGCGAGATTTATTGCGGATCAAAGGCCGGGGGGCGGACACGCGCACCGCATCGCCCGCCCGCGGGACCGTCGCCTAGATGAGCAACGCGGTGCGCCGCCGCGCCATGGCGCTCCTCTGCGGGATGCGCCTCTATCGTTTCACCCTCGCCGGGGCGGCGCCGCGCGAGTTCGACAAGAACCTGGCGATACGCTGGCCGGGCGACGCCAAGCGCGGCACCGCCCTGCTCGCCGGCGATTTCCATCTCGCCGGCGAGACATTGCGGCTGAGCCCGCCTTATACCGTGCCGGCGCAGGCGAGCGCCGATTTTCTCGCCGAGTTCCACAGCTTCACTTGGCTCGCCGATCTCGCCACGCTGGGCAGCGCGGAAGCGCGCGAGATCGGCCGCAGCGCGATCGCGACATGGATCGCCGGCAACGCGACATGGCATGTCCCGGCGTGGCGCAGCGACATCCTCGCCGCGCGGCTGATCGCCTGGGTCACGCAATTCGAGAGCTTCTTCGCCGCCGGCGGCGAGGACCGGCTGCGCGACGCGCTGCTCGCCAGCCTCGCCCGCCAGGCGCGCCATCTCGCGCGCGTCGCCGCCTGGGAGACGACAGGGGCGGCGCGGCTGCACGCCGTCAAGGGCCTGATCCTCGCCGGCATCGCCCTCGGCCTCGGCGAGCGGCGGGTCACCCGCGCCATCGCCGATCTCGCGCATGAGCTGCCGCTCCAGGTGCTGCCCGATGGCGGCCATGTCGAGCGCAGCCCCGCCGTGCAGCTCACCGTGCTGCGCGACCTCGTCGATGTCCGCACGGCGCTGCGCAGCGCGCATATCGTCGTGCCCGATGCGCTGCAGATGGCGATCGACCGCATGGCGCCGATGCTGCGCCTGTTCCGCCATGGCGACGGGCGGCTCGCCCAGTTCAACGACACCTCGGAGGAATACGGCGCCCTCGCCGACCTCCTGCTGACCCGCTCGGAAGTGCGCGCCCGCCCGCCGGTGAGCGCGCCGCATAGCGGCTTCCAGCGGCTGCAATGCGGCAAGACCATCGTCATCGCCGATACCGGCGCGCCGCCGCCGCGCGGCCTCGACCGCCACGCCCATGCTGGCACGCTGTCCTTCGAGATGAGCGTCGGGCGCGAGCGGCTGATCGTCAATTGCGGCGCCTATCGCGGCACCAGCCCAGACTGGCGGCGCGCCGCGCGCAACACCGCGGCGCATTCGACACTGATCGTCGCCGACACCAACTCGGCCGAGATCCTCGAGGATTTCATGCTCGGCCACCGCCCTTCCGTCACCGGCATCGAGCGCGCCGAAGCGGAGGGCAGCCAATGGATCGCCGCTTCGCATGACGGCTACAAGGCGCAGTTCGGCCTCAGCCACGCGCGCCAGCTCTTCCTCGCCGCCGACGGCGAGGATCTGCGCGGCGAGGACACGCTGACCGGCAAGCCGGGCAGCAGCTTCGCCATCCGCTTTCACCTCCATCCGACGGTGCAGGTCTCGCTGATCCAGGACGGCGGCGCCGCGCTGCTCCGCCTCGCCAGCGGCAGCGGCTTCCGCCTGCGCGCCCACGGCGCCCAGATGAGCCTCGCCGACAGCATCTATCTCGGCTCCGGCGAGATCAAGAAGACGCAGCAGATCGTGCTGGCCGGCACGGTCGGCAGCACCCCCGACGGCAGCGGCGGCGCGACGGTCAAATGGGCGATCCGCCGCGAGGGCAAGAAGGCGGCGGAGGAGTGAACGGCGAATGGGCGGCGCTGGCGGCGAAGCCACTCGCCATCGCCTTCATCGCCACCCTCGCCCTCGCCCTGGTCGCGACCGGCAAGGCGCTGCAGCGGCTGCGCGCGCGCGCCATCCTCGACGAGCCGAACGAGCGCTCCTCGCATGCGGTGCCGACGCCGCGCGGCGGCGGCATCGGCGTCCTCGCCGCCTTGCTGCCGGCCTGGCTCGCCGTCATGCTGCTCGGCTACAGCGACGCGGCGCCCCTCGCCGCCATCGCCGGCGCGCTCGTTCTCGCGCTGGTCTCGTGGCGCGACGATGTCGGCGGCCTCTCGCCGGCGCTGCGCCTTCTTGTCCAGGCGCTTACTGTCGCTATCGGCATGGTCTTCCTGCCCGGCGCCGGCACGGTCTTCCAGGACCTTCTGCCGCCCTTTCTCGACCGCATCGCCGCCGGACTCGTCTGGTTGTGGTTCGTCAACGCCTTCAACTTCATGGACGGGATCGACGGCATCGCCGGAACGGAGGCGGCGGCGATCGGCGCCGGCATCGCGCTCCTCACCCTCACCCATCTCGATGTCGTCGGCCTCGGCACCGGCCTGTTCGGCGCGGCGACGGCGGGAGCGGCGCTCGGCTTCCTGCGCTGGAACTGGCAGCCGGCCAAGCTCTTCATGGGCGATGTCGGCAGCGTGCCGCTCGGCTATCTTCTCGGCTGGCTGCTGTTGAGCGTCGCCGGCGCCGGCTATTGGGCGGCGGCGCTCATGACCTTGCTGCGCCGCCTCGCGCGCGGCGAGAAGATCTGGCAAGCGCACCGCCAGCATTTCTATCAGCGCGCGGTGCAGGCCGGGCGCAGCCATGCCGCGGTCGTGCGGCGCGTGCTGGCCGCCGATATCGTGCTGATCGGCGCCGCGCTCTGGTCGACGGAAGACAGCGAAATCCCCGCCCTCGTCCTCGCCCTGGTGACCGTCGCGCTGCTCCTCGCCGAGCTGTCGCGCACGAGTCGGCGCAGGGCGGAAGCAGGCTGATTCACCACGGAGCCACGGAGAAGTGCTTCTCTCTCCTCCGTGTCCTCCGTGGCTCCGTGGTGCATCCTTTCGTCGGGATTGATCCCGCTCGCGAGCTTGCCTATCGTCCGCCCGACTCCACAGTCGACCAAGTCGCGCATTCGCCGGAAAACGACCCAGGAAACGACCCATGAGTGATGCCCTGCTTCGCCCGATCGAACGGGCGCTGATCTCGGTCTTCGACAAGACCGGGCTGCTGCCGCTGGCACAAGCGCTCGCCGCGCGCGGCGTCGAGATTCTATCGACCGGCGGCACGGCGCGGGCGCTCGCCGATTCCGGCATCGCGGTCACCGACGTCGCCGCCGAGACGCGGTTTCCCGAGATGCTCGACGGGCGGGTCAAGACGCTGCACCCGGCGCTGCATGGCGGCATATTGGCGCGGCGCGACAGCGCTTCGCATCGCGCGGCGCTCGCCGAGCACGGCATCCGCACCATCGATCTCGTCGTCTCCAACCTCTATCCCTTCGCGGCGACGATCGCGCGCGGCGCCTCATGGGATGAATGCATCGAGAACATCGATATCGGCGGCCCGTCGCTGATCCGCGGCGCGGCGAAGAACCACGATTTCGTCACCGTGCTGACCGATCCCGCCGATTACGACGAGTTCCTCGCCGAGCTGGCGGCGCAGAACGGTGCGACGACGCTGGCGCTCCGCCGCCGCCTTGCCGGCGCCGCCTATGCGCGCACCGCCGCCTATGATGCGACGATCGCGAGCTGGATGGCGGCGCAGCGCGGCGAGACCTTCCCGGCGACGCTGACGATCGGCGCGGCACGCAAGCAGACGCTGCGCTATGGCGAGAACCCGCATCAGGAAGCGGCGCTCTACGTCGCCGATCCCGCCAAACGCGGCGTCGCCACGGCGCAACAGGTGCAGGGCAAGGAGCTCTCCTACAACAACCTCAACGACACCGACGCCGCTTTCGAGCTGGTCGCCGAGTTCGATTCGCCGGCGGTCGCCATCATCAAGCACGCCAACCCATGCGGCGTCGCCACCGGCGCCAGCCTCGTCGAAGCCTATGCGAAGGCGCTCGCCTGCGACCCGGTCAGCGCCTTCGGCGGCATCGTCGCGGTCAATCGCGAGCTCGACGCGGCGAGCGCCGCCGCGATGGCCAAGCTCTTCCTCGAAGTCATCATCGCCCCCGATGCGGATTCCGAGGCGCGGGCGGCGCTCGCCGGCAAGTCGGCGCTGCGCCTGCTGCTCACCGGCGGCATGCCCGACCCGCTCGCGCCGGGCGTCAATCTGCGCTCGCTCGCCGGCGGCTATCTGCTGCAGACGCGCGATGCCGGGCAGGCCGCGGCGAGCGAGCTCAAGGTCGTGACCAAGCGCGCGCCGAGCGCGGCGGAGCGCGCCGACCTTCTCTTCGCCTTCCGCGTCTGCAAACACGTCAAGTCGAACGCCATCGTCTTCGCCAAATCAGGCGCCACGGTCGGCATCGGCGCCGGCCAGATGAGCCGCGTCGACAGCGCCCGCATCGCCCGCTGGAAGGCCGAGGAAGCCGGCAAGGCGGCGGGGCTCGCCGAGACCCCGACGCGAGGCAGCGTCGTCGCCTCGGACGCCTTCTTCCCCTTCGCCGACGGTCTCCTCGCCTGCGCCGAGGCGGGCGCCACCGCGGTGATCCAACCGGGCGGCTCGAAACGCGACGACGAGGTCATCGCCGCCGCCGATGCGCACGGCATGGCGATGGTCTTCACCGGGATGCGGCATTTTCGGCATTAGGGCGGTAGCTCGGAAGGCGCGCCAAGATCGGAATGCCCATCCGGTTTGGCATTCCAAATCTGCTACCATTCGCACATGCTATTGCGAATGCGGCGATGGTTGTTCGAGATGTGGCTTCCGTTGTTCCTTGCGGGTTTCGTTCTCAAGTCCACGTACAAGGAGCGTCATATCCGATACGATCCCCATCAGGGCAAGGTGGTTGAAGAGGCCTTGTACGAAGAAGGTGATTTGAGCCGCGGTCGTTTCCTGGCGTGGCTATTCATCTCCACCGGTATATGGACCACCGTCTGGTGGGGAACGTCGATTTAGAGCCGGTCTTGAATAGTCGCTTGCACTACGATTCTGCGTCCTTCGAGACGCGCCGCCGTCAAACCAACGCTTGAGCCGGCCTAGGCGACATACGCCTCTTGCAGGCGCTGCAGGATATGCGCGCCGGTCGTCGTCGGGGCGTAGCGCGGCGGGTTGTCCGCGCTCTGGCAGCTCGGCAGGCAGGCGACCTCGGTGTCGAAATCGGGGTGGAAGAAGAACGGGATCGAGAAGCGCTCGCGGTCGGGCGAGCTGATGACGCGGTGCTGGGTCGCGGCGAAGCGGTCATTGGTCCATTGCGCCATCATGTCGCCGATATTGCAGACATAGGCGCCGGGAACCGGCTTCGCGTCGATCCACGTACCGGCGCGATTCTGCACCTGCAGCCCGCCGACCGAATCCTGCGCCAGGATCGTGAGGTACCCGTAATCGGAATGGGCGCCGCAGCCCGGCTGCGTGGCGGCCATCGCCGCGGCAAGCGGATTGGGCGGGTAGCGCAGCAGACGCAGGATCGCGGTCGGGCGCTGCATGCGCCGCGTGAAGAACGCCTCCGGCAGGTCGAGCGACAGGGCGAAACCGCGCGACAAGGTGCGGCCGAGCGCGATGAGCTCGTCGAAATAGCGCTGCACGATGGCGCGGAATTCGGGCGGCCGCGGCGGCCACTGGTTCGGCCCGTGCAGCGGCTTGCGCGCGACGACGTCGGGATCGTCGAGCGGCAGGTCGAGGGCCATGTCGAAGCCCTCCTTGTAGTCGGCGAAATAGCCGCGCATGAAGGGCGAGCGCGCCAGCGCGACCGCCATCTTCTCCGCTTCCGGTAGGGCGAAGAAGCGTTGCGCCGCGGCAAACACCTCGTCGATCCGCGTCTGCGCGATGCCGTGATTGACGACATAGAAGAAACCGACATCGCGGCACGCCTCGCCGATCAACCGGCCGCACGCGCGCCGCGCGGCGGGATCGCCGGCGGAGAGGTCGGCAATGTCGATGATCGGGATCTCGGTGAAGGCGCTCTGCGGGCCCTTCACGGAGGCCAGTGTTGCTGTTGCCACGTCACGACTCCTTCCACCCGGGATCCGCGAACCGTGCCTGCACTATAGAATATCGTTCGTATACGTACAATACCGTTCGTGAGTCTCAGACGCAGCGGCCGCCATCGACCTCGAGGGCGATGCCGGTGATGAACTCGGCGTCGTCGGAGGCGAGGTAGAGCGCGGCATTGGCGATGTCGCGCGGCGTCGAGAGGCGGCCGAGCGGGATCGAGGCCTTGAACCGGGCGCGGTTCTCCGGCGTATCGGCGCCCATGAAGGTGCCGAGCAGCGGCGTCTCGCCGGCGACCGGGCAGAGCGCGTTGACGCGGATATTGTCGGAAGCGAACTCGACCGCCATCGACTTGGTCATGACGATGGCGGCGCCCTTCGAGGCGTTGTAGACGGTGAGGCCGGAACGCGGCCTGAGCCCCGCCGTCGAGGCGGTGTTGATGATGACGCCGCCCTTGCCCTGGCGGCGGAACAGCGGCACGACGTGCAGCGCCGCGAGATAGATCGACTTGACGTTGACGGCGAGGATCTTGTCGACCATCGCCTCGGGCACTTCGAGCATCGGCATGTTGCGATGCGAGATGCCGGCATTGTTGACCATGATATCGAGCTTCGCGAAGCGCGCGACGCAGGCATCGACCAGCGCCTTGACCTCGTCGTTCCTGGCGACGTCGCCGCGGACATAGATCGCGCTGCCCTGGCCGTGCGCCTTCTCGATCTCGGATGTCACGCGCTGGCCGCCGGCATCGTCGATATCGTTGACGACGATCTTCGCCCCCTCCTCGGCGAAACGCTTGACGATGCCCTCGCCGAAACCCGAGCCGCCGCCGGTGACGATGGCCACCTTGCCCGCAAGACGCATGATCGTTTCTCTCCCTAGCCGTGTTTTATGGCGATGGTCTTCAGCGTGCTGAAATGGAACAGCGCCTCGAAGCCCTTCTCGCGGCCGTGGCCGGAGCGCTTGACGCCGCCGAAGGGCAGCTCGACGCCGCCGCCGGCGCCGAAATTGTTGATGAAGACCTGGCCGGATTTGAGCGCCTTGGCGAGGCGCATCTGCCGTCCGCCGTCATTCGTCCACACGCCGGCGACGAGACCGTAAGGCGTCCCGTTGGCGAGGCGGAGCGCCTCGTCCTCGTCGCGAAAGCGCATGGCGACGAGCACCGGGCCGAAGATCTCCTCCTGCGCCAGGCGATGATCTTGCGGCACCTCGCCGATCAGCGTCGGGGTGACGTAGAACCCGGCCGGCGGCACGTTGGGCGCGATGCTGCCGGCGCCGAGGAACTTGAATCCGTCGCGCTTGGCGAGATCGAGATAGGATTCGACGCGGGTCTTCTGCGCCGCGTTGATGACCGGGCCGACATCGAGATCCATGTCGCTGGCGCCGACGCGCAACGAATTGAACTTGTCAGCCACCGCCTCGACGAACCGGTCGTAGATCGCGTCCTGCACCAGCACGCGCGAGCCGGCCGAGCAGGTCTGCCCGGCATTCTGCACGATGCCGCCGACGATGAAGGGCAGCGCCGCCGCCTGGTCGGCATCGGCGAAGACGAGCTGCGGCGACTTGCCGCCGAGCTCGAGCGTCACGGGGCGATGGTTCCTAGCGGCGGCGATCTGCACCAAGGTGCCGATTTCGGGCGAGCCGGTGAAGGAGATGTGGTCGATGCCGGGATGGCCGGCGAGCGCCGCCCCCGCCTCCTCGCCATAGCCGGGCACGATGTTGAGCGCGCCGGGCGGGAAGCCGACATCGAGGGCGAGCTGGCCGACCATCAAGGTCGAGAGGCTGGCATCCTCGGCCGGCTTGACGACGCAGGCATTGCCCATGGCGAGGGCGGCGCCGACCGAGCGGCCGAAGATCTGCGCCGGGTAGTTCCACGGGATGATGTGGCCGGTGACGCCGTAGGGCTCGCGCAGCGTCAGCACGGTGTAGCCGTCGAGATAGGGCAAGGTCTCGCCATGCACCTTGTCGCAAGCGCCGGCATAGAACTCGAAATAGCGCGCGAGGGCGGTGATGTCGGCATGCGCCTGGCGCAGCGGCTTGCCGGTATCGGCAGCCTCGGCGAGCGACAGCGCATCGTGGTGGTCGACGACGGCGCGCGACAACTTCATCATGAGGCGGCCGCGCTCGACCGCCGGCAGCCTGCCCCAGGCACCGTCGAGCGCGGCGCGGGCCGCGCCGACCGCGGCGTCGATATCGGCGGCGCCGCCGCGCGCGATCTCGCCGATCACCTGGCCGTCGCTCGGATTGACGACGGCGATCGCCTCGCGCGTCGCCGGCTTGCGCCAGTCGCCGCCAACCAGAATTTCGCTGCGCCCACTCGTCGCGGCTCGTGTCATGCTCTCGCCCTCGCTGCGATCGGCAGTCTAGCGCCGCAGCCGCAGAAGCCAAGGGCTTGATCAACCTCGGCGGCGCGGCGATGATCGCGGCGCTTCGGGAGCCGTTCGCGATGCGACGCACGCCTATCCTCACGATCGCGCTCGCCATCCTCGTCGGCGGCGCGCAAGCGGCCGCGGCGCAAGCGCCGATCGATGCCGACACGGTCGGCGGGCCGCGCAGCAATGCGCGCGCCGAGCTCTTCCTGCCGGCCGGCGCCGGCCGCTTTCCCGCCATGGTCGTGCTGCATGGCTGCGACGGCGTCGGGCCGCATTATCGCGACTGGGCGCGCGACCTCGCCGCCTGGGGCTATGTCACCCTGCTGGTCGACAGCTTCCGGCCGCGCGGCTTCCGCACCGTGTGCAATCGCGGCATGGACGTGCCGCCTTCGGTCCAGGCGCAGGACGGTTTCGCCGCCGCCGCGTATCTGCGCAGCCTGCCGAACGTGCGCGCCGACCGCATCGGCGTGATCGGCTTCTCGCATGGCGGCTGGGCGGTGCTGAAAGCGGTGCTGGCCGATACCGTGCGGCAGGAACAGGCGCTCCCCTTCGCCGCCGCGGTCGCCTTTTATCCCGGCTGCGATCCGCCTGGCTCCGCCCTCGCCACCGACACGCTGATCCTGATCGGCGATGCCGATGATTGGACGCCGCCCGCGCGCTGCGAGCGCTGGCGGGACGCCGTGCCGACCGCCGGCCACGCGCTGCAGATGAAGGTCTATCACGGCGCGCTGCACGGTTTCGACGCCGAGACGCCGCCGCGCATGTATGCCGGCCATTATGTCGGGCGCGACCCGGAAGCGGCGGAGGATGCGGTCGCCGCGACGCGAAATTTCCTCGCCGCGCGGCTGAACCCGTGAGTCGCCGACAATATTAGGATTGGGCCATATTGGGATTAGAATGTCCTCGATGTCCCTGTTCCGTTTCTTCGAGCGGCTGCTCGAGCCCACCGCGCTGCCGCCCGAGGCGCCGCCGCCCGCCGGGCTGCTGGCCTTCTATTGGCACTATGCGCGCCAGGCGCGCGGCCTGGTCGCCCTGCTTTTCCTCGCCGGGCTGGCGGTGGCGACGCTCGACTCGACCATCCCGGTCTTCATCGGCCGCGTCGTGACCTTGGTCTCGAGCCATGCGCCGGGCGCCTTGCCGAGCGATACCGGCATGCAGCTTCTCGGCATGGCGCTCGTCCTCCTGGTGCTGCGGCCCACGGCGCTGTTCCTGCAGAACCTGATCACCAATCAGGCGATCGCCGCCGGCCTCACCAATTTGATCCGCTGGCAAAGCCATTTTCACGTCGTGCGGCAGAGCTGGACCTTCTTCCAGAACGATTTCGCCGGGCGCGTCGCCAACCGCGTCATGCAAACCGGCCCGTCCCTGCGCGAGAGCGTCGTCGCCGCCACCAACGCCGTCTGGTACATCCTCGTCTATGGCGGCAGCGCGATGGTGCTGATGGGATCGAACGACCTCCGCCTGGCGATTCCGGTCATGCTGTGGTTCCTCTTCTACGCCGCCCTGCTGCGCGTCTTCGTGCCGCGCATGCGCGACCGCTCGCGGCGGATGTCGGAGGTGCGCTCGGCGCTGACCGGGCGCATCGTCGACAGCTATACGAACATCCTGACGGTCAAGCTCTTCGCCCGCCCGCGCGACGAGGACGCTTTCGTGCGCGAGGCGGTGGACGACCACACGGTGGCGTTCCGCCGGCAATTGCGGCTGATCAGCCTGTTCGGCACGACGCTGGCGGCGCTCAACGCGAGCATGGTGGTGAGCACCGCGGCGATCGCGCTGTTTCTGTGGAGCGGCGGTCATGTCAGCGTCGGCACCATCGCCATGGCGCTGCCGCTGAGCTGGCAGATCGCCAACATGTCCGGCTGGGTGGCGCAGAACATCACGGCGATCTTCGAGAATGTCGGCACCGTGCAGGACGGCATGCGCTCGATCGCCGTGCCGCGCCAGCTGCCCGACCGCCCCGATGCCGTGCCGTTGCGCGTCGCGCGCGGCAGCGTCCGCTTCGAGAATCTGCGCTTCGGCTACGGCACCGAGCGGGGCGTGCTGCATGGCGTCGATCTCGCCATCGCGCCCGGCGAGCGCGTCGGCCTCGTCGGCCCGTCGGGCGCCGGCAAATCGACGCTGGTCAATCTGCTGCTCGGCTTCTACGCGCCGGAGGAGGGGCGCATCCTGATCGACGGGCAGGACATCGCCGGCGTGATGCAAGAGAGCCTGCGCGCCCGCATCGCCATGGTGACGCAGGACACCTCGCTGCTGCACCGCTCGATCCGCGACAACATCCGTTATGGCAGGCCGGAGGCGAGCGAGGCCGAGATGCGCGAGGCCGCCGCGCGCGCCCATGCGACGACCTTCATCGAAGGGCTGGAGGATTGGCAGGGGCGGCACGGCTTCGACGCGCATGTCGGCGAGCGCGGCGTCAAGCTGTCCGGCGGCCAGCGCCAGCGCATCGCCATCGCGCGGGTCATCCTCAAGGACGCGCCGATCCTCGTTCTCGACGAGGCGACCTCGGCGCTCGATTCCGAGGTCGAGGCGGCGATTCAGGAGCAGCTCGACGGGCTGATGAAGGGCCGCACGGTGATCGCCATCGCGCATCGCCTCTCCACCATCGCCCGCATGGACCGGCTCGTCGTGCTCGACCATGGGCGCGTCGTCGAGACCGGGACGCATGCCGAGCTGCTGGATCGCGACGGCCCCTATGCAGGATTGTGGCGACGGCAGTCGGGCGGGTTCCAGAACACCGTCATCGCTGCCGACGACGCTGACGAGGTGGCCGCCGAGCCGCCAGACGAGGTGCCGCGCAAGGCCGCCGACCTGATCGGCGGGCCGTCCGTGTGAGCGACGCCAGCGTTACCTAGTTCGGCCGATGCCGAAGCATCTCGCATCGAAAGGAGCGCATTCTCCGCCTCCCGACGATGCGAGGCGATCATGACCACGGCACGAACCAACACGACGACGGAGCTCGCCCTGCTCCTCGCTCTCGCGACGTTGTGGGGAGCGTCCTACAGCTTCATCAAGATCGGCGTCGAGACCATCCCGCCGGTGACGCTGATCGCCGCGCGCACCCTGATCGCCGGAGCCGTGCTTGTCGCCATCATCCGATCGCGCGGCCTCAGCCCGCCGCGAGACGGTGCGACGTGGCGGCGCTTCCTCTTCCAATCCTGCCTCAACAGCGTCGTCCCGTTCACCCTCATCGCCTGGGCGGAACGTACCGTCGATGCCGGGCTGGCGACGATCCTCAACTCGACCTCGCCGATCTTCGCCTTCCTGCTGACGATAATCATCACGCGCCATGAAGTCGTGACCGGGCGCAAGCTGTTCGGCGTCGTCACCGGCATCGCCGGCACCTGCCTCATCGTCGGCGTTCAGGCGTTCGGCGGTCTCGGCGAGGCGCTGGGCGCCGAGCTCGCCATCGTCGCGGCGACACTATGCTATGCCGGAGCCGCCATCTTCGGCCGCGGCTTCAAGAGCCTCGATCCGATGATGCCGGCGGCCGGCTCGCTGATCTGCGGCGCCGCCATCCTCGTCCCCGTCAGCCTGGCGGTCGATCGACCCTGGATGCTGGCGCCCTCGGCCGCGTCGCTCCTCGCCCTGCTCGCCCTTGCGGTCTTCTCCACCGCGCTCGCCTTCGTCATCTATTTCCGCCTGGTCCAGACGCTCGGCTCGGTCGGCACGACGGCGCAAGCCTATCTGCGCGTCCCGATCGGCGTCGCAATCGGCGTCGTCCTCCTCGGCGAGACGCTGAGTTCGACGGCGTGGATCGGGCTCGTTTGCGTCATCGCCGGGGTGGCCGCGATGACGATTCCCGCCCGCAAGCCGGCGCTCGCCGTCTGAGTCGCTACGGGCTGTTGTCGCCGGTGGTGAAGAGCGCGGCGATGCGCCAGCCCTGCGCCGTCTCGACGCAGAGCACGCTGACCAGGAACTTGACCCGGTCGATCCCCTTGGAGGGCGAGCCGATGGCGAGGGTGAGCGGCAGATGCAGGAAGGACGTCCGGTCGTCGACCGGGACGGCGACCGCCTTGGCGAGATCGGGCTCGACATGCCAGATCTCGGCCTGCTGGAAGAGCGCCATGCGCTGGAGCGTCGCCGCACGGCCCCAGATCGACATGCCGTCGCTCACCCAGAGGAATTTCGGCGAATCGAGCAGCACCGCCTCGACCGCAGAGAGATCGCGATCGTTCTGCGCCGCGGCGAAGCGCTGATAGAGCGCCCGCGCCTCGCCGGCCGGATCGGCAGCGGCCGCCGTCGGCAGCAGCGCGGCGATGAGCGCCAGCGCGGCGATGAGAAATTTGGTCATGGCGTCCCTCGCGGCCTTCCCTCGTGCATCCGGAATGCGCCGAGTATCCCGGCGCAGGCGCGCCGGCTGAAATGCCTTTTGGGAATGAATACGATGAGAGGCCCACGCTGCGACTCAGAGGGGGCTTCTCAGAGCGGGCGGCTCACGCCTTGATATCGATCAGGCTGCCGCGCGGCAGCCGGCTGCTGGCGGGCGGCGCGACGCGCTCGGCAGTCTGCGTCGAGGCGCCGGTATCGGAGGCGGTGACGGCCTGCGCCGGCCGCGCGTTGCGCGTTTGCAGGAGGTTGAGATAGACGGGGGTGAGCAAGGTTTGCTGAGGCGGTACGCGCATTTCGTCTAAATAGCCAGCGATCCCTTAACCCCGGGTTAATGCGGCGGGCGTGCCGTCATGTCACGCGGAAATTCTTGAACTGCCAGGGATCGCTGGCGTCGATATCCTCGGGGAAGAGGATGCCGCGATCCTGCAGCGGGGTCCATTCGCCATAGGCGCCGACCACGGTGCCGAGATAGGGCAGGCAGATCTCCAGGATGCGGGCGAAATCCATCTCGTCGGGCTCGACGATGCCTTTGGCGGGATGCTCGATCGCCCAGACCACGCCGGCGAGGACGGCGACGGTGACCTGCAGGCTGGTCGCGTTGTTGTGCGGCACGAGGGCGCGCGCCTCGTCGCAGGAAAGCTGCGAGCCGTACCAATCCATCATCAGGCGCTGCGTCTTCTGCTGGTGCCAGTTCTTGCCGGCGAGCTCGTGGACCGACAGCACGGCGTCGTCGCAGGGGTGATAGGCGTAATGCACGGTCGGACGATAGGCGACGGTGGCCCTCCCCTCAACGTTGGCACGCACGGTGAAATAATCCGAGATCGAGATCGACTCGCCATGGGTGATGAGGAAGCCGTGGAAGGGTCCCTCGAGCGGCGTCCAGGTGCGCACCCGCGTCGAGGCGCCCGGGCGGCTCAGCCAAATCGCGCTGTCGCAACCGAATTCGTGATGCGCGCCATCGGCCGGGAAATGCCGCTCGTGGCTGCCCCAGCCGAGCTCGGCGGGCTGCGAGCCCTCGCTGACGAAGCCGTCGATCGACCAGGTATTGACGAACTCGCCCGGCCGCTTGGGGATGTTTGCGACCTGGGTGTCGCGCTCGGCGATATGGATGACTTTGACGCCGAGCGACTGGGCGAGGGCGCCCCATTCCGCGCGCGACTTCGGCACCGCCACGCTCGTGCCGGCATCGCGCGCGAGGTTGAGCAGCGCCTGCTTGACGAAATGCGAGACCAGCCCGGGATTGGCGCCATGCGTCAGCACCGCGGTGGGCGCGGCGCCCGGCCGGCGCAGCTTGAGGGCCGATTCGCGCAAGGCGTAGTTCGAGCGCAGCGACGGCGACAGCGAGGGATCGGTATAGCCGCCCGGCCACGGCTCGATGCAGGTGTCGAGATAGAGCGCACCGGCCTCGCGGGCGAGCTTGATGAGGGCGAGGCTCGAGACCTCGACGGAGAGATTGAGCAGGAAATCGCCGGCGGCGAGGAGCGGCGCCAGCACCTCGCGATAATTCTCGCGGGTGAGCGGCGTCACCGTGAAGCCGACGCCGTACTCCTGGGCCACCGCGGCGCCGCGCTCCTCGGCGGTGACGATGGTGATGCGCGCCGGGTCCATGCCGACATGGCGCAACAGGAGCGGCAGGACGCCCTGGCCGATGCTGCCGAAGCCGATCATGACGAGACGACCGGGAAAGGTCACGTGGTGCTGGGCTGGGCTCATGTCTGACACGCTCGACAAGGATGGTGAAATGCGAGGCCGGACCTACGGCCCATCAGACACCTTGTCAAGGTCAGTTGCGTGACAATCCGCCGCCTCTCTCGCGGCGCGTCGGCGCCGCGGCGTCAGCAAGGACCGTCAGTAGGAACCGCCGCCACCGCCTTCGCCGGGGCCGCCGCGATTGACGCTCTCGGTCGGCGGCGAGACGGGACAGCCCGACAACAGCACCGTGTTCATCGAGACGATGGCGAAGAGCAAGAACCAGATCCGGCGCATGGCGAGACCTCTCGATCGGTGATCGCCCCCCTCTCGCCAGCATGCGACGTTTCGACGCTAACGCCACTCACGGCTCCGCGATCTCCGATCAAAACCGCGCGAGAGACGCGCCTGCCCCGGATGGGTTCGGTCTCAAGCCAGCTGATACAGTTCACCACAGATCCGGTTTCGTCACCATCAGCCAAAATACGCCTAGAAGTCCGAGGAAGGCGGGCCAACCGAGCCAAAACCAAGTGCGCATCACGCAGTAGTACTCGGGCGGCAAGGGCATCCCGCCTGCGGCGGCGCGTGCGGCAATGCCCGCGACACGCAACTGAAGCTGCACGACCTTGAACCAGCAGCAGCCGGCGATTGCGTAGAGGCAGTAGGTGACGACGAGCCACGGTGATGCGAGATCGTGACCGGCGATCAGCGCCATGGCGATACCGGTGATTGGCTGCACGACTCCAGAGGTGGCGGTGAACAGCCAGTCGGCCAGCACCACGTTGCGCGCCGTCGAGGCGATCGCCCGTACGTCCCCTCTCAGGTGAGTCGCCCACATATGGAACGCCGTACCTAGGCCAGTGCCGAACAGCAACGTGGAGCTAAGAACGTGCAATGTCTTGAGGATTTGGAATTCCGTAGCGGTCATTTTGCGTTCCGCAACGCCGTCCAGATCGCGATTGCTACAAGAATAGGAATGTTCTTCAGTAGGAAGCCGTAGATTTCGGTCCACGCCTCCGGCATCGCCCAACCGATCACCGCCGTATAGAAGCCGACGACCGCCAACTGGAGCGGACCAAGTAAAGAGCGGCACCGGCCCATGGCAATTGCCGCACCGATGCCGATATCCAACAGGCTGAAGGCGATGACCGCGGCCGGAGCAAGCGAGCTGGGAAGCCCCAGGCTTGTGGCCGCCGCCCGCGCGCCAGACACATCGTAGAGGCCGGCAAAGCCGGAACCGAGCCAGAGCAGGCACAAGGTGACGGTGAGCATCGGACGCAGGAAATAAAGACGCGCGTGCCACCGATCCTGCACATGCGAGGGTGCCGCTCGGAACGCCTCGCCTAATGTACGGGGGCAGAAGCCGATAGCGGACTCGAAAGCGGCCGCGTTCGATGTATTC